>Ga0172372_10000995_pt1 | contig 43845 bp, 36 predicted proteins | sample LakKiv5m_2_FD_114544 | JGI IMG/M metagenome (GOLD analysis project Ga0172372, IMG submission 114544) | Freshwater microbial communities from Kabuno Bay, South-Kivu, Congo - kab_092012_9.5m | ecosystem: Environmental > Aquatic > Freshwater > Lake | place: Democratic Republic of the Congo...
GCACTGATGGCGGTGTTGCCGGTCCAGGGATATGGCGGGCGATTGCGAGTCAGTGCGATGGTGAGTGCGGCCAGTCGACCGCCGCTGTCGGCACCGAAAAACGGATTGCTGCCGGGGCTCCATTGGCCTTCGACAGTGACATCTCGTTTGAGTGCGGCGGAAAAACCTGTGCCCAGGGTGTATTCACCGGTGTCAGTGATCACGGTTCCGGTGAAATCGCCAAAGCCTGGTTCACTGATGCTGATGACCTGAGTTTCAGCGCTGGGGGCGTTGAGCTGGAAATTGCCCCAGGCGGTGTTTGCCGGAAAGCCGCTGAGGAATCCTGAGTTGCTGGAGTTGGTTTGCACATTGAGAAAAGTGATGGGTTGCGTCAGGGTGCCACTGCCAGGATTCACGTTGGCGTTGAAGCCGACTGAGCCCAGCAGGTATTCGGCTTGTGCATTTGTGCAGACAAGTGCAATTGCAGTTGCGAGGATAATGCGAATAAGCATGGCCGAGATCCGTAGTTGAGTTTGGATCGAGAATCTTTGATCTGCGATCGAAGTTGTTTCACGTCGCGTGATGGATTCTCAGCGGTAGTCTGGATGGATCAATCCGAGTGCGCATGAAGTGCCGTTTTTCGGGTGTTGAAAGAAGTCAACAGGTCGATCATTTGGACGGGGCAGCAGCAGGTGCTGCGATTGTCGCCGGGTTGCTGTTAAAGGTCCTGAATACTGCTGTTTTACGTTTGTTCAGGGGTGCAGGCCGGATATGCGGGCTTGTGGATCTGTGGTGTCAGGGTGCGTACTGTGTGTTGCATTCAGGCAACAGGGAATTGCTGGTGCTGCGAGCGGGCGTGGGCCGGCGGGCATGCAATGCTGCTGATTCCCGTTATGATTCACGAAGTGACTCCGTTCGAATCCCGATTTTTGCCCCGTGGTACTGCAAAGGCTGGAAGATGGGACAGGAAAATTTGCCGGGCCTGCAGCTGGCGATTGAGCAGATTCGATTTGCTCGTGAATACACTTTGTCGCTGCTGGACACGATCCCCGAGCCGCTCTGGTTTGAGCAGCCTGCTGGTGTGCCATCGTGTGTGGCGTGGCAGGTTGGGCATCTGGCGATGGCGCAGTATGGGTTGTGTCTGTTCCGGATTCGCGGGCGTGCGGAGGCGGATTTGACGCTGATGTCATCAGCATTTCGCAAGAAGTTCAGTCGCGGGACGGCTCCCGATCCCAATCCTGTCTCGAATCCGGCGGTGACTGAGATTCGGCAGGTCTTTGAGCGTGTGTATGAACAGTCTTTGCTGGAAATGCCTGGTTATGGGGCAGAAGTTCTGCAGGAGGCGGTTGATCGGCCGTGGGCGGTGCAGGCAACCAAACTGGGCTGTCTGCTGTTTTGTTCGCATCATGAGATGATTCATGCCGGGCAGCTGGGTTTGCTGCGGCGACTGCTGGGGCTGGCGCCTGTGCGGTAATCTGTTGGGGTCTGCATTCTGAGGTGTGTTATGAGTGGTTTGGCTGGGCGTCGTTTTTTGTGTTTCACGGGTGACGATTATGAAGATCTCGAGCTGTGGTATCCGAAGCTCAGGCTGATCGAAGCGGGTGCCACATTTGACGTGGCGGGCGATCAGGCGGGGAAGAAGTATCATGGCAAGCACGGGTATCCGTGTGTTTCGGATCTGGCGATTGCCGGATTGCGTGCAGTCGACTATGACGGTTTGATTTGTGCTGGTGGCTGGATGCCCGACAAGCTGCGACGTGATCCCGAGGTGCTCAGGATTACTCGTGAGTTTTCTGATCAGTCGAAGCTGGTGGCGGCGATCTGTCATGGCGGCTGGATTCCGATTTCGGCGGGCGTATATCGCGGTGTGCGAGTCACTGGTTCACCGGGGATTCGTGATGATCTGGTGAATGCAGGGGCGATTTTTGAGGATGCTGCGGTGGTTGTGGACCGACATTTTGTCAGCAGTCGTCGTCCGGACGATTTGCCAGATTTCTGTCGTGCGATGCTGGCCTTTTACGGCGTGTAGTGTGGTGTTGAATTCGTGTCTGTGTTTTTCATGGGCAGTGCTCGGGCTGGCAAGGCCGAGCTGCGAATTAATCTTGTGCGAGTTTTCTGAGATCAGGTTTGGGGAATTCAGTTCAGCGAAATTCAAGGGGGGGTTATTGTCGTGCAGCAGCCGGAATGTCAGACGCTGGGATTAAGTCCAGGTTTTGGGTTTGGGGATCGCACTGGGCTGGCGACACCGGGGCATGTGTTGGCGATGCAGCGTGACGGTGGCGGGATTCAGCCGATTTTTCCGCAGCAGTCGATTCGCGAGATGTCGCGGACGCAGCGTACGGCGGAGCAGGTGATGCGGGAGGCATTGGCGGGGGCTGCTGCGGCTGGCTGGTCAGGTGTGACGGGAGCGGATGCTGACCACTTGAAGACTCCGGCGGATGTCGACGTCACGGCGGCTGCTGGCTTCACGTTTTTCACAATTGATCCATCGGGGGCTGTGGATCAGCGGGCGGACAGTTATGGAGAGAACGAGCTGGGTCAGCGTTTTGATTCAGTGCGGGAGACGGCTCCGTGGTTTGACGGGTATCTGGGCCGGGAAGTGAAGCTGTCGACGGGTACAGTGATCCGGCTGGATCAGCAGTCCTGTATGCGAGCGGCTGTGAAGTATGGTGCGGCGATTCGTCAGGCCATTGCGCTGAGCGACTACATTGCTCAGGTGCAGACAGCAGCCGGGCGGGATTTTGAGATTGAGCTGTCGGTTGATGAGACGGATCAGCCCACAACGCTGGCCGAGCATTTGATTATAGCCGAGCAGTGTTTGCAGGCGGGTATGAAGCTGGTCAGTCTGGCTCCGAGGTTTATTGGTGATTTCGAAAAAGGAGTGGATTTCCGGGGCGATTTGTCGGCTCTGGAGCGATCGCTGGCGGATCATGCGGCGGTGGCAGTGCTGGCTGGCCCGTACAAGCTGAGTCTGCATTCCGGTTCGGACAAACTTTCGATGTACGAGCTGTTGAGTCGAGCGACGCGGGGGTTGTTTCATGTGAAGACGGCGGGGACCAGTTATCTGGAGGCGCTGCGAGTGGCAGCGCGGCATGACGAGTCGCTGTTTCGGGCGGTGATCGAGTTTGCTCGCAGCCGTTACGAGGTGGATCGAGCGACGTATCATGTGTCGGCCACTTTGGGAAGTGCTCCGGAGCCAGCGGCGGTGTCTTCGGTACTGGAGCTGGAGCGGGAGTATCTGGAGTTGTGGTCGGAGGTGCAGGAGGGGCGTGGATTCACGAAGCCTGGCCGTCAGATTCTGCACTGCACCTTCGGCTCCACGCTGACGCATCCGCAGCTGGGACCGGCGATCAGGGCAGTGCTTGAGGCGTATCCGGAAACTTATCGTGAGGTGCTGGCTGATCATTTCGGGCGGCATTTGCGACCATTGCGAGCCGGGTTGTAAAGGGGAGCAGCGGCAGATGACAGCACAGGTGCTTCAGGGGCGTCACGCCTTTGTGACCGGCAGTACTCAGGGTGTCGGTCTGGAGATTGCGGCGGCGCTGCATGCAGCGGGTGCCGGTGTCGTGCTGCATGGTCTGCGGAGTGATGCGGCGGCCTTGCTGGCTGCCGAAAGGTGTGGCAGTGTGGACTGCCCTGCCCCGCTGGTTTGCTGTGATCTGGCCGATCCAATGCCTGAGGGTCCGTTACAGGCGGCGGCAGCGGCTTTGCATCAGAATCCGCAGATTGATCTGCTGGTGTGCAACGCCGGTACGTTTATTGATCAGCCGTTTCTGGAGATGTCACTGGAGGTTTTTGATCGGACGATGAAGCTGAACGTGTATTCTCAGTTTGTGCTGATTCAGTATTTTGCTCGTCACTGGGCGGCGTGTGGAGTGCGTGGTCGGGTGCTGGTGACTGGTTCGATCAACGGTCGTTTGTCTGAGCAGACGCATGTGGCGTACGACGCGTCAAAAGGGGCGATTGACGCGATGGTGCGATCCCTGTGTGTCTCGCTGGCCCCGCTGGGGATTCGTGTGAACGGGATGGCTCCGGGATTGTTTCGGACACCACTGACTGAGCCGGCACTGCGGGATATTCGTTTTCGTCGCTGGATGGAGCTGCATACTCCTAACGGCGTCGTTCCAGGTCCTGAGGTGTGTGGAGGCACGGCCGTATTTTTGCTGAGCGACGCGGCGGAGCATATTCATGGCCAGATGCTGCTGGTGGACGGCGGCATGAGTATTTGGCAGCAGCCTGATCCCCCGGCGGAGTGGATGCCTGGCTGAGGTTTGCCAGTGCCGGTGTTTCTGTGTCTGATCAGTTTTTTTGCAGCCACGATCAGGGTGAGAGACGGATCAACTGATGATTTCGCGGCGGTGGCCAACGTAGTCCCAGACGACGTAGCGGTCAAGGTCACGACCGGCCGTAAAGAAGACTCGCCCACCCGTGCTTTCGGCCAGTCGGTGTGCAAACTGCACGTCCTCGTGGCTCTGCGACCACGAGGGCAACAGGAAAATGTTGATCGTGATGTTCTCACGACGGCACAGCATGCCTTCGCGTCGAGTTGCTTCTTCAGTGCGAGGATCGGGCGGATACAGCATATACAGCAGATGCTGTTCGAAGTGAGCTGTGGGCAGGCCGTCGGTGATCAGGATGATCTGCCGATTCGGGGTATCCTGCGGTCCCAGTAACTGGCGAGCCATCTGCAGGCCATGCTGGATGTTCGTGAAGTGCGGCGGGATGTGCACTTCGCTGACATCCTGACGGCTCATGTCCGCTCGCAGTCGAACCACCGGACTGGTGATGGTTGGAATCTTCGGCATCAGTGAAATCAGATCGCCGGCCGGCACGACTCGAGCGAACGTGTGCAGCTCGATGAACCGCAGATAATCTCCGGGGAATTCCGAGGTGATCAGTCCATTCAGGGCCAGTGCCATCCGCTTGACGTTGATGTATTGTCCGTCATAGCGCATCGAGCCGCTCATATCCATCAGGACTGCGGTCGCGCAGCGAGGATTGTTGCGAGTCCGATGTACTTCAATGTCCCGGGAATGCAGCCGCAGCGGACGCTGGGCACCCTGTCGCAGCATGGCGTTGATCAGCGAGCCGGGCAGGTCAATCTGTGCGGCAGCGTCACCGAATTCCCATGGTCGCGTGCGCTGCAGTTCGACAACTCCGTCACCCTCCACCGGACCCTGATGACGCCCGGAGCGAGATGCCTGGAGGTCGCTGAAGATACGCTGCAACAGACGCCCCTGAAACAGTTTGTAGGCCTTCGGCGACAACTGCACTCGCCCGTCGCCACCACTGAGCCCCTGCTGTTCCATGAGCTTCTTGAGGTGCTGCTGAATCTGCTGCTGAAAGTCGGAGAGCTGCTGCACGGTTTCCGGATCAGCAAACTCGCTCAGTTCCTCAAGATCAATCACCGCCAGCCGTGCATTCTTTTTGGCATCTTCAAGCTGCTTCAGCAATTCATCGATTTGCTGCAGCTCGTGGTAGATTTCCAGCGCCTGATCCACCGTCATGGCCTGATTCCCGGTGAATTCGTATTTCGAGGCCAGCATATCGACCTGATATTTCTCACCCATGGTCTCCATCAGTGCCGGCAGCCGCGCGGCAAATTCCGGATCCACTCGCTCGGCCCGATACCACAGATTTTCAAGCTGATACAGCTGCTCACTGCGGATCGCATTCCAGAACGATTTTGAGAACTGGCCTGGCGGGCGGGCCTGCTTCGCGGACTCTGCCAGTCGCTTGACCGACTTTTTGCGGACGGTCTGAGTTTCCCAGGTGGCGAGGATTTTTTCGCGGCGTTCCCGCAGCATTTTGAGCAGCGAATCAAGACTGGGACCGAGTCCGGGGAACTGACCGGGATCCAGTCGAATTGCATTGGCCAGTTCTTCTTCGGTCAATTCACGCATCGACCCCCATTCCAGCATGTGCTCAAACGCCTGGGACACCAGATCAGGAGACTGGCTGCCAGGCGGGGGAAACTGCTGAGGGTCGTATTGCTGATAAATGTGCACGACACCGCCGGGTGCAGCAGTCCGCTGAGTGTGTTGCGGGGTGGGTTGCGATTCGCCGGATTCGTCCGCTGTCTGATTCACGCGTACAGCCTTCAGGGCAGATTGTGCGGCGAGTGGTGGCCGATGTGTGGGCAGCGGCTGCCGTGATTGGTGTGTGGATTATAGCAGTTCGGTTGATCGGGACCAGGGGTTGATTACAGGGCAGAAAACCTGGAAAACAGGAACAGCGGACGTTTGTTTCTGTCCTTTTGGAGTTACAAAGGGGCTGTGGATGATCAGTTCGGGTTGCCGGCGACCGGCTTGGTTTACGGGGCTGCAAAATGGGTGAGATGCCGCTGTTTTGTTCATTTGAAAGTCGGCGGGCTGAAGAGATGTGTTCGCTGCTGGAGCGGCAGGGCGCCCGAGTCATCTCGGCACCGTCCATGCGGGAAGTACCCATCGAAAATAACCCGCAGGCTGTGGCCGCCATCCGTGATCTCATCGCCGGGCGTTTTCCGGTCGTCATTCTGATGACTGGGGTCGGCACCGAGGCGCTCTTCGAGGTTGCTCGTTCACAGGGGCTCTATGACGATCTGCACGCAGCCCTGGGGCGACTGTTCCTGGTAATTCGCGGACCGAAGCCGGCGGCTGTGCTGGCCAAAGCGGGGCTTAAGTATCAGTTGAAGGCACCTGAACCCAACACGTGGCGAGAGTTGCTGCAGGCGCTGGATGAACACGGGCCGAAGCTGGCGGGTTCCGAGCTTGCCGTACAGGAATACGGACTGCCCAGCCACCGGCTGTATGCGGCACTGCAGGAACGGGGGGCGACGGTCGTTCCGGTACCCGTTTATCGATGGGCGTTTCCCGAGGATCCGGAACCACTGTACGAGTCACTGCGGAAAGTCGCGACCGGGTCGGTAGACGGGCTGCTGTTTACCAGTGCCAACCAGGTGAGCAACGTCCTGCAGGCGGCACAGCTGCTGGGTGTGGAACAGGGGCTGCGTCAGGCTGTTAACAGCGGCATGATCATCGCATCGATCGGACCCACCTGTACCGAGGCGCTGCAGGATCAGGGGTTCCCGGTGCATGCTGAAGCCAGTCCTCCGAAGATGGGCCAGCTGGCTCGGGCCGCTGTCGAATGCTGGCGACAGAACCGGGCAGGCGGTGTACGGGGATCAGACTGACGGCAGTGTGGCCATGAAGCCGGCCATTTCGCCGGCGGCATGCGAGTTTTGCTGCAGTTCAGCCTGGCGAATCCCCTGCTGGAAGACGTGTCGGGCTTCTGCGACGCGTGTCAGACGCGTCAGCATCTGCCCGGCCATCAGAAATGCGGGGACATACGGTGTGGCCGCAGACATCAGCGTCTGAAAATGCTGGAGCGACTGTTCCGACTGCCCTTCCCTGTCGAGTTCCATGGCCAGCATGTACCGCAGCAGCTGATCGTCCGGTGCCGACAGCAGCATGCCTTCAAGTTTTTCGCGACGACTGGCCATAACGGGGGTTTTCCTGGTGCGGGTCTGGAGATGTCAGTTGCCGGCGACTTCTATGCGTCGCGGTTTGGCCCGTTCGGCTCGCGGCAAGGCGACTCGCAGTACGCCGTTCGTCAGTCGGGCTTCGATACGATCATGATCGACGTCATCGCTGAGGATGAACGAGCGGAAGAAGTGACCGACCTGATATTCCTGGTGCAGCACCTGGACGACTTCGTCAGCCACCTGCCGGACTCGACCAAACAACGTCAGTTTTTTGTCCTGCACCTGCAGTTCCAGTCCGTCCAGAGTGACGCCGGGCAGGTCGGCATACAGCACCAGTCCGTCTTCAGTTTCGTAGATGTCCATCTGCGGGTGAAACAGCAGCTGGGGTGGTTCGGCGGCGGTCGGGATTCCGGCGGTGTCAACCGGGCCGGGGCCAGGGACAGCAGCGGGCAGCAGGTCGCCGCGGCGCGGAATCAGTTGACCATCCTGTTCGTTCATGCGACACCTGTTGATCTGCAGGACAGTTTTGGAAAACGGATCAGGGACCTTCGTTGACAGCAATTTGACGAGCGCGTCCTGGTGTTGCCCGCGGCAGTGTGATGCGGAGGATTCCGGCGGAGTAATCGGCTTTCATGTTGTCTTCATCGACGCGATCGGGCAGCGAGATTTTTCTCTGCCATGCTCCGTGAAAACGTTCACGGCGACGATAGGAATCCTCACGAGATTCTTCGGGCGGACGACGCACGCCCTTAAGAATCAGGCTGCCGGCCGAGATGGTAACTTCGATGCTGCGGGCTTCGACGCCGGGGATCTGCGCCGTGACGATGTAGGCGACGGGAGTTTCGACGATGTTGCACTGCGGAAAGGTGCGGGCGGACCGCACCATATGGAAGGTCTGATGCACGCTTTGCAGCAGACGATCCAGTTCCTGCTCGAGGTCGTGGAAAGGATCCCACGACTGTCCCCACCGAAAAATTGCCATAGACAGTCTCCATGCCCCGCACGTTCCGGGAAAACAGACTGGCATTCTGCCGTTTTCGACAAACAGGCCTCTGTGTCACGTCAGGCGTGCACACTGCGTTCCAAAAAAACGGCGATTGAGTTTTTCATTGCTGGTTTGTTTGATGAGTTGTAAGGTGTTGTGAGGCAGTGTTTTATGTTGAAGCCGCGGGGTTGGCTGCCGAGCTGGCAGGGTCGGGGCTGCCTGCCAAAATGCCATGCGGGCTTGATTCGGAGGGACTTGAGCAAAAAGCGGGGGTGTTTCGGAGAAAGTGAGAAACCATGGTGAAAAATCGGGACAAGGCGTCAAATTCGTTACAAGTGGTTTTTCCGAGAATTCGCTCATGTTTCCCTGGAGCAACAGGTCTCTGTTTTCAGCAGATTTTCCCCGACCGTCAGATTTGAGGGCATAGTTGGGGTGTGGGTCATGGCAGGGACGGTCCTGATCCGGCAGACAGTACCGCATTGTCTGTACGAATTGGCTGGGCTGAGTTGCAGCAAGGGACGCTGCCGAGAACCTGGCCTGACAACCCCTGGTGCATAAGGATCGAAGATGGTGACGAAAGCATCCGAATTGGTTCCTCCTTCCCGTCGACGGGCAGCTCGTCAGCGCAGCGAGCAGCGAGTTTCGTCAGCGGCTGAGCAGGCGAGTGTGGCCGTGGAAATTGTGCGACCGGTGTCGAGTGTGCGGCCGGTTGTTTCTGAAAGCGCCGGGCAGCGACTACTGCGTGAGGACGAGGCTGCGGAGCGTCGCGAGATCATTGAGCGTCGCCGGATGGATCGTCGTCGTCAGATTGATCCGACGACGTGTGAGCGTGACTACAGCGATCAGCAGATTGAATTCATGCGGGCGATGGATGATTACAAGCGGAAGAGCGGTCGTCCTTTTCCAACGTGGAGTGAGGTGCTGGAAGTCCTGCTGAGTCTGGGTTATCGCAAGGTGGCTGATCCGTCTCTGATGGAGTGGAAGACACTGGGCGACAACACGATATCGCTGTGAGTGCATTAAAAGAAAAAAACTCCAGCCCTTTTGGAAGGGCTGGAGTTTAAGACGGGTCGGAAAAATCTTTTTAGTCTGCGGTATAGCATTTCATGCCATGCTCATGCACATCGAGGCCTTCGATCTCTTCTGCCCTCGACACCCTGAGTTGTCCGACAGCCTTCAGGATTTGGAAAAGTATGAACATCGTTACGAAGGCGAAGACAGCGATTGCAATTGACCCCTTTACCTGTACGAGCAAATCCTTATCGGTCCCAAACAAGCCTGTGGCGATTCCCCCCCAAATTCCGCAGACTCCGTGGACCGGAAAGGCCCCCACCGGATCGTCAATTCTTAACTTGTCGAGTGCAATAATCGCGAGCATCACGAGGACTCCGGCTACGGAGCCGATGATGAGCGATTCAGCGTTGGTCACGCAGTCACAGTTTGCTGTGATGCCGACAAGACCAGCAAGAATGCCGTTCAGAGCCATCGTCAGGTCGGGCTTTCCGAAGATTACCCAGCTTAGAACCATTCCCACAATTCCGCCAGCACAAGCAGCCAGAGTTGTATTGGCGGCGATTGTCATGACGGCGTTGATGTTGTTGCTGCCGGAGAACGCCAGTTGGCTGCCTGGGTTGAATCCGTACCATCCGATCAACAGGATGAAAACTCCCAGAGTTGCGTAGGCGAGATTGTGACCCATGATCGGGATGGATCGACCATCTTCCGAATATCTTCCAATCCGTGGACCCAACACGATCGCAGCGGCCAGACCAGCGAAACCTCCGCAGGCGTGCACGACAAGAGAACCGGCAAAGTCATGGAATCCGGCCGCACCGAGCCAGCCACCGCCCCATTTCCAGAAGCCAACGATGGGGTAGATGAATCCGGTGATGACTACTGTGTAGATCAGGTACGCGGAGAATTTTAGACGACCGGCGACTGCTCCGGAAACGATCGTTGCAGCCGTCGCGCAAAACGCTGCCTGGAATAAAAAGTCCACCTGTGGATGGAGCTTTCGAAGTGTCCCGGCGGCCGTTGAGAAGCCACCCTCAATGTCAGCAGTCGTGACCTCGGCAGCAAAGTTTGGCTGGGCGTATCCAAAGTAGCCGCCTGCGAACGATGCTCCCGGATACATTAACGCGTACCCGATGAAGAAGTACAGCAGGACTCCAACACAGAAGTCAATGGTGTTCTTGAAAAGAATGTTTACGGCGTTCTTCGACGAATTGAGCCCGATTTCCACAAGAGAAAATCCAGCCTGCATGAAAATGACAAGCACTGCTGAGATGAACAACAGCAGGTTATCTATGGAATAAGCGATGGAGGCATTATCGGGAACGTCCAGGGCAGTTGGAGCGTCTTCTGTCGGGGTGGGGGAAGAAGCTTCAGCCGGAGCAGCAGTTTCGGCGGGTGCTGCGATTTCAGCGGCAGCAGCAGGTGGTTCCTGAGCCTGCACCATTCCGCCCGCTGCCAGAGACATTAAAAGACCAGCCAGCAACGCCAGCCCGGGTCGGAAACTGAACCTCAAGACACTCAACATCGCCTGATTCTCCTCGCTAGCTTTCTTCAGACTGGGGGACCTTTCCCGAACCCGTCCCCGGCCTTTCGCCGGGTTCCCTGATCAGGAAATGTGCAGGTGCTGCAGTTCGGCTATCGCCAATCGCTAATTTCCACAGCAGATTCCACTTCAAACCATTCCGGTGGCACGTTTCCGGATTGCAAAAGAGCAGAAGTAAAGGAAGCGTGCCACTCAAACGGACTGGAGCATCCAATTGCAAAGAATGTGCCTTTCCTGTTTTTTGAGTATGTTTGTTGTGTCTTAAGGTGTTTCAAAATAAGAGTTTAGGGAGTTTTTTTTGTTGTTGGGCGAGGGCCTTTGACGGCTGTTGTTTCACGGTCTGCTTGAATTCCGTGCATGAGTTGCTGGTGTCTGCCTTTTTTTGGTGCATGTGTTTCCGGGGCTTGTGTGCCGTTGGTGAACTGTGCGGTTGTCTGGTCGCTGCGTTGACCAGGGGAACTCTGCATGTGCGGATTTCATCGCATGTGTGCTGGCAGGTTCGGCGGATTCGGCCGGTTTTCACCGACGTCACTGGATGGCTGGGCTGTTGGTCGCCGATGTTCAATGCTGCAGTTTTCAGCATTTTTCTCCCGAATTACCTGGTAATTCAGGGGGTTGGGGATGAATATGGCGATGGTGACAGATGTTTTATGAGCAGCCTGCCCGTGATTTTTGCGGTGCACTCCGGAGCGAAGCGATGATGCGTGCGACACGCGGCGGTTTCCTGTGCAGATTTCTGTCTTCGTCAACCCTGCTAAGCGGCATTGTCTTGTTCAGCGGCGTGCCGGCAGTGCATGGTCAGGGCATCGCAGGTGCTCAGGGCAGCCGGGCAGCCCTGTTGCAGTTTCAGCCCGAGACGCCCGAGCAGTTGTTGTCGGCCGGGCAGGTGGCGTGGAAGCTGGACCGCATTACTGATGCTCGCAGGTACCTAAAGCAGCTGGCGGATCGGGATCCTCAGTCGGCCGAGTTGGTTCTGTTGCGCAAACAGCAGGGACTGTCGGTGTTTTTGGATCTGCAGCGTGATCAGCGTCTGCATCCTGAGTCGCAGCAGCTGCTGAAGACGATGCAGCTGGCGATTGTGCAGCCTGATTCTGCGGCTCTGGTGCAGCGGGTGTCTGATCTGAGTCTGGGCGGGGCACGTGGTGCGGACGCAGTGACGGATCTGCTGGTTGCGGGTGATGCAGCAGTGCCGGCCTTGCTGGCAGCGGACCCGGCTCAGCCAGCCGGCAAGGCGGCTCATGCGTTCCTCGAAAATCATGTGGCCGACTATGGTAATGGTCTGCTGCAGCAACTGGAGTCGGCTGATGCTGCGACAGCGGTGCGAATTCTGACGCTGTTGGGCGGCAGTGCTCGTGAGGAACTGGCACTGCCGCTGGTGCGGTGGCAGTTTCATTCAGACTCGGGTGTGTCTGCTGCTGCATCGCAGGCCGTCCGCAGGCTTAGCCGGGGCCGCATACGCACTGCGACAGCAGTTGAAGCGGCAGAGTTGCTTAGCAGCGAGTCAGAGGTAATTCTTTCGCAGGCGGCTGGTGTTTCGTCGTCGGCCGGGGATGCTGCCGGGGCCGGGTCGGGGCTGTCTGGTCTGCCGCTGGCCGAGCGTTTGCTGGCGGATGCGATCAGTCTGCAGCCGGCTGCCGAACGAGCGTTGCAATTGCAGCAGGTGCTGCTGGCAGCGGGTGCGGAACCTCTGGTAACGGCCGCTGCCGGGCCACTGGCTGGCCGACCTGCAGCCGAGGTGCTGCCGATTCTGGGGAGTGCACTGGATCTGGGCCAGTGGCCGGCTGCGATCGAGTGTTTGCGCAACCTGTCGGCTCAGGCATTGGCTCCGTCTGAGGCTGCTGCTGCGACCAGTGTCCTGTCTGCTGCGGTGTTCAGTCCGGATGTGCGTGTGCGAGTGCTGGCGGCTGTGACGGCGCGGCGGAATAAGCTGCAGGCTGGTTCTGCGGTGTTTGCGTCAGAGCAGGTACTGTCGGCCGCGGCTCAGGCAATGCCTCAGACTGAGGCTGTGGTGATTGCCCCCGATGACCAGCTCAGTCTGGTGCTGCGGCAACTGCTGGAAGATCAGAAGTACACGGTGAAGGTGGCCGAGACTGGTCCGCAGGGTTTCGAGCGTGCTGTGGAATGTCTGCACAGCGAGGTGATTTTTCTGTCGCTGTATCCTTCTCGCTGGTCGGCGGCAACGACGCTGGCGAATCTGCGAGCCGACGTGAGGACTCGCAATTGCCCGGTGGTGCTGATCGGTCGTCCGAGCCAGGAGTCTCAGGCACTGGCGCTGCAGGAAATACACGGGAACGTCTATTTCATGTCTGAGCCGATTGGTGTGCGATCGTTCCCCAGTCAGTTGCGAAATCTGAATCTGAGGTCTTTGCTGACAGTGGAGGAGCGTGAGTATTTGGGAACGCTGGCGGCACCGCCGCAGTCAGCGGTTTCTCCACAGCAGTGATTCGCTGATCTGCAGGGGCTGCAGCAGGTGCTGAATATCGGCCAGGAAGCGTTTGGCATCGACGGGGTAGCCCTGAGTGGGCCTGAGTCCGGGCAGCTGTCGCTGCCACCAGGTGTTGAACTGTCGCATCAGAGTTTCTCGCAGGTATTTGGCGGTCATGGACGCGAGTGCAACGGGCAGCAGTTCTTCGGCGCGAGTGCGGAAGCAGAATTCGATGGGTCCCAGTTTGTAGCGTGATCGTTCTCGGGATTCTTCAACGCGAAAAACGAACTGATCGTCAAAGTGTGAAGCGATCAGTTCGTCGTAGCGATTTCGCCCGCCGTGTTTATCGCACACGACCTGCACGGTTCCGCCGTTGTGATGTCGATCGGTCAGCTGTCTGACCAGTTGCAGAGTGGCATCAGACAGCACAGCGCCTTTGGAGCCGGCAGCATCGACCAGTCGATTGAATTCGGCCGGGAAGATAATTCTGACGGCGATCTGGTGCAGTTGGACTCCGGCGAGTTTCATGGCTGAGCCCAGCAGATCGATCCATTCCGTGATGTGTTCTTCGCTGGAATCTGCGGGCACGGCAAGTCCAGGTGTGTGATTCCACGGTTCGGCCGACCATTCGCTGCGGAAGTTCGGATTACTGACTGAGGCAGCGAGGTCGTCGATGGTACCGGAGGTGACACCGGTGCTGGCGAGGAATGCCAGTACAGGGACTTCGAGAGCTTCGAGTGAATCACCTGAGCTGTAGACGGTTTTGGAGTCAGCGACGAACAGTCTGCGGTCATTGGGCAGTTTTTCGGGCGTCACGATGTGCTGCAGTGCGTGCCAAAGTTCGCTGCACTCGGTCACTGCGGAGGCGTGCCATGCGGTGGCGACGACAATCAGTGGTCCGAGGTTGGGGCCATATCCGGCCTCATCGGTGCCAATGAACAGTCGCTGGCTCATGGCTGTAAACCTTCATGGGGAGTGGCCATGAATTTTGACCAGCTGATGTCCTGCAGCATGGAGTAGAGTACCACATTGACGGCCAGTCGGGCGGCGTCTGTTTCGATGTAGCCGTCGCACGAGAGTGATGCCTGATGTTCCAGTGCGCAGCTGATGTCATGTCGACTGTAGATGATGGCCAGTCTGCCGTCGATTTCGACACCTTCGAGAAGCGGGCTGCCTTTTTCGGTTCGCATGGTGAGTGCGGCGTTTTGTTCACTGGGCACAAGTCGTCTGCGGGTGACTTCCCGGATTTCGTGTCCGGTTGTGGCCGAGTAGAGTTCGTGATCGGGCGGAATGGTTTTAAGTTCATGATCGGGGAACAGCTGTCGTGCAAGGTCGCGGAAGCTGCGATCGAACTGAGTGGAGCCGCAGCAGGCGTCGGCAAACAGGACTCCGCCTCGTTTCAGATATTCCCTCAGGGCTTCCTGCTGCTGTGCGGGCAGCTGAAAGCGGTAGCGACCGTGCATGCAGGTGAGCGGGAAGCGTGTAAGTTCTTCGAGTGTGGGGGGGATCACTTCGACCTGAGTGGAGGCAGCTACGCCGACCGTATCGTTGAGAGCCTGCAGGAGGTTTCGTGCTGCGCGGGGAGCGGTATCCCAGCCTCCTGAATGTCGAATGCGAGCGATCTGCAGCAGGCCGCGTTCAATGCGTTCTTCGACAGTGCGGCGACCGGCGGGAGTTTCGGACAACTTTTCCGGTGGTTCTCGGCCCGTGGCATAGGCCATGACATTCACGCCGATGCGGGTAGCGCGAAGGATTCGCTGAGTGAGATCGGGATTGCGATCCGGTGGCTCATGTTTCATCCATTTTTGCCACAGGCAGCCGAGGTCATCGGGGCTGTAGATGATGGATGTGCGGCAGCCAAAGTCGACTCCCCACAGGTCGATGCCCTCGGCATTCAGCAGGTATTCGCTGCGGAACACTGGGTGATCACCCTGCAGTTTCTGCAGTGAGGCCGAACCGTCGGGGAACATGCGTTTGACGATATCGCGGATGCCGGCATCGAAGCCGCGGCCGTCGCAGCAGGCGGAGGCGAGGATGAAGCCGCCGGAATCGACATAACGTCGCAGCCATTCGATCTGTTCATCGGTCAGCACCGGTGCTTCCCGTCCGGACAGGAACAGGATGGGGGACTGGCTGAGCTCTTCAACGGCGGTGGGGGCTTTCAGGCGGCTGAGCGCAACAACCTGACTGGTCATGCGGGGCGGCCATTTGGGCAGAGTTTCGACGAGGTCCACGAGGCTGACGACGTCCCACGGGTGTCGATTCCATTCGCCCAGATCTGAGCTTTCTCCTGCCGGGGACGTGTAATCGAGCTTATTGATGACAACTCGTGAAAGTCCCTTGGAAAGAAAGATCAGAGCCATTGAGGTATTGACGATTTCATCGTGGTCTGAGGCTGTCTGAGCCGTCCAGTTGCCTCCGGGCTGCTGCATTTTCACCAGCTGCTGAGCTCCGCGGCGATACCAGTCATGCTGTCCAAAGTAGCGGACATTGGCCATGCGTCCGGCGCGTTCCAGTCCGTACATGTAGTAGAAGTAGTAGTCATTATGTCCTGGGTTTGTGGCGACGGAGAAGTTTTCGGCCATCCAGCGGCGTCCGCGGGACATGGCGTCGCTGGTGAAAGCCCCGCCGCAGCAGTCGGGTCGTCCTTCGGCATCGACATCAGCATCATTCTGGAGCATGCGGGATGTGATGGCGATGGTTGAGAGTCCGGCAGCGGTCATGCTGCCGCGAGTTTTGCGATCGCTGGTGTTGTAACCCCAGCCTCCGTTGGGCTGTTGTTCCTGGAGCCAGCGATGTTCGATCAGCTGCCATGTTTCGCGTGAGACTTTGGCACCTGCGAGGACAGCTTCGCGGAGTGCCAGAACGGCATATTGCCCGTTGCTGGCATCACCGCCCCCCGGTCCGCCCCCGCCTCCGGTCAACTGGTAGTTCCAGTACCCGGCGTTCGGGCCCTGGCGAACCTGGCTGCGTTCGAGCAGGGAAGCGAGCAACTGGATTCTGGGCAGATCACGCTCGAACTGTTCGGCGGCACAAAGGGCCATAATGGCGAGTGAGGTTTCGTAGACACCGGCACTGCCCTGCACCCCCTGAACGGTCAGATTACGGAGCCAGGCCAGTCCGCGCTGAATTTCGGGAGCGTCGACGGGGACGTCACAGTTGATGAGTGCGAGGAGTGCGATGGAGGTGGTGCCGGTGGTGAAGGCCGAGTAGGCTCCCCTGCCCTGCCACGATCCATCATCCTGCTGTGATGCGCGGAGCCATGCGGTGCCATTCTGCAGCGACTGCAGCACTGCAGCGCGGAGCTGCACGTCATCCGGTTCCGCGCGCTGGGCGAACAGATGCGGCTGGCCGAGCGACAGGCCGGCGAGCAGGATCAGTGCTGTGAGCAGGTGGCTGCTGAAGAATTTTTGAGTCATGCTGAACTCCCGGCAGACCTGCGCAGTCGCTGTACGGTGCTGGTGATGACCTGAGCTGCCTGATGGATTTCTGCGGCCGTATTGTTTTGGGAAAGTGAGAGTCTGATGGTGGAGCGGCAGATTGCCTCGGGGATTCCCATGGCCAGCAGTGCGGGTGCCGGTTCGGCGGACCCGCTGGCGCAGGTGCTGCCGAGTGAGCAGGCGATACCGGCCATGTGCAGGCTGACGAGCAGGGCTTCGCCGGAGACGCCGGGGAAGGCGATACTGATGGTGTTGGGCAGTCGCTGTGTTTCGCTGCCGTGAATGTGGACGGGATTGCAGTTTTGCAGCAGCAGTTGTTCCAGCTGGTTTCGCAGTTCTGCGATACGGAGGCTGCGGGCCGTCTGTTCTGCGTGCCACAGTTGCAGGGCTTTGGCCATACCGACGATGAGCGGCACGGGTTCTGTGCCGGGGCGTTTGCCGCCTTCCTGATGTCCGCCGTGGAGCAGCGGGGCGAGTTTGAGTCCGCGTTTTAGCAGCAGTCCGCCGACACCGCGTGGTCCATGAAATTTGTGGGCAGCGAAGGCGAGTGCTGCGGCGTCTGTATTGCGAAAACTGACGGGCACCTTGCCGACCGCCTGCACAGCATCCAGCAGCAGCGGTACCTGTCGCGAACGGCAGGCGGCGGCGAAGGCTGCAGGCTGCTGCAGGACTCCGGTTTCATTGTGAGCGAGGATCAGGCAGGCGAGACGTGTGGAGTGATCCAGCAGATGACTGGCGGCTGCATCGACGAGGCGGCCCTGACTGTCGACGGGCAGATCCCGCAGCTGCAGTCCGCTGGCAGCGGCGAACTGGCAGGCTTCGCGGACAGCCGGGTGTTCTCCGCGAGTCAGCAGGATGGAGCCCTGTCGTCCGGCTGTCAGTCCGAAGACAGCGAGGTTAACAGCTTCGGTACCGCCGCTGGTGAAGACGACTTCTGCGGGATCAGCGTCAAGGATGGCGGCGATGGATTCGCGAGCGTCTTCGAGTCGGGTGCGCGCAGCACGTCCGAAGGCGTGCTGACTGCCTGGGTTGGCAAACCCCGCCTGCCAGCACTGGCAGATCGCATCCAGGACTTCCGGAGCGATCTGTGTGGTGGCGTTGTTGTCCAGATAGATGGAAGGCTGCATGGCAGCCGGCCCCACCGACACTGTTATTCCTTTTCCGGTCGGACGCGGACCTGCAGTGCGCCGAGCAGGCGAGTGATCTGGCGTTCTTTGTGGTCGATATTGAGGACATTTTCGAGCACGATGGCGCGGCGTTCGTTGCTGCAGTGGATAATCAGGCGACCCGAACGCAGCAGCAGGTACTCAAACAGGTCCGTGATTTCCTTATCGATGCGAAGGTTGGGGGCACTGAAGCGTTCGAGGTTGCTGAGCAGACCGTGGTGGTGCAGCAGTTCGTTGCCGCGAACTTCCCAGTAATCGACGCGACGGCTGATCAGTACAGCCACGAACAGCAGCAGCAGGATGGCAGTGAACAGCATGTAGAAGGATGCGTTGGCGACCGGCTTGATTGCCAGCAGGCTTTGCAGCACTGCGGGGGCGAGATTTTCGTATTTGGTGAAGAGGAACCACAGGCCGATGGTGGCGGTAGAAAGGGCGAAGAACCACGTCAGTGAGGTGGTTCGGGGGAATTCGAACGAGAGTACAACGAGGTTCAGAGCGAGCACGACGAGGAAGATGCGGGCGCACCACAGGTGGTAAGTCGGGCCGGCTGCGGCGGGGGCCGGCTGCTGTTCAGCAGCGGCAGGTGTGGAGCCGTCGGTACCGGCTTTGCCAATATCAGCGGAAGCGAGAAAGACCTGTGGCAGTGCCGGTGCAGCACTGGCCTGCGGCTGTCCCTGGGGAATGCCGCCGTTTACCAGCATGATGATTGAGCAGATCAGGGACGTCAGCATGGTGGGGTACATGAAGACGATTTTGGGGTAGGACACGAGATAGATGCGATCCGGCAGTTCCGGAGCCTGCGGTTCGGTGACTGGCGGCGTGGCGAGCAATACACCGGCTGATTCTGAGGGAGCTGTTTCGCTCATGACTCTGATTCCTTTGGAGGTACCGCGGGTGTGCAGCGCGTGTTGCGGCTGTTTGCGAGCAGCGTGGCACGCGGGACTTACCGGCAACAGAACACGCAGCCGATGCCCACAATCTTAGTTCGCAGGCGGGAATTCTGCGAGCGAAAGCGTGAAGATCGGCGAGTGCATTCCGGGGTGGAGGTCTAAAACGCAGCCGAACAGCGGCGGATCACTGGATTTTTACGGATTTTGGAAGATCCGGGTGTTGGCTTGCGTCAGCTTTGGGTGCGGGGAAACTGCCAGTTGTCGGCAACTTCGCCGCCTTTAGCCACAACCACGATGCCGTCCCGCACGACGACAGGGCCAAAATCGCAGTTGGGCGAGGGGGCTTCGGAAGCCACCAGTCGGGCATTGCGGCCGATGCTGACGTTTTTGTCCAGCAGTGCCCCGTCGATGTAAGCGCCGTTTCCGATGCCCCAGACGGTCCCGGTTTCCGCATCTGCCGCACTGCCCTCGGGATAGAAGTCGGCTCCCATGATGACTGTGTTGCGGATGGTGACGTTCCTGCCAACGTGTGTGCGCATCCCGACCACGCATTTTTCGAGTACGGTGGAGGAGCCGATAAGGCAGCCGTCGGCAATCAGGCTGTCGCGAATGGTACAGGAGCCCATGCGTGTGGAAGGCAGAAACCGGGGGCGAGTGAAGATGGGGGCCTTGGGGTCAGCAAAGCGAAATGGCGGGTCGGCCTGGGCGAGCGCCAGGTTGGCATCATAGAACGCTCGAATCGTGCCAATGTCTTCCCAGTAGCCATCGAACAGGTGTGTCTGGACATGGTGCTGACGGATGGCCATGGGGAAGATGTCTTTGCCGAAGTCATCATGCGTGGTGGATTCCAGCAGGTCAACCAGGATTTCTCGATTCCACAGGTAGATGCCCATGCTGGCGAGGTATTCGCGACCGCGTGATTCGATGCCGCGCTGGTCAATCCAGGAGGAGGCGGTGCGGACTTTGGCGAGTGCGGCATCATCCTTTGGTTTTTCAACAAACCCGTGAACTCGACCGCTGTCATCGAGCTGCATGATGCCGAAACCGCGAGCGGCGGCGGCATCAACGGGAACGGTGGAGATGGTAACGTCGGCCCCGGCGGTTTCGTGAGTATTCAGCATTTCACCGAAGTTCATGCGGTAAAGCTGGTCACCTGAGAGGATGAGCACGTAGCGATTGCGGGTTTCCTTGAGCAGTCGCAGCTGCTGTCGCACGGCATCGGCAGTGCCCTGAAACCAGTTACTGCCATCGAGGGTTTGCTGGGCGGCAAGGATTTCCACGAAGCCGTTGTGAAACAGGTCAAAGTTGTAAGTTTGGCGGATGTGACGGTGCAGGCTGACGGAATTGAATTGTGTCAGTACGTAGATGCGGCTGATCTGGCTGTTGATACAGTTGGAAATCGGCACATCGATCAGGCGGTACTTGCCGCCAACCGGGACGGCCGGTTTGGAGCGATACTCGGTCAGCGGCAGCAGTCGAGTCCCTTTTCCTCCGCCAAGAATCAGGCAAACGGCATCGAGCATACGTACAGTTCCAGTGGTGGAGCGCGGTGGGTGTTGAATTCGGGCGTGACCGGCCTGTCCATTGGCAGGTCGTGACGGCAGCTGTCTGCGGTCAGCTTGAACGCACTGCACAAACAGTGCCCAAAGCCGCCCGTAAAAGCATCATCGATTCTTTTGTGTGATGAAAAAACGCACGAAATGCCGGATCCTGCTATCGGGAATCCGTGTTTTCTGAAGCGGGAATCAGGCCGGTTGCGGGAAAAACGTGCGGCTGTGCTCGACGCGTGTGCGTTTTTGGTGCAGGGGCGTCTGTGTTTTGGGGTAGCGGGAGGCGGTCAGGGGCGCAGTTGGGTATCGAGATCTGTGAGGACTTCGTTGATCAGTCTGGCGCGCCAGGCGAGTGTGGAGCGATCTGTGGTGCGGCAGCGTTCGAGGAAGCTGTAGAGTTTCTGCCATTCATTGAAGACGGCATCGACTTCGCGCTGCAGTTCGGCGGGTCGTGTTTCGACATCGACCATGCGGTGCATCTGCTGAGTGCGTTTCAGGAAGGCTGCGGATGCGGCCAGTGCTTCATTGCGATATGTGGGGCGTTCTGAATTCAGCCATTGTCGAATATCCAGATCGAGCTGATCGGCGAGATCTTCAAGTGACGCGGCGACGGGTCGCAGTGTCTGCTGGCTGAGAGGCGCGGAATCACCGATGTTGAGTTCGCGGCGAATGGCGGCGATATCGTCTTCGATTTCCTGAAGTTCTGTGATGACAGCCTGGACTTTGGTCTGGCGGAAAGTGGTGAGGAAGCGGCGGCCTTCTTCTTCGACGTATGTGTAGCTTTCTGCGACGCGATTATCGGCTTCGCCGCGATCCAGGAGATCGCGGAAGTTTTGCACAGTGCCGTAGAAATCGGAGGCGATGCTGAGCGAGCGAGCGGGGTCTTTGAAGCTGAGGATGCGTACGAGAGAGGTGCGAGTGTAGAACTGGTCGACGTCCTGCATCAGTGCGGCGGCCAGTCTTTTGAGTTCGGCCTTGCTGGTGGTGTTTTCCATCCAGAGCAGTTCGTGCACGAGGTCATTGGCACTGGCCAGTCTTTGGATTGTGCGTTCGATGTAGGGGTTGCGGATGCTGGTCAGCTGCGGCATGAGTGCGATGAGTGACTGATCGAAGCCGTTGTATTCGCTGACGATTTTGTCGTAGGGGTATTCGTCGACGACCATCGAGACGACTCGGGAAATTCGCTGCTGCAGTTTGCGTCCGGAGCTGATGATCTGAGTCGAGACAGCCGGGTCGCGAGCGAGTTCATCTGTGAGGAACTGGAGGGAATTTTCGAGGCTGGAGAGCTGTTGCAGGAGTGAGCGACGATCGAGTGTGGGTTCCACCTGGAACAGCTTGCCGATTTGGCGATCGAGCTGATCGATGCGAGCGAAGCTTTGCTGTGTGGCGGAGCTGAGTCCGCGGGTTTGTGAGAAGCGAGTGGAGAAGATTCTCCAGTCGGCATCGGCGGTGCGGAAGTCTTCCACGATGAGGCTGAGGTCGACTCCGGCGGCCAGATCCTGATTGATTCTGTTGGTTTGTGAGCGAAGTCGTCCGAGGTCTGCGAGGAGTGAGCGCAGCTGCGGATTGCGGCGGTAATCGGCGTCGAGTGCTGCGTAGAGTTTTCCGGATTCGTCGAGGGCGTCTCGCATCAGCGTGGCAACGGTGCGACGATCGATTTTGGAGTAATCGGCGGAGCGACTGCGGGCGGTGGAACTGAGCGGTCGGAGTTCATCGCGGGTTCCCAGTCCGCCTGAAGGCAGGGGACGACTGCGATCGATGTCCGAGCGGGTAATTCGGGTGGACTGGGCAGAGGCGGTCTGCAGCAGTGAGAGGCAGCAGAGCGTGATCAGTGCTGATTTGTGGAACGAACCGAGCCTTGAGACCATGGTGGAGACTCCTTTCCCTGCCGGCCAGTCCGTGGCCTGCCTGAGCGTTCGCTGCGCACTGCGCGCAGCGTCCGGTGGAATCAGTGTAGGTGATGGGGCGATTTTTCTGGAACACCAGTTCTTAGTAGCTCAGTCCGTTTTTGCGGACGTGGATAAACGGGTCGAATTCGTTCGGATTGCGGACGGCGTGAGCGGAAGTGAGGGTGACGAGGCAGATAACGTGGTCACCGGCTTCGAGCTGGCCGGTGATGGTGCCTTCCAGAGCGGCCATGGCTGCCTGCAGAACCGGCAGTCCGGAGTTTCCGGGGGTGCTGTCGATGCCGGCGAATGCATCGGTGTGCGGGTCGAAGCCCTTGCCGAAGTGGCGAAACAGCACCGGGTCTCCTTTTTGCACCTGGTTTAGGACCACAGCGGTGCCGGGTGACAGCCAGTCGACGAACCAGCGGGATTTATTGATGGCCACGGTGACCTGGGGCGGGTTGAAGGAGGCCTGCTGGACCCAGCTTGCCAGCAGGCCGGTTTGCTGTCCGTCTGGTCCGGCGACTGCCAGAATAAAAACACCGCTGGGGACTCGTCCGAGGACCTGAGCGAGCAGAGGGATTTCGGCAGCGGGTTTAGGGGCTTCAGAAGTCATGATGGCGATTCCGGGGCTGAGTACAGCGGGTTGAGATTTGATCGCGGGGTGACGATCTTTTGGTGAGTGTCGCAGTTTGGCGGGGTGAATCCAGCGAGTGGAGCGGGGAGCAGCAGGTTCGTCGGGATTTTCCCGATCGGACCGGTGGCTGTCAGTATGCATGGCCGGTTTTCTCGATATGCTGACGCAGTGCGACTGCTCGGCCGGCGGCGGGGCAGACTGGCAGGCGGTGTCGTTGGATGGGGGTGTTGCGGGGTTAAATACGGGTGAAAGCCATGCGGCAGCCTTCGGCAGCGGACCAGATTCAGCAATCGGCAGAGGGTCACGGTGAGCTGCGGGGTACTGAGCGGTCCGTGGCGATTGTGACGGGTGGTGGTCGACGAGTGGGTGCAGCGATCGCTGCGATGCTGGCGATGCGTGGTCTGGATGTGGTGGTGCACTATGGGTCGTCGGCTGCTGCTGCGGCGGCAGTGGTGCAGCGGATTAGTGCGACTGGTGTGCGGGCAATTGCGGTGGGAGCGGATTTACGGGATCCGGTGCTGTCATCTGAGCGTGTCTTTGCGGCGGCCAGTGAGCTGGGGCCTGTGTCAGTGCTGATCAACAGTGCGTCGGTGTTTCAGAATTCCGGTCTGGATGAGGTGAATGCGGTGCATTGTGCAGAGCATGTCTCAGTGAACCTGCTGGCCCCGATATTCTTCTCGCAGCAATTCATGCGGCACCTGGGTGCTGATCGTTGCGGTCACATTATCAACGTCCTGGACTGGCGGGTGCATCGTCCTGGGGCCGATCATCTGGTGTATACGGCGACCAAATCGGCATTGGCCAGTGTGACGAAAACGCTGGCTTTGCAGCTGGCTCCGCGTGTGCAGGTGAACGGTGTTGCTCCGGGGGCGGTCTTGCCGCCGGAGGACCGTCCGGACTGGCATCAACAGCGGGCATCGGAGCGAATTCCGCTGCGGCGAACGGGTGCACCTGGGGACGTAACGGCAGCGATAAGTTTTCTGCTGGATTCCGATTTCATCACCGGGTCAGTGCTGAATGTTTCGGGTGGTGAGGAACTTTGAGATTTTCAGGGGAACAGGATGACGTCGGACAACCGGAATCTGCAGGCATCAGCAGCACAGGCAGCGGACGAGCCGGATCGTCTGCCGCGAGTGCTGGGGCTGTTTGATGCAACCATGATCGTAGTGGGTTCGATCATTGGTTCGGGAATTTTCCTCAAGGTCAGTGCGGTGGACAGCAAGCTGGCCGCCTATGGTTTTGGGGCGATCATGGGGGTGTGGCTGTTTGTGGGTCTGATTACGCTGTGCGGTGCCCTGGCACTGGCAGAGCTGGGAGCGATGTTTCCTCAGGCCGGCGGTCCGTATTTGTATATTCGCGAATCCTTCGGTCGTTTGCCGGCATTTCTGTGGGGCTGGTCTGAGTTCTGGGTAGTGCGTACCGGGTCGGTGGGTGCGCTGGCCTGTGCCACAGTGGTCTACTTCAATGAGCTGGTGGCAGTTTCTGCGGTGTCTCAGACGCTGTTGGCGCTGGCGATTGTGGTGGGGTTGTCTGCGGCCAACTACCGCAGTACTCGAATTGGCGCCGGGATTCAAAGTCTGGCGACGGTCAGCAAGGTGTTGTTTTTGGCTGGTTTGATTGTGCTGCCGTTTCTGCGTGGCGCGGTGGATTCGGGAAATCTGCAGCCGGTGCTGCAAATGCCGGAGGGTGGTGCGGCCTGGACTGCTTTTTTCAGGGCTCTGGGAGCTGCGATGGTGGCGGTGCTGTGGCCATATGACGGCTGGATCAATCTGGGGCCTGTCGCTGAGGACATTCGGGAACCGATGAAGAATGTTCCGCGTGCGATGGCGATTGGTCTGGGGCTGGTGGTGCTGGTTTATATGGGGGCGAATCTGGCATATCACTGTGTTCTGCCGATGGCGCATCTGGCTCAGAGTGAGACTGTAGCTGCAGATGTGTTCGCGGTGATGTTTGGTCCGGTTGGTGCGACGATTGCGGCGATCGGGGTGATGATTTCGACCTTTGGTGCCACGAATTCGAACATGATCACGGGGCCCCGGATTTACCTCGCGATCGCCCGCGACGGTCTGGTGCCACAGTGGCTGCAGCGGATTCATCCCCGCTACCGGACTCCGGCCAACACCATCGTGCTGCAGGCTGTGTGGACCATTTTTTTGGTGATTCTGTTTTCGGTCTGGGATCCGAATGCCCCGGCGGACCCGATTCGACCTGCGGAGACGGTGGGTCTGGAGGTTGCGGCAGCAGAGAGTGGCGGTGAGGCTGCGATTGTGGAGGCTGTGGCTGCTGAAGCTGTGGTGCCGCATTCGAAGCGAATCAAGGCGGCTTTTGATGTGCTGACGGATTCTGTGATCTGTGCCGGACTGATTTTTTATGGGCTGGCAGTGGCTGCGGTGTATGTCCTGAGAAGGACTCGCCCGGATGCCCATCGACCCTATTTAACCTGGGGTTACCCGGTGACTCCGGCACTGTTGCTGGTCGCCTATGTGGGCGCATTTGTCAGTATGCTGATTGAATCGCCCGGTCAGACGCTGATGGTGCTGGCGCTGATTGCTGCAGGTGCAGTGTGGTATTACGTGGCGGGCGGTCATCGGCAGGCGTCCGGCGTCCGCTGATGGCGGTCCGCCGATCGTGCCGGCGGTGCAGGAGGGTGTGTCCGTGAGCGAGCAGCATTCCGAAATGCATTGCAGACCGGCTGCAGAGCTGCTGGGTGATACTGCTGTGTTGCTGCGTTGGGAGGGGGCTGCGGACGATTTTTTGGAGCGGGTGATTCCGGCGGTGCAGCGGAGGATCCAGGGGTTGTGCTGGCGTGGTGTCATGGATGTGGTACCGGGATTTGAGTCATTGACAGTCTGTTTCGATCCGCGGCAGTGCAGTGGCACGGAGCTGGCGGGGCTGCTGGAGCGGCAAGCGGCAGGTTGCGATCCGGTGTCTGATGAGGACAGACTGGAGTATCGGATTTCTGTGCGATTTTCGCGGGAGGACAGTCCGGATCTGGAGGAGGTCGCAGGATTGGCGGGTCTGTCGGTGCAGAGCTGTATTGAGTTACTGGCGGACTGTCGTTTTCGTGTGCGAATGATCGGGTTTGCTCCGGGGTTCCCTTACCTTGGCGGCTTGCCGGACAGTCTGCGGGTGCCGCGTCTGGCGACTCCGCGACGATCAGTGCCGGCCGGCTCGTTTGCGATTGCAGCGGGTCAGGCGGGAATTTATCCGCAGAGTTCTCCAGGGGGCTGGCGGCTGCTGGGGCGCACAGAGCAGACGCTGTTTGATCCGCTGCGTGCACCGCCGAGTCTGTTGCGGGCGGGTGATCTGGTGCGTATTGAGCCTTGCGGACCGCTGGCGGTGAAGGGGCAGTCTGTCAGTGGAGCGGGACGACGATGAGGGGAGCGACGGTGTTGCGTGCCGGGACACTGACGACAGTTCAGGACTTTGGGAGGCCCGGTTATCGTCATTTGGGAGTCTCGTCCAGTGGTCCGATGGATGTGCGGTCGTACCGACTGGCAAATCTGCTGGTGGGGAATGAGGAGGGTGCCGCGGCTCTGGAAATGACCCTCGTGGGCCCTGCTCTGCTCTGGCATCAGTCCGTTTGTCTGGCCTTCAGTGGTGCTGAGATGCGGGGTGTAGTCAGGCTGCCCGGTGGTCTGGAGTGTGAAACGAGGATTGGCAGCCCGGTGCAGGTTCCGGCTGGATCGGTGACAGATTTTGGGGAGGCGGTGCGGGGGTGTCGCGGTTATCTGGCGGTGCGGGGTGGCTTTGGCGGGGCAATGGTGATGGGCAGTCGTGCGGGGCAGTTGCGGTCGGGTTTTCCGGGCTATTGCGGACGGCAGCTGCAGCGGGGGGACGAACTGGAGCTGTGTGCTGACGGGGGTGTCGGGGGTGTTGGGGGGGAGTGTGGTGCTGAGTTTGTGCAGGCTGAGTGGTTTGTTCGGGTGTCGGACCTGCCGCCGGGCGGTTCGCAGCCACAGGTACTGCGGTGTTTGCCGGGGCGGCATCTGGATTTGCTGGATTCAGCGTCGCGGGATCGGTTTTGGGCGGGTCCGTTTGGGTTAAGTGCGGATTGTGATCGGATGGGTTATCGGTTGACTGGTGCGGAGCTGTCACTGGCGTCGGCGGTGCAGATTCGTTCTGAGGCAGTCGTTCCCGGGACGCTGCAATTATCGCCGGATGGGCGTCTGCTGTTGTTGATGGCGGACTGTGCGGCGACCGGCGGTTATCCGCGAGTGGGGCATGTGATTTCAGCGGACTTGCCGGTGGCTGGACAGCTGCGACCGGGCGACTGTGTGCGTTTTGAGCTGGTGACGATGGAACTGGCGCAGCGGGCAGTGAAGGAGCAGGAGCGGGGGATGGCTTTGGTGCGGCTGGGTTTGCGCCGCGAATGAGCCCGGGCGAATAAAGGGTGGTCATTTGCTTGCGCGTGTGGGTGCCGGGGCGATATCTCCATGATAGTTTTTTCATCAGCATTGCGGTCAGGTGCTGGAAAAACAGGCGACGTGGAAACTTTTTTATCGGCGTGTTGTGCGATAGTATGCAGGGGTTGGCAGTCGGGTGTTCACCTGGTTGTTTTTGTGCAGTGTGTACATGCGAAAACCTCTGAACCTGTGTGCTGAGTACTGTCGATGGCGCGGGGTGAGTTTTGGTTGCAGTTTGATTCCTGTCATATTGCCGGGCTGAATTGGCGGCGTTCGCTGTTGTTCAGTTCGCTGTGATTTCTGTTCTGTTTTCCTGTCTTGTGTGTTTTTGAGGAGGAAGAGTCGATGGCAAGTGTGGGCAAAGGGGTGCGCAGTCGCGGCTTTACGCTGATTGAGCTGCTGGTGGTGATTGCGATCATTGCGATTCTGGTGGCCTTGTTGTTGCCTGCGGTGCAGCAGGCTCGTGAGGCAGCCCGGCGGACGCAGTGCAAGAACAATCTGAAGCAGATTGGTCTGGCGTTCCACAATTATCACGACGTGTTCAACACGTTTCCGCCGGGGTATATTTCCCCGATTGCGAACGGCAACACGTCATCTGAGGTGGGTGTTTATTCCTGGGGATCGTTCATTCTTCCTCAGCTTGAGCAGGTGAATGCGTTTCAGGCACTTGGTGTGGGGAATGTCCCTTTGCAGGTGAACGCTGCGAACGCTGCGAATCTGAGGATTCTGCAGACTCCCCAGCCAGCATTTCGCTGTCCGACGGATGTTGGACCGCAGCTCAACAACTTCGTCAGTCCGGCTCCTGCTGCCAACTGGTACAACATGAATATCACGAATGGATCAGCACAGGTGCCGATCGCAACTTCGAATTATGTGATGGTAGCCGGGACTGGTGTGAGCACGACACCGGCGGCAAATCCGAGCAATCGGGCTGCTGCAGCCTGTGCGCCGATGGGAATTGGCTTCCGCAATTCGAAGATAAACTTCCGTGACATTACGGACGGTACCAGCAATACGCTGCTGGTGGGCGAGCGTGCCTGGAAGTATGGTCCGGTGCTGGTTGGTGCGGCGACGGTGTACGGTTTCAGTGCATCGATTTGTGATCAGTCATCAAGTGCGAATGTAAAGTCTGCAGCGATGGCCTGCATAGGTCTGGGCTACAACGGGATCAACTGGAGTGCCAACAATCTGGTGCACCAGACGCGAGGATTCAGCAGTGGTCACACGGGCGGCGCGCAGTTCGTCCTCTGTGACGGCTCGGTGCGAATGATCAGTGAAAACATCGACTACAAGTCTACGGACAACGCCGCGCTGACTAACATGACGCTGCATGTCACATCTCTGTATGCTCGCTTGCTTGTTCGTGAAGATGGCCAGATTGTGGGCGATTTCTGAGCAGCAGTTGAAAGGTTGTGAGTTATGAAGAAGACGGCAATTTTGAGTGTCTGTCTGGCGTGGGTGGTATCGCTGGTGTCCGGCTGCGGTCGTGGCGACATGCCGGAGCTGGGCGACGTGTATGGCAAGGTGACGCTGGACGGCAAGCCTGTGGCGAACATCAACATCCTGTTTACTCCGGAAACAGGCCGACCGGCTGGCGGAGTAACGGATGAAGAGGGGAATTACGAGCTGAAGTATCTGGAAGGGTACTCCGGCAGCAGGCTGGGTCCGGCGAAGGTGACGTTTGAGTGGTCACCGGGAGTCGAGCCGACGGCTGCGATACCGGCGAAGTACATGAAGGACGGCTTTTCGGTCGAGGTGAAGGAAGGTTCGAATGAACTGAACTTCCCGATGGACTCGAAGTAGTCCGGCAATGCCGGGCGGCAAAGCCTGCACAGCATCTTGGGTGCAAAAAAAGCTCGCCGGGTTCACCTGGCGAGCTTTTTCTGTGCTGGCTATTCAGTTTTCGGTTTCACTTCGTGGAACTGCTGAGCAAATTCTTCGTCGCCGGCGAGGCAACGATTGTTCATGGCCAGTTTTTTGCGGATGCGACCAACGGTCAGTTTGGCCGGGCTGGTGAGTCTGAGTACCAGCTGATCGGCTGAGAACTGTTCCAGTTCGCGGATGGAGTGAATGCCGAGGAAGTGGAACGCATCGCGTGCTTCGGAGTCGCTTTGGAAGACGACATCGAGGGGAGCGTCTACGGGGATCCGCGATCGTCCCAGTTTGCTGGCATCACCTGTGTCGCGCAGCCCGGTGGTCAGGGTCGCTTTGCGGACACCTTTGCGCGGTGCATTCAGGCCGGACGGATCGCCTGATGCGCCGGCAACTTCAATGGGCAGCTGCGGGACAACTGGTTCAGGCTGAATGACCGGAACGGGAATCTTTTCAATTTGAACAGGAGGCTTTTCCGGAACGGGTGCCGGTTTTTCAACGCGGGCCGCGGGTTTTTCCTGTCGTACGGGGACCTTTTCAGCCCTGGCGACGGGTTTTTGCACTTTGGCAGGTTTGCTGACCGGTTTACCGGTCGGCTTTGCGGCTGACTTGCCCGTCGGTTTGCTTTTCTTAACGGCCACGGGGGCCGGTTTTTTGCGAACCACTTTTTTGGCTGGTCGTGACGCGTTTTTAGGAGGCGCTGACACGGTCCGGCGGGGCTTGGCAGCCTTCTTGATCGCCTTCTTCGCCATATTGCTGTTCCGGTTCCGGTGACACCAGGGACTGTTGACCGTTTGAAGACTGTGACAGCCGCCGACAGAGTCAGCCGGCAGTGTTCAGTCCTGCTTACACTTGTGGCAATATACAAATGTCGGGAGCACGTTTACTCGGAAAGTCCCGGATGTTCCTCAAAAAAGTCTCGAACCAGCTCCATTTCGTCGTCTGTCAGGAGCCCTTCGCCCCACTGGAGCATCTGCGGATGAACTCGCCATCTTCCCAGAGCTTCCAGAACTTCCCCTTCGAAGGCCGGTGATTCGTTGGCGACCAGCTGTTCATGAGGTGCGGCAGCGATGGTTAATTCCTGCAGAATTCCGCGGGAAATACCGTTTTCACGGGAAAGCTGCAGGCAGCGAACTCGGGATGGCAGCCAGTGACTATTGAGGTGATGCACGTTCCTTGGACCCTCAAACACAACTCGCAGCAGCGGATTCTGGCGATCCGTAGCAAGACTGGCCAAAAGTTCAGTGGCAGCAAAGAGGATTCTGGCTTCGAGCGGTGAGGGGCTGGAGTTATTGGTGTGGCTCCAGCGGTTCCACGTGCGGAGCACGGTTTCCATCTGGATCTGTGGTGCCATTCCGGCGAGGGGCGGGTAGAAGTGCAGCAGGTCAGAACCGTTGCGTTCGGATTTGGTGGGTTCGAGCGAGTAGCGAAGCAGTCCGTCAAGTGACAGCAGGAAAGCCGCCCTGAGAGTGACGTAGGTGAGGTCGCAGGGAACCTGGTGAGTGGATCTGGAATCCATGGTTCAGGTGTCGTGATTCATGGGAGTTTGCGTGGGGCTGGATCATCGGGGTGTCGAGCTTTGTGTGGTGCCTGCCTGATCCTGGCATGCGGGGCAGCAAACACAAGAGATATGGTGAGAAAGGGGCGGAAGGGGATGTTGCCGGTTTTCACCAGGTCGGGCTAACCTGTCGTGGCGGGTGGCGTGGCGGTCAATTTCGCCGAGAATCTGCATTTCTTGCAGCGGACAGCATACGGCGGTCGATGCCCTGCAGCGGTCGGATATCGATCAGCCACTGGTCTCGCTGACTGTCGGGGCTGCCGTAGCGCGTGTGCAGTTCTCGCAGCCGCTGCAGTTTGCCGGTGACATTTAGTTCGGCCGGGTTGCTGGTGCCAGGTTCTCGTCCCCAGAGTATTCGCGAACCGCCTTTGGTTCGCAGTTCGAACTGCAGTTCATCGGTGGATTCCGGGAGTGTGACATTTCGGGGAACGACGATTGCGGCAAGGTTCAGCAGCTGCCACCAGCTGTGAGATTTGTCGGCGTTTTGCAGGAGCACTTCGGCGAGGCGGGCAGCTGCGGTGACAGCGGGGTCTCCCCAGGTTTCCCCGAGTCGTCCGGCGGGAGCACTGGTAACCTGTTCGATCACGGGGAATGTCTGCACGTCACGGGCATTGAAATCGCGTGCGGGCAGCAGGATGCCGTGGCGATCGACGGGGTAAAATCCATCGATGCCGCGGACCATGGCGACAGGTTCGCGGTAGATCACATCGACGACGATGCGAGCCGGCCAGCGTTTTTGCACTGAGACGACTCGTTCAATCCACGGGTGGGTGTGGAATGCCGCAGCGACTCGTTCGCTGACACTGGGATCCAGCAGTGAAAGCTGTTCGCCGAGTCCGGTTGTGCTGAAGACCTGTCCGGCAAGATTTTGCGGGATCCATGCGGGAGCGGGTGGCAGCGTGACGGTAGCGGGGGTGATCTGGAATTCGGGTCGGCTGGCAAGTGCCGGTGAGAGTCGCTGGTACAGGGGGATCAGCAATCCGACGGCGGTAGCGACAGCGAGGCACACGAGGGTTTTGGGTCTGAACAGGACGCGCCGCCAGAGTGGTGTGCTGGCCGGAGTGGCTGCACCCAGTTTGCTGGCAGTGTTTACTGATCCTGGTGAGCGGGGCATGTGGAAACAGGCTGTGATTTCGGGGAATACGGTTTTCTGAAGTCTACTGCCTGTGTGGATTTCGTCAGCCGGAATCAGGGGGAAAGTGGCACGCGGCATCGTGGTTTGCATGTGATGCGATCGTGGGGGCAGACTGCGGGAAGTCTGCGGGTTGTGTCTGCGGGGTGTGTGATCGTGCTGAACGGGACAGCAGATGCGATCGGCAGAGGCGTCACGATCCGCAGACGGGGCAACTCCGGTTCTGCTGTCAATTTGCTCATTTTGCGCGGCAGCCGGGTAAACCCTGGTGAGTTTCGGCAGAAATTCCCTGGCGTTCTGCATTTCGTGCCGATCTTCCAGAGCAGTGCAGCAGAAACGGCAGCGGCATTTTTTGTCGGGGGGCCGGTATTCCTTGAGTGAGGACTGCACTTGTCCGACGGCGCGGAGGTCGTCGGACTGCACTGAAACGGAGTTTGCGCCGCAGGGGATGCGGTGCATCGCAGAAGGGAAGTCCAATGCGACTGAAACGCCTGTGTCTGGCGGCCATGACGGCTGCTCTGTTGTCCGGCTGCGCTGCTGGTCGCAGTGCTTCCGTGAATCTTGTGGAGCAGGTGGATGTACCACCTTCCCACTCCGGGCAGTACAATCCGCGACCAGCCGACGGAGGCCGTCGCAGCAGTGCCCCGGATGCTGACGATGCCCCGGATTCTTCGGCTTTTCCGCGGGGAAAAAGTGTGAGTCGGTCGCGAGTGACCGAAGTTCACGCGGAGCCGTATGAAGCGTCTGCTGAGGAACTGGACGACTACATCATTGAGACCGGTCTGCTGACTCGGCTGCGTGAGCGAAATTCTGAGTGTGTGGACGACGGCTGTGACGAGACGGCAGAGGACAGTCCGCTCTGCAACCGTCTGCGCGAGCGATTCCGTGAACGCCGTGAGTCAGGCCCGTTTGCGACTCCGCTTTGCGATCGTCTGCGTGCGAACTTTCGACGAGACGCCTGCGGTGACGACAGCCGACACCCGCTTTGTGATCGTCTGCGTGAGCGACTGCATGGCGATGGCGATCATCCGCTGTGCGACAGGATCCGCGATCGACTGCATGGTGAGGGCGAGCGTCCGCTGGGTGACTGTATTCGCAGGCGGCTGAACGGTGAAGGCGAGCGTCCGTTGTGTGACGCGCTGACATCGTTGTTCTGCTGCGAAGTACCTGACGGTCCGTGGCCCTTCTGCGGGACGGAAACGTGGAGCCCGACGGGAAAGAACTGCCGATGCAGCAGTAATTCCCGCACCGTGATACCACAGCCGGCAGCGCCCCAGCCCTATGATGCTCCGCGATCGAACGATCAGCCGGATCCGCGTGAGCTGCACGCGCCCACTGACAGCTCGCCACCACCGATCCCAGGCACTGTACCGATGCCGTCTGATGTGCCGGAGGTACCTGAGTCTGTGCCGGGAGACGACCTGCCGGGTGCACCGGGGCGGGGCAAAATCGTCGAGCCTCCGCTGTGGTTCAGAATCAAGGAACAGAGTCCTGCTCCTGTCATCGAACCAATGCCGGAACCGCTGCCGGAGCCAGTACCGGAAGCTGGTACAGATCCGGCTCCGGAGCCGGGTGCCGGCGGCGAGCCGCTGCCGGTGCCACCTGCTGTCGAAGAGAACTCAGGCGGAGTACCGACGGAATCGGAAGAGCGGGCGACCGAGCGTCCTGAGTTGCCGCCTCTGCCGTCAGCTGAGCCGCAGCCGGCGGTGGAAGTGCCCGCTTCCTCACCGCCGCCTGTACCGGCACCTCGACTGCGTCAGACTCGAGTTCCACGGAGTGTTCAGCGACGTGAGTGACTGTGGTGATCGGAGTCAGCCTGAGCTGACCTGCAGCCGGGGATCAGTCGCAGTGCGACTGATCAGCCCGGCTGTTTCTTTTCCTTGGGCGGGCGGAAATATCGTTTGGATTCGTTCACGGCGGTTCTGCGGGTGGTGAGTCGGACCAGCAGGGTCATGAGGTAGTCTTTCCAGCCGGGTACGACGTACTGTCTGCGTTTCTCGAGTGCTCGCAGAGCCAGTTTTACGACTCGCTGCGGTGTCTGGGAGGTGTGTTTTTCCAGCCAGCCGACGGCCCCTGCTGTGTCGAAGAAATCGGTGCGAGTGACTCCGGGGCAGAGTGCGATGACGGTGACACCGCGGCTGCGGGCTTCGGCCCACAGGGCTTCGCTGAAGTGCAGAATGTAGGATTTGCTGGCAGCGTAGGCGCCCATGAATGCAACAGGCTGAAAGGCGGCCTGCGACGACACATTCATAATGGCCCCGTGTCCTCGGGCCAGCATGCCCGGGAGAAATCGGAGGGTCAGGTCGGTCAGGGTCAGCAGGTTGACGTGCAGCATGCGTCGCACGTCTTCCGGATCTGTGTTTTCAATTTGTCCGATGATGCCTGTGCCGGCATTATTGATCAGCAGTTCGACCTGCACTCCGAGGCGTCCGATTTCTTCGTGCAGCAGTCGCCCGGCTTCTGGTTCAGCAAGGTCGATGGTGACGACATGGCAGCGTGTGCCGTGTCGGGTATTCAGATCGGTGGCCAGAGCCGTCATGCGATCTTTGCGGCGTGCGGCGAGGATCAGGTGCATTCCGCGACTGGCGAGCTGCACTGCAAACTCGGCCCCGATCCCGGAAGATGCGCCGGTGATCAGCGCCCAGCGATCGTTAAAACTGTCCAGCACGACAACATCCCGACCAGCAAATCAGCGTCAGTGATTGAACATGAATTCGCGAGTGTTCATCAGGGCCCAGACGAGATCCTGAAAGGCTTCGCGTGTGGCGCGAGCGGAATCGATGGGGTTTCCGGCCGCGTCGGTCTGTGGAGAGATTACGTAATCAACGGTGGTCTGCAATTCTGCAGGGGCCGGTTTTCTGGAAAAGGCGACGAGGTAGAGTTCTTCGATCTTCTGTGCTGCGGTGGTTTCTGCTTTGGCAAGCTGCTCGGCCCGACCGCTGCCGGAGGCCAGTTTTCCGCGAATATCGCCGGCATTCATCAGGTGCAGGCTTTGTGAAAGGCTGGAAGACTGTCCGCGTTCGCATTCGCAGACGCTTTCATTTTCGGGCCTCCCGAAGACTCGCAGAAACGGCGAAGCCGTATTGTAACTGTTGTCCGGCAGGGCGATGGCGCGGGTGCCTGGCGGCAGATTGGGGAAATCGGTACGAGTCCCGGCGAGGTCATCGATGGCATCCAAAAGCACTTCCGCCTGCAGCCGTCGAGGGTAGTAGCGGCTGTAATTTTGCTGATCCACCAGGTTATCGGGAAGCGGCGCGGAGCTAAGCTGCCATGCGGAGGAGCTGACCATCAGTCGGATGAGCCCCCGCAGATCGAAGCGACTTTCAATAAAGTGCTTTTCCAGTGCCGCCAGAAGTTCCGGATTGGTTGGCGGATTGCTGTCCCGAATGTCGTCTTCCGGTTCGATCAGCCCGCGTCGAAAGAAGTGTTTCCAGTAGCGATTGACAAGTGCGCGGGCAAAGAACGGGTTGTCGGGAGCCGCCATCCAGTCCGCCAGCAGCAGGCGGGGGTCCTGATCAGGAGCAATTGCCGGGATGGCCGTACCAAGTGCGGCCGGGGCCACGGCTGCTCCCGTGCGATTATTGACCGCTGTGGCTGCTCCGCGTTTATGGAAAATCATGTCTTCGCCGCGAGTGGCCGTGGGTTTGCGTCCAACCTGTGAGAAGAAGGCGGTGAGCCCGTAGTAATCGTTCTGGCTCCAGCGTTCAAACGGATGGTGGTGGCACTGAGCACACTGCATGCGGACTCCCAGAAACAACTGGGCGACGTCTTCCTGCTGCTGTTTCGGCTCTTTGACTCGCTTGTACCACGCGACCGGCGGATTGCCGATGACGGTGCCGGTGGCAGCCAGAATTTCGCGGACGAACTGATCGTACGGTTTGTTGGCCAGCAGGCTGTCACGGACCCACGCATGAAACGCGAAATTGGAAGTGATGTCGCTGGCGTCGTCCCGGCGGTTTTTCAGCAGGGAGGTCCATTTATTGGCGAAGAAATCGGCGTGTTCAGGACTTGCCAGCAGCCGATCAATCACCAGATCCCGCTTGTCGGCGGCAGTGCTGGCCAGGAATTCAGAGGTTTCTGCGGCGGTGGGCAATCGACCGGCGACGTCCAGTGTGACGCGGCGGAGGAACACGGAATCATCGGCCATGGGTGAGGCCGGCACGCCCAGCTCACGCAGATTGCTGAACACCAGCGTGTCGATGAAGTTCTTTTCGGGCGGGAAAGTGTTTACGGCTGCACCGAGCGGCACAGAGGCGTTGAAGACTGAGACCAGTCCCTGATATCGAACCATGACTGAGACTTTGCCGGGCAGGTCTGAGACTTGCACGAGGCCCGTTTCAGACACTTCGGCCATGGCCCGATCATTCGACTCGTAAAGTGCTCGCTGCGTAACGTCGCGAATGCTGCCGTCGGCATATTCAGCGGAGACCTGCAGCTGCTGGGTCTGCTGCCGCTGGACGGTACCCTTTGGCGGATTGACGGACAGGCGAACCAGAGCAGGTGCGGAGTCACCATCCCAGATAGCTCCGTGGCGGATCCATTCTGTCAGAATTTTTGCGGCAGCTGAGTCTTCGGTCATCCGGCGACCGCCGCCGTGCGGAACTGCTCCGGTGGCTTTTCGCAGCAGCAGGCTGTTTTCTGGCACGGCCGGGAACAGACGTCGGCCGCGTGCTTCTTTTACCAGGTGTTCGTAATCTTCGGCGGGTTCGAAACCGAGGAGCGACAGCTGAAAACCGTTCTGCCCATTGCCGGCTTTGGCGTGGCAGACACCGGCGTTGCAGCCGTGTCGGGTCAGCATCGGCATAACGTCGTTCACGAAGCTGACCGCGGGCAAGTCAGGCTGTTCGGCTGCTGTGCCGCCGGCGAGTACTGCGAAAGAGCAGACCATCGCGCAAAACAGTGCGAAACACCGATGAAATTTGAGTTTTCTGGACATTTCGACCACCCTGGAACTGTCTGCCCTGCCCTGTCCCGTGTCAGACCAGCTCTTTCATGGGCTCGCGAATGTCCACCAGGAACTGCGGTCGTCCGGTGGGATCGGAAATGGTCGTGTTCATCACGTCGATCCCCAGATTGTGATAGGCGGTGCCGATAATTTCCTGTACGTGGACAGGACGCGACACTGCGTACTCACCCAGTCGATTGGTGGCACCGATCGCCTGACCGGTCCGCATTCCGCCACCGGCCATCAGGGCGCAACTGACCTGAGGCCAGTGGTCGCGACCGGCGCCGTCGTTGATCCGCGGGGTGCGGCCGAATTCGCCCCAGACCAGTATTGTGACGTCCTGCAGCATGCCACGCTGCTCAAGATCCAGTACCAGGGCACTGACGGCCTGGTCCAGTTTTCGACCGTGATCACGCACAAGGTCAAAGTTCTGGCCGTGGCTGTCCCAGCGCCCGTAGGACAGGGTGACGGAACGGACGCCGGCTTCCACCAGGCGACGAGCCATCAGAATCTGTTCGTTGCAGGTGGGTGCACCGTCGTACTGATACTTATAGGGTTTGCCGTCGCCGTAGCGTTCGCGGACTTCAGCCGGCTCTTTTGAAATATCGAGCGCATCCGCCAGCTTGCTGGATGTGAGCACCCCGAATGCCGCCTGTGTGAAGGCATCCATCCCGTTCATGGTGCCGCGGCTGTCGGCCGCTCTTTTCAGGTGGTCAAGGCGGGCCAGCAGGGTTTTGCGATCTTCAAGGCGATCGAGGGAAATGCTGTTGAGAGTGAGATCTTCCATGCCCTTGCCATTAGGGCGGAACGGCTGATAGGCGGCACCCAGAAAACCGGCGGGACCAGGCTCGGACCAGGGCACGTGCGAAGTTTTTTCGGCGAGGGCGACAGAGGCGGGAATTCCCGGATCGTGCTGTCCATAGAGTTTTGCGAGTACCGAGCCGACGGCCGGGCGACCGCCGATCGATTCCACGTTGCGGCGATTCCAGCCCGTGAGGCACTGAAAGCCGTCATGGGCACCCTCACAGCCAACCACCGACCGGACGACCACCAGCTTGTCCATGATGGCTGCCAGCTGCGGAAAGCATTCGCCGATCTGAATTCCGGGAACCGCCGTGTCAATCGGGCTGAATTCCCCGCGAATTTCACGGGGCGCTTCCGTTTTGATTTCCCACATGTCCTGGTGCGGTGGCCCGCCACCAAGGAAAATATTGATGATGGCCTTGCCCTTGCGGGCATTTCCACCGGGAGTTGCTGCTTCGGCACGCATCAGGGATGCGAGCGTTGCCGGGGCGACCGAGCCCATGGCGAAGCCGCCGATCTTGAGGAAACCGCGGCGGGCAATGCCGTCGCAGTAACGGGCAGACTGGCCGAGAATCGTCAGCATGTGGAAATCTCCGGCGATCAGGAGGGAACCGGAGCACCGGCAACTGCAGTAAATGCGTTTGCCGATGCGAATGAGGCAGGACGTGAACCAATGGGGACATGAATTGAATTCGACAGTCGCGGGAGTGAACCCCGCGAGCGATTTTCGAGTTCTGTTGAAATTCTGGAGCAAAAGGGGGGCGGAGTCCAGCCTTGCTGGCGTGCGGGAGGTGATTCCGGGGGAAATTCCGGGCGAGTAAAACAGGGGACAGGCGTTTAGTGCCTGGCGGGGAAAAGTGATGTTCTTGCCGGCAGCCTGTTCTGAGTGGTCGGAGTGCTGTAGACTGTTGGCGGGTCTGCTTTGTGAGGTTTCACGTGAGTTTTTCAATCCTGGCACAGCGAAAGGCATTCCATGCGGATTTCAGTGCGATGGCTGGCGGCTTTGGCCGTTTTGCTGCAGTTGGTGTTTACGGGGTCGGTTCAGGCGCAGGACAAGTGGGTTTCGCTGTTTGACGGCAAGACTCTGGACGGCTGGGAGAAGGTTGGCAGCGACAAGAGCAACTGGGCGGTGTCTGACGGTGCGATTCAGGGCAGCGGCGATGCATCGATGCTGGTCTGTGCGAAGGGGCCTTACAAGAACTTTCGTTACCGTGCCGAGATCAGGATCAACGACAAGGGGAACAGTGGTCTGTATTTCCGCACGACTCGCAAGCCTGGATTTACTGACGGCTACGAGGCGCAGATCGACAGTACTCATACGGACCCCATTCGTACGGGTTCAATTTACGGCATGAACCATGTTTACAAGCGGCTGGTAGAGCCGGACACGTGGTTTACGTATGACCTGGAAGTGCGGGACGACATTTGGCGTGGTCGCCCGATGACTCGAATTCGCGTGACCGTGGACGGCAACGAGCTGTACGAATATCTGGATTTTGCATTGACCTTCAAGGAGGGGCATTTTGCATTCCAGCAGCATGATCCGGGCAGTCGAGTTTCGATTCGCAAGGTGGAAGTGATGGAGCTTCCTGAGAAGAAGTGAGTGGATTCGGATTGTCAGCAATCTCGGCGGCGGCATGCGTACCATGCCGCCGGTTTTGTTTTTGTTTTCTGCTTTGGAACTGCCCTGCCCCATGCCTCTGCTGAGTCTTAAGAATCTGACGTTTACTTTTACGAAGCCGAATCTTTTGGAGAATATCACGCTGCACATCGAGCGTGGTGAGCGGATTGGCCTGGTTGGTCGGAACGGGGCCGGCAAGTCGACCCTGATGAAGCTGATAGCGGGGGTTTTGCGTCCGGATGACGGTGTGATTGAGCTGCAGTCTGAGGCGATTGTGGCTCGTCTGGAGCAGGAGGTTCCGGCGGGCGGTGAGCGAACTGCATTCGAGGTTGCGGCGGACGGTTTTGGATCGCTGGGCAAGTCGGTCGCGGACTATCGCAGTCTGGGTCATGCGATGACTGCCGGACATCTGCTGACAGCGGCCGAGCAGAAGCGGTATGAGCAGGCCAGCACGGATCTGGCGAATGCCGAGTCGTGGTCTGCGGCGGACGATCTTGAGGAGCTGATGCTGGAGATGCAGTTATCTCCGGACGTCAAATTTGCCTCGCTGTCTGCGGGCATGAAGCGCCGGGTATTGCTGGCTGCGGCGATGATTCGGCGTCCGGATGTGCTGCTGCTGGACGAGCCGACGAACCATCTGGACATTGAATCGATTGTCTGGCTGCAGGGTTTTCTGAAGCGGTTCGAGGGGACACTGATCTTTGTGACTCACGATCGCGTTTTTCTGCAGGAGCTGGCGAATCGCATTATTGAGGTGGATCGGGGTCGAGTCTTTGACTGGACGTGCAACTATCAGACGTTTCTGGTGCGGCGTGATGCATTGCTGGCAGCGGAGGCGATCGAGCAGGCTCAGTTTGACAAGAAGCTGGCGGAGGAGGAGGTCTGGATTCGTCAGGGAATCAAGGCTCGCAGGACTCGCAACGAGGGCCGTGTGCGGGCGTTGAAGGCGATGCGTGAGGAGCGGAGTCAGCGGCGGCAGAAGCTGGGGACAGCGAAGCTGCAGCTGCAGGAAGCTGAGCGTTCCGGAGCCCTGGTGGCTCGACTGGAGAATGTGTCGCATGCCTTTGGCGAAAAGACGGTGATTCGAGATTTTTCGACGACGATTTTTCGCGGGGACAAGGTCGGGATTATTGGTCCCAACGGGGCCGGCAAATCGACGCTGCTGCGGATTTTGCTGGGGGATTTGCAGCCAACGGCGGGCAAAGTGCGACTGGGGACAAACATCTCGGTCGGCTATTTTGATCAGTTGCGCAGTCAGCTTGATGATACGAAGACAGCGCGTGAGAACGTCAGTGAGGGCACCGATCAGCTGATCATCAACGGTCAGAAGAAGCACGTGATGGGATTTTTGCAGGACTTCCTGTTCAGTCCGGATCGGGCTCACACGCTGGCCGGTTTTTTGAGTGGTGGCGAACGCAATCGCCTGCTGCTGGCGAAGATGATGTCGAAGCCGTCGAATGTGCTGGTGCTGGACGAGCCGACGAACGATCTGGATGCAGAGACTCTGGAGCTGCTGGAGGACGTACTTCCGGCGTTCGGCGGGACGGTGTTTCTGGTGAGTCACGATCGGGCGTTTTTGAATAATGTGGCGACCAGCCTGATTGTCTTTGAGGGCGACGGGCAGGTGGGTGAGTATGATGGGGGATATGACGACTGGATTCGGGTGCTTGATCAGCGTCAGCAGGCAGCGTTGCGGCAGCCGGACAAGGCTGCTGTGAAAGCGGCGGCTGCTGATGTCGGGTCTGGTCCGGCGGCGGTCGCGGTGGCGGTTCCGGCGGCTGCTGTTCCGAAGCGGCGTCTAAGTTTCAAAGAGCAGCGGGAACTGGAAGAATTGCCGGAGCGGATTGCGAAGCTTGAGCAGCGGCAGAAGGAACTGAATGCTGAGCTGGCAGCACCCGGTTTTTATCAGTCCGGTGGAACTCGGATTGCCGCGGTGACGACAGAACTGGCCAGGGTCAGTGATGATCTGCTGCACTGTTACGGACGCTGGGAGCTGCTGGAGAGCGGCAGTTGACTGTGGTGTGTAGTCGCGTGTCAGGCTGGAGGCGGAAAGCGATGGTGGTCGTTCGAACGCTGTTGATGGTTGTGGTGATGGTGATGGGGCTGTTGTCTGTTTTTCAGCGGAGCATCATGTATCCGGCGGCTCGGGCCCAGCGTCTGCCGGTGGCTGCATTTCCAGAGACAGCGCGGCAGTTTGCAGCTGCGTCGGACGTGCGGCTGCGGACTGCTGATGGTGCGCAGATTGGCGGGTGGCATTTGCGAGCGCAGTCCGGCCGGAACAGTCGGCTGATGCTGTTGTTTCATGGCAATGCCGGTCATCGGGCCGGACGCACGGGCTGGTACCGACTGGCGGCCAGCCTGAAATGTGATGTGCTGGCGATTGACTATCATGGATATGGTGATTCCGAGGGCAGTCCGACCGAGCAGCATCTGATCAATGATGCTCAGGCGGCATGGCAGCATGCGACTGGTCCGCTGGGGTATCGTCCTGAGCAGATTGTGATTACGGGCGAGTCACTGGGTGGCGGGGTTGCAGTGCGTCTGGCGGCGGACGTTTGCCGTGCCGGCCAGCAGCCGCATGGTTTGCTGCTGGTGGCGACATTTGATTCGATGCTGAATGCGGCTGGCTTTCATTTTCCGTGGGTGCCGGTGGGGCTTTTGCTGCTGGATCGCTGGCATTCCGACCGGCATATCGCGGATGTGAGCTGCCGGATTGTGCAGTACCACGGAGATCAGGACTCGGTGGTTCCGCTGCCGCTGGGTCAGCGACTGCACCAGCAGGCTCGCGCTGTTTCCCAGGATGGCAGGGCGAAGCTGTTTCGTCTGCTGCCGGATTCCGGGCACAATGGATTGTTGCAGCAGCATGCGGCAACATTTCGCAGTGAACTGGCTGAATTGTTCAGTAATTGACCTGCTGAGTGGCGGATTTCTATTGAGATCGGTTGTTTCGGCGGCCGATTTTTGTTGCTTTTTGCCGGCTGAGTGTTCTTTGAGGCGGGGGGGGCTGCGGCATGAGTTGTCAGCGTTTGGGGCTGTGGCTGGGGTGTCTGATCTGCGTGTGCTGGTGCAGTTTGGGCAGCATTGCGGATGATGTACAGGTGGTTGTGGGTGGCCGGATGCTGTCCGAGGGTGGTGACTGGAAGCCAGAAACCAGTCCGCTGACGGCTCCTTTTGGCGTGGCATTTGATCGTGCGCAGACGATGTGGATTGTCGAGCTGGAGGGTGGGCGTGTGCATCGCCTGTCGGCGGACGGGCGACTGCAGCAGGCGGGCGGTGACGGATCGCGCAGTTACAAGGGGGATGGCGGGCCGCTGTCGCAGGCGACATTTGACGGCATGCATAACTGTGCTGTGCTGCCGAATGATGATTTGCTGATTGCAGACAGCTGGAATCACTGTGTGCGGCGTGTCTCTGCTCAGTTGCAGCTGATCAGCACGATTGCGGGGACGGGCAAGCGGGGGTTCAGCGGTGATGGTGGCCCGGCGACTCAGGCGACCTTTGATTTCGTGATGTGCATTACACTGAATCCGGCGGCCACGGTGCTGCATATTGCAGATCTGAACAATCGTCGTATTCGAGCGCTGGATTTGCGGACGGGAGTTGTGCGCACGGTGGCGGGCAACGGCAGCAAGGGGGCTCCGGCGGACGGCGCTGCTGCCGTGGATGCTCCGCTGGTTGATCCGCGGGCGGCTGCTGAGGATTCAGCCGGGCGACTGTATGTGCTGGAGCGAGGCGGGCATGCACTGCGAGTAGTGCTGCCTGACGGTACGATTCACACGGTTGCGGGTACCGGACGGCAGGGTTTCGCTGATGGCGGTCCTGCCGAGGCTCAGTTTGGTGCACCCAAGCATTTGTGCGTGGGTGCGGGCGATCGAATTTATATTGCTGACGATCAGAACGGCGCGATTCGGGTGTATGACCCGCAGACGCGGCAGACAGGGACGGTACTGGGGCGTGGACTGGGGGATCCGAAGATCCGGCTGAAGAACCCGCACGGCGTGACGGTGCACGACGGCTGGCTGTATGTCGTTGATATGGGGAACAACCGGATTTTGCGAATGCGCGAGCCGGCGGTGAAATAGTCTGTTTGGGGGCGGTGCAGCACGGCTGGCCGATAAGTTTACTGGCCGGCCAGGTCAAGGCAGATGGCGGTGCGTCCGTTGCGGAGCCATGCGCGATTTCCCACTGCGATCGGGTGATTCCAGGTCTTGTCATTCAGGGCCGGGATTCGGCCCAGTTCCTGCAGCTTTTCGCCGTCTGCTTTCAGCAGCACTGCGTCACCGTTTTCTGCGGCTGCGAGAATGCAGTCGGAATCAGGCAGCAGGATGGCCTGACCGAAACCGTAGCGTCCGCCCTGCCAGCGGCGTTCGCCCGTTTCAGCGTCGATGCATGAGAACACTGCCTGGTTGAAGCCGTAGATGCAGCCTTTGTGAATCAGTGAGTCATTGAATGATGGTCGCAGCCGTTTCGATGTCCAGCGTTCAGTGAATTTCCACTGTCCGGCGGTCACGCTGACATCAATTCGCTGCA
>Ga0172372_10000996_pt1 | contig 43842 bp, 35 predicted proteins | sample LakKiv5m_2_FD_114544 | JGI IMG/M metagenome (GOLD analysis project Ga0172372, IMG submission 114544) | Freshwater microbial communities from Kabuno Bay, South-Kivu, Congo - kab_092012_9.5m | ecosystem: Environmental > Aquatic > Freshwater > Lake | place: Democratic Republic of the Congo...
ACAGATTGTAGGGGTTGATTGCAAAACTTTCTCTTTTTCACGTTCAATCTCAGACTCAGGTCTTATGATTGCAAAGGGAAATTCAGCTTTGATGCTCTCATTCATCCAAAGAACACCAATATTCACCTGTCGTACATCTTCGCCATTTTCATTGATGGCTCTTTGATTTGGGAAAAGAAATCCAGTGAGGACGACTATCAGAAACATGAAGATTATGCGGACACTTTTCTGCGAGAAAAATGATCTCTCAATGACATGTTCCTGATGTTCAGCGCTCTTCAATTGTTCAAACAGAGTTTTTTGTTTTGCCATAATGGTACTCTAGAGTTGATTCGGACAATATCGCATGGACAAATGCCAAGAATAGCCCAATTGTATGTGATTGAACATAGTAGCTTGCACAAAAATATCATCTATCAGCATACTCAACCCAATAGAACCCGAAGAATGTGGAATTGAGAAACCAATAATTGTTCTGATTTGAGGCAAGAGATTCCAAGAAATCATAGGTTTCATTCCGGATGACAATTCACTTGCCACTATGTCAATATCAAGCGCAATATCATCTATCGGCTTCCATCCAAGTCCAACTGTAAGAAGAGGTTGCGTCATACTTGCCATAAATTCTTCATTTATCATCATCGGATAGTGAAAGAGAATTCCTGTTCTACAGTATTCAAATGGAATAAACATTGCCCCGATGCCTATATCCAATTCCGTACAATGAAGAATTCCATCTGCGAATGCAATGAATTCAGTTTGTAGACCAATCCCTGGAATAATTGGTGCGTCATGGATATTCCAAGCTGTGGAAATATTGCATCTCATTATGGACAATTGATGAATCTTCTGTACATCGGTTTGTACATGCAGAGCCATGAAACTGGTATCAATATACCTTCCACAGAGTGCTAACCTTGTAAACTCAGGTATTCCCAATGGTGATGGACTGAGTGAAATGCCATAATGATCGCATGAATCTATCATGGAAAGAGAAGGATGAATATGTCCACAATGAATAGAATTCGTCATTCCCATCAAATTTTGATGTATTTCTGAACCACCCATTTGACCATACATGATAATTCCCACAAAATAGTTGCCGATGGCTCCCAAGCATAGTATTTTCGCATGCGTAAACATATTCCCCCTATCAAGGTGATTACATGCGAACTTTCATAATTTGCGCCATATTTTGTGTACTGCAATATATACCGACTCTTCATGCACAAGAGATTGAGCTGCAAGTCAATGTGGATTTGAAGAATATCTCATTTGACAATCGCATTGACATACAAAATCTTCGGCAAGACATCATCAATTATGTTAATAATCAGCGGTATTCCGAAACAGATTGGGATAAACCAAAAGTACCAGTAGATATCGGCATAACGATTACTTCTCGTGGACCAAATAATACCTATAGTGGAATTTTGACTATCATGTCTTATACCGTGCTTGAAGATGGCTCAAAATCTATTCTCATGCGGGCCATGGACAAACAATGGACTTTTGAATATGCTCCGGGGAATATGATGTCCTTTCAAGCAAATAGATTCAATGCATTATCATCCCCAATTGACTATTATTTGCTCCTTTCAATCGGCATGTTCTTAGATACTTTCACCGAACTTGATGGCACATCATTCTATGAAAAAGCGAAAGTCATTTGCCGAGCAGGTGCGGGTGCAAATGTGACCGGATATCCCACAACACCTGATCCATCCGTACCTTCAAAACTCGGATTGGCAACAGAAGCTTCAGATCTACTCTATGAAGAATTTCGAAGGCTTATTTTCTCTTATCATTTTGATGGCTTGGAAGCTGTAAGTAAAGACAAATCACAAGGTTTACCTCTCCTTGCCACAATCATTGAACAAATGGCACAATTCAAAAAATCAAAAGTGACAATGAGAAGTCAATTCATGGAGTCTTTTTTTAATTCAAAATTCCAAGAGTTGGCGGATATTTTTAAGGGTTATTCAGATACGGGTGTATTCACGAATCTCTCGCAATTGGACCCAGCAAATTCAACAGTATATCAAGCCGCACAGGAGAATAGATGAGCTCAATCCTCTTTGATGTCAGAAGTGATACAGTCACCAAACCTACTCCTGAAATGCGGAAAGCAATGGCAGAGGCCGAAGTGGGAGATGATGTCTATGCAGAAGATCCAACCGTCAATAGACTTCAATCTGAAATCGCTGCTTTGTTTGGAAAAGAATTCGCTCTATTCGTTCCTACCGGTGTAATGGGTAATCAAGTTGCAATTGCCATTCATACACAGAGAAGCGATGAAATCATTGTGGAATCCGAATCGCACATTTTTCATTATGAAACGGCAGCACCTGCCATCATCGCTGGAGTACAGATGTATTGTATCCCATCTGAGAAAGGAGAAATATCCTCATCAGCAATCGGCGAAGCGATGAGACCGGGAGACTATTATTTCCCTAAGACATCTTTGATTTGTATTGAACAAACGCATAATAGGCATGGTGGAACTGTGCTATCAATGGAATCAATACAAGATATTTCATCCTTTGCTTCTTCGAAGAATCTACCCCTTCATTGCGATGGTGCTCGCATTTGGAATGCTTGTGCAGAGTCCGGAATTGCACCTCATGAATATGCACGACATTTGGATACACTCTCCGTTTGCTTATCCAAAGGTCTAGGCGCGCCTGCCGGCTCAGTATTTATAGGCTCAAAAGACCAAGTGGACTATGCGAGACATTGGAGGAAACTACTTGGTGGTGGAATGAGACAATCCGGAATTCTCGCTGCTGCAGGTTTATATGCTTTGGAACATCATAGACAACATCTCAAAGAAGATCATGAAAAAGCAAGATTATTCGCAAAGCTCATTCTTGAGAATACATCATGCACACTGGCAAATTCAAGTGGAATGGTTGAAACAAATATTCTGATCATTGATTGTGGTCAGGAATGTGATCCCATTTCTTTGAAACATGAATGTTCGAAGAATGGATTGGAAATTTCTTCAGGAAGAGGTCAATGTCTCCGAGCAGTTTTTCATAGAGATATTTCTCTTGCAGATACAACGAAAGCGGCAATGATATTCATTGAGAGTTTTGAACGCATCATGGAACAATGTTCATGAATGCAAAGGATCAAACACTGAATGGAATTGAGCTTGACAAATTTCACCATAGATTGTCAGGAAGAGTGAAGACCTTTGAGGTGGACAGACAGAACATTGTACATAATATCATTTATCTCTATTGGCTTGAAGAAGCAAGAGTCGAGTATGTTAGAGCATTAGGTATTCCAATGGATGAAAGAACCTTCATTGACACATATCGCTTTGTACTCACAAAAACAGAGATCAATTATATTGCTCCCGCACTGTTTGATAGTCATTATGAAGTATTGACGAGAATCTCACATATTGGCATATCCTCTTTCATTTTTGATCAATTGATACTGTCTATTCCTGACAACAGATTACTCTTGACAGCGCAATCTGTGCTGGTGCAATTGCATCCTATAACACATGAAAGCATGCCTATTGACAATGCCTATAGAGCACTCGTGGGTAGTTTTGAACAATTGGATTTTATGCAAGGATAATTGAATGAAATTGATCGGATTATTTACTGTTTCAATCCTTCAAGCAATGATCGGAATGACAATTGTTCATGCACAAGATGAACAGCCCTCTTGGTATATCGGTCCATATGGTGCTATTATGCAAAGCATGCATACCACCGGTTTCAAAGATATTCCTGGTTATCCAACCTGTTGTTTTTCAGAACGATCAGGAACCGGAATTGGATATGATTTCGGTATGCTTCTTCGATTCCCACTGAATGAACAACTTAGCTTTCGGATCTTTGGTGGCGTCAATAATCCTGGAGCAACAATCTCAAGTGATGAAAAAATCGGAAATCAATTTATACGCAATACACAATTTCCTTTTGACACCATTGCTCGTGATATAATAGTTCGTCATTCGATCGAAGCTATGCTCATGCACATTGCAATTCGACCAACACTTTCATATGCATTATCAATAGGTGGGGACTTATCTCTTGGGCTAGGTATGAATTATGTCATGAGTCAATCATTCTCTCAACAAGAAACACTCATTTCTCCGGATAATGTTGCCTTCATTAATGGCAGAGGCATTCGCAATGATACTACAGGTTCAATTCCGGATCTTTCCTCTTTTCAAACCACGCTTTCATTGGCATATTCATATGATTTACCAATTTCAAACACTTCACTTCTTGTTCCATTCATAGAATATCATTATCCAATCCAATCTCTGACTTCATATGATTGGAATATCAGCAGAATTCAACTTGGTTTGGCATTGCAATTCGGAATTGTCCCAAGCAAAGCCCCAAAAGTCATTACTGATACAGTGTATAGAAGAGATACAATCATCAGAGTTTCGCCGATTGCAGTCAATACACCAACCATATTGAATGAAAGTCAAAAGGGATTTATCAAAGGTAAAGTAGACAATGATATTCGCATTGACACAATCATGATCAGTGAAACATATGTGACAACATTGTTCACACCTCCCGGATACAAAGGAAATCTCGTGGTATTTGGTCTCGATGAAAAAGGAAAACAAACCTCAAAACCAATGATAAGAATTGAAGAATGGGAACAAATTGAGACATTCCCATTACTACCATATATATATTTTGAGGAGGGTTCATCTGACTTAGGTGGAACCAAGCAAAGACTTTTGCTAGCCTCAAAAGCAGGATTGTTTAATGAAGATTCATTGCTATCTTCAACACTTGATATATATCGAGACATATTAAATATCATTGGAAGCAGAGCAAAAGCATCTTCTGCATCATTTGAAATTTCGGGATTCACCAATACAGTAATCGAGGATGATGTCCCCGGGATTACACTCCAAAGAGCCAAAAACATACAGTCCTATATGCAATCAATCTGGGGCATTAGTTCTAATAAGATGTCCATAAATTCCGGGAAATTACCTCGTACTCCAACAAATCCCTCGACACCTGATGGTAAGCAAGAAAATGCGAGAGCTGAGATCTCATCGAAGGATCTCAATTTATTGAGTCCATTGAAGAAAAGAACTATCACCCGCACGATGAATCCCCCAATTTTGGCCATTCAACCTCAGATTCAAGCAGGTGAGGCAATAAAGTCATGGGAAATCATCATTGAGGATGGAGATCAAATAGTGCAAATATTTAAAGGGAATGGCAGAATCCCGGATAGCACTTTTACATGGAAAATTTCTCCATCTAGTCAAATGTCGAATAATCCACTTGCTGTCACATTACAAGCCATAGACACGATTGGAGTCAATCATTCCTGGAACATGGAAGTTCAAACAGAAAGAGTAACACTTCGCAATAAACAGGAATTACGCATCAATGATACATTGATCGAGCGATTTGCCTTGATTCTCTTCGATTTTGACAAATCAAGTCTTAGTTCTGCAAATCAGAATATTGCCAATACCATAAAGCAGTCCATAAAGACAAATTCCAAGATTACCATTACCGGCTATACAGATCGAACCGGAGATTCAACCTATAATCACTCACTTTCAGAAGCACGTTGTATGCAAGTAAGCCAATTCTTGGGACTTATTCCGGGAACTTTCTCCATTATTCCAATGGGTGGGAAAGATATTCCATTTGAAAATAATTCTCCACAAGGCAGAGCATATTCAAGAACAGTGATCATTGAAGTCAAAACACCCTTAAAAGAACGGAAATAGTAGATATTTCTCTACGGGATTTCATGTCAAATCTCTAACTTTGTCAATTAATTTTCTCATTGTTTCCGCTTTGGATCTTACCTCATGTCTTATGAAAAACTCCAATCCCCACAGCAAGGTGAAAAAATCACCGTTCATTCTGATGGATCTTTACATGTTCCGAATAATCCAATCATCCCATTTATAGAAGGTGATGGGACAGGTCCTGATATTTGGGCAGCTTCTGTCAAGGTACTTGATGCCGCAGTTGAAAAAGCATATAGCGGTAAAAAGAAGATAGAATGGTTTGAGGTATTTGCTGGTGAAAAGTCAAATGAAGTCTATGGACCAAATACGTGGCTACCTGAAGACACACTCACAGCTTTGCGTGAGTATGTTGTAGGTATCAAAGGACCGCTCACTACTCCTGTTGGAGGAGGCATTCGCTCGATCAATGTTGCATTACGCCAATTGATGGACTTATATGTTTGCTTGAGACCTGTGAGATATTTTCAAGGCGTTCCTTCTCCCGTGAAACGTCCTGAACTCGTTGACATGATTATTTTCCGTGAAAACACTGAAGATATTTATGCGGGAATAGAGTTCAAAGCAGGTGAAGCAGATACAGCCTCTATACTATCTTTCTTGGAATCTACATTTCCTGCTTTTCATAAGAAAATTCGATTTGGTTCTGAAACTCCTGAGCTTGTCGGAATTGGCATCAAGCCCGTTTCTGCACCCGGTTCAAAAAGACTCATACGAGCTGCCATTAAATATGCAATCAGTCAAAATCGCAAGAGTTTGACATTAGTGCATAAAGGCAATATCATGAAATTCACAGAAGGTGCATTCAGAGATTGGGGATATGAACTTGTCAAAGAGGAATTCTCGGATGTAGCCATCGGCTGGGATGATTGCGGTGGAAATCCAGGTGATAAATTATTGGTAAAAGATTCCATTGCGGATGCATTCCTCCAGCAAATTTTGACGAGACCTGCAGAATATGATGTAATTGCCACTATGAATCTCAATGGGGATTATATCAGTGATGCACTTGCCGCGCAAGTTGGTGGCATTGGAATTGCTCCCGGTGCAAATATCAATTATGATAATGGATATGCAATTTTTGAAGCAACGCATGGTACTGCACCCAAATATGCCGGTCTGGATAAAGTAAATCCAGGATCTGTCATTCTTTCAGGCGAGATGATGTTCCGCTATCTTGGTTGGAATGAAGCTGCTGATCTCATCATCAAAGGCATGGATGGTGCTATTTCAGCAAAAACAGTAACATATGATTTTGCTCGATTGATGGAAGGAGCCACAGAAGTTTCTTGCTCTGCATTTGGTGATGCCATTATTCAACATATGTAATTTTTCGCGAAGAGTCTTTGGGGAGACGCGATTCAGCAATGCACTCGCGTCTCCTTTTCTATGTATGGACATTCTCTCACTTCAATCTACAAACTGATCATGGCTGCTAAGAAAACGAAATACATTTTCATTTCAGGTGGTGTTCTTTCTTCATTGGGAAAAGGAATAGCTTCTGCTTCCCTTGGTTTACTCTTAAAACAAAGAGGGCTATCCGTTACAATCATGAAATTCGATCCATATATCAATGTTGATCCGGGAACAATGAATCCTCAACAACATGGCGAAGTATATGTGACTGATGATGGAGCCGAATGTGATTTGGATTTAGGACATTATGAGCGCTATCTGGATGTGGATGGTACAAGAGCAAATTCAGTTTCTTCCGGTCAAGTATATTTTGAAGTGATTCAACGAGAGCGACAAGGTCAATATCTCGGTAAAACCGTACAAGTGATTCCACATATCACTGATGAAATCAAAAGACGCATGACCATTTATGATAAACTCTTTGATATTGTCATCATTGAAATCGGCGGGACTGTCGGTGATATTGAATCCCTTCCATTTATGGAGTCGGTACGACAATTATGCATGGAGAAAGGTCCAAAAAGCACGCTCAATATACACTTGACTTATGTGCCATATATAAAGTCAGCCGGAGAGTTGAAAACGAAGCCGACTCAACATTCCGTGAGAATGTTGATGGAAATGGGGATCAGACCAGATATTCTCTTATGCCGTACAGAACAAGCAATCAATAAAGAGTTGAAAAGTAAGATTGCGCTTTTCTGCAATGTTGAGGAAGACTCTGTCATTGAAGTACTCGATGCAGAAACCATTTATGAAGTTCCTTTGAGTCTTGCGAAACGTTATCTAGATCAAATTGTCCTTAAAAAATTCTCAATGTCACTTGGCAAATTGGACATGGATACATGGACCAAATTTGTCAATCGTATTAAGCAACCAAAACATACTGTAAACATTGGACTCATCGGCAAATACAATCAAGTGAAAGATTCCTATAAGAGCATTTTGGAAGCATTTGTACATGCTGGTGCCATCAATAATGCCAAAGTGGAAATTTCTTGGATTGATTCAGAACATATCACGAAATCCAATGTTGGCACAATGCTGAAAAGCATGCAAGGTATTCTTGTTGCTCCGGGTTTTGGTTCCAGAGGAATTGAAGGGAAAATTGAAGCGATTCGCCATGCACGTGAAAACAAAATTCCATTCTTTGGTATTTGTCTCGGCATGCAATGTGCGGTCATTGAATTCGCTCGCAATGTTGCAGGAATCAAAGATGCTCATTCTGCTGAATTCAAAAAAGGGAAAGACTTGGTCATACACCTCATGTCAACACAGAAACAAGTGACTGATAAAGGAGGGACCATGCGTCTCGGATCGTATCCATGTACAATACGTAAGGGTACGATTGCGCATTCTGCATATGGTGCAGATTCCATCCAAGAAAGACATCGTCATCGCTATGAATTCAATAATGCATATCGGAAGACATTGGAAGACCATGGCATGAAATTAAGCGGGGTTTCTCCTGATACAACATTGGTTGAGATCATTGAATTAAAGAATCATCCTTGGTTTGTTGGTGTGCAGTTTCATCCTGAGTATAAGTCTCGTGCTGTAATAGGCCATCCCCTCTTCATCAGTTTTGTCAAAGCAGCATTGCAAACAAAATAATCATCGAAAAGTCTGGCCTTTCCAATGGACATCTTTTTTTAGTAAGAGGAAAGCGACCATTATTTCGATAAAGATCATGAATATCATCCCCGGTATGACCCAAGGTATATTCTTTTCTCTTTTCAATGCAAATAATGAAGGCAATACAATCAAGCAATCCCCAAAAATTCGCATTGCCAAAATACTTGCCATACCGGTCCAATCATTGGTGAATGCAGTATAAAAGAGTGATATCCAAAAGACGAAAGAAAAAAAGACAAAGAGATATTTTTTCCAGCCTAGCGCAGAAGACCCACGTACCCAACGATGTTGTTGGCTGACAAAATTCTTCCAGTCAGGACATGGCTCTGTGCTTACAGCATTTGCATGATTACATGGATAGAGTATTTGATAACCGGCATGCGAGACTTCAGTCAATAATTGCAAATCCTCGGTGACAGAGAATTCTACTCCCGGATATCCTCCAACAGCATCATAAACTATTTTTCTGATCGCCAGATTATTTCCAAAGCAACCAAGTGGATAACCTAGAGACATTGAGGAAGATGCCAATGTATGATTCATCAACCATTCCATGTCTTGCAAATGATGAAATGACGTCTTATTATGAATGGTGGTAAAACCGGCAACCATACCAACTGTAGGATTCAGAAATGCATTGCCAATCGTACGAGTCCATGTATTCGGAAATGTACAATCAGCATCAGACATGATGATGATATCCCCCTTAGCCCTCAATATTCCTTCATGCAAAGCTCCTGGTTTCCCGCGCAGATTCCCTTCTCTTTCTTCCATTAAGTGTACAGAAACAAATCGTGAATCTTGTTGTGAATATGCATCAATAATAGACTGCGTGTGATCGGTTGAACGATCATTAACTATTATGAATTCAAGAGATTGATCTGTGTTTTGGAGTAAAGAATCCAAGCATGTAGGGAGAGCTTGTTCTTCATTTCTGGCTGGTATGACTATAGACACTGAATGTGTCAACAATGAATCAGCATCAAGTCGAACTCTTCTTGATCGAATTGCACCATAAGCAAAAATCAACGTTTTTGCCGCAAAAAGTAGCAGAACGAAGTCGATCAATGACATAATATCGTTCAATGAGATGTGAAAAGCTCTATCTGTATTATACTCAAGACAGAATGCCGGTTGCCAATCTTCCAATGCTGTGATATTCGAAACCTTCCGATGCAATGGTTTCAGGATCGAATAAATTTCTACCATCGAATATCAGACAATGCTTCATAGATCTACGCAATACCGCGAAGTCCGGTTTACGGAATTCATTCCATTCCGTTGCAATAACCAAAACATCGGCATCATTCAATGCATCATAAGCAGAATTGCCATAATGGATTGAATCACCATATATGGTCTTGGTATTCGGCATAGCTTCTGGATCATATGCAGAGATATGTGCACCAACTTCCAATAGTCTATCAATGATGGTATATGCAGGGGCTTCACGGACATCATCGGTATTGGGTTTGAATGATAGACCCCATACAGCAATCTTTGCACCATGTGCACCATTAAGTCTATGTATGATCTTTTCAACAAAACGATTGATTTGTCTGGCATTTGCTTCTTCAACAGCATGTATGATTCCAAGAGGAGTACCAACAGCATCTGTGGAATGCAATAAGGCTTTTACATCTTTCGGAAAGCAACTTCCTCCATATCCTATTCCGGCAAAGAGAAAACGCTTACCAATCCGTGAATCGGAACCAATACCAATGCGGATATTTTCAATATCAGCGCCAATAGTCTCACAGTATGCAGAAAGTTCATTCATGAATGAAATCCGCATAGCCAAAAAACAATTTGCAGCATACTTAGTGATTTCAGCACTTTTCTCATCCATCACATAAATGGGATTTCCACTGCGTAAGAATGGTTCATATAGATCTCGCATGAAATCTTCTGCACGTTCATTAGACGTTCCAACAACAACGCGATCAGGCTTCATGAAATCTTCCACAGCAAATCCTTCGCGTAAAAATTCAGGATTGCTAACAACTTCAATATCATATCCCGGGGCATGATTATGACAAATCATGCGAACTTTATCAGCTGTTCCAACAGGTACGGTGCTTTTATTCACCAGGATTCTTAAATCAGTTATATGTTCTTTCTTGATGATTTCTGCGATATGTTTGGCAGCATCCATGACATAATTCAAGTCAGCTGATCCATCTTCGCCCGGAGGTGTTGGAAGACAGAGAAAGAGTATGGCACATTGCTTGACGGCATGTTCCAAATCTGTTGAAAATTTTAAACGACCATTACTGATATTTCTATCGAGCAAATGCTCAAGACCGGGTTCATAAATCGGCATATTGCCCTTTTGCAATGTTTCAACTTTTTGTTGATCAACATCAATGCAAAGAACATTATTTCCGCTTTCGGCAAAACAGGTTCCGGTGACAAGTCCTACATATCCTGTACCGATGATTCCGATCGTTTGTGACATATCAAGGTTGATTGAGAAGTTTCAAAATGACGAGCGCAAGAATGATGAGCGCGAATAAAGACAGTGCAAATTTAATGAAACTGCGTGCCACTTTCAGCACAATTAAGAGGAGAATTATCCCAATGATGAGGATGAGATATGTTGGCAGACCATCTATGAATTGAAGAAATTGGTCAAATTCAGGCATAATTCACACTTAATTAGGCTTAAAAGTGAATGTAATAGTTCCTGTCATCTGAATTTCGGACTCAAGTCTATTGAATTTCCACTTTTTCAATGTTCTCAGTGAAACCGATTCCAAATTGGGATCACCCTTCGTCATTGGGCGCATATCACCTACGGTACCATCCGGCAATACGGTGAATCGTATCTTTATGGAGACAAGTCTATCGAGATTTCCCGGACTTGGTGGTAATATTTTATTTAATACAGTTCGATTTCCACCACCACCCCATTCTATGTCTCCCAAGCCCATTCCTTTCCCCGGGCCGGTACCTTTATCCCCCAATCCTGTTCCATTTCCACTTCCTGCACCGATTGCCTTGCCTTGACCTTTTGTAGAATCAGTATCTGATTTATTTGTGGAAGATACAGTATTCTTGGCTATGAGATTGGATGTTGATAAAGGATCCTTTGCTGAAGAAGTGGATTTTACTTTTCCAGCATCTTCCAATGGATTTTGTGGTTTTGCACCGGATGATTTTGAGCCTTCCTTTGCTAAATTCCCCTTGCTTCGACCTGTGCCATCTCCATCACCAAAATTTAATAAGATGATAGGATTCGAATTGACTTCTTGTGTATAGGGCTCGATAATGATGCTTGTTTGCGAAAACCAAAAAAGGAGGATGAGCATGAGAAGAAATGCAATCACAAAACCGCGAGCAACATAACGATCCCAGAGCACTTTGATGCTATAGGTGAATTGGGTATCATTATATCGTTCTCTCAATGGCATTATAGACTCACTTTACTCTATCAACCCAAGAATTTGAATATCCTGCTTTTTGGGCTGCATTTTGTGCTTGTTTTCTATCTTCAAATGAACCGAAACGAACTCGATACCATGTTTTTCCATTCAAGGTTTTTTTTGTGATCGAAGCAGAAGAAACACCTCTAGACTTTAATGTCTTCAATGTTTTATCAGCTTCATCCTTCGAGATACTTGAAAGTACTTGTACCGAATACTCTTCACCATTACGATTCTTCACTTCTCTTTTTTCTTCAATTGGTTTTTTCGACGGTTCTTTATCAATAAAGGTTTCACTCAATACTTGGTCTTGTTGACTTTGTTTCTGAGAAGATATTTTTTCGGGAGACTTTTTCTCCGTATTGCTTTTCATTGGTTTTTGAGCAATGTTTTGAGCTTGCTTTTTCGGTAATTGTTGTACTGTCTTCTGCACTTTGGGCTTTTGTTGAACAGGTTTATCATCTTGTACAGACTCTGATAATTTACTGTCTTCCACATCTCTATATTCAGGATATGTCTTTGCAGGAATTGGATCGGGTGGCACTATCTTTTTATCTGGTGCAGGAGCTATATCTTCGGGAGTATCATCATTTCTTTCATTATTCCCAATATTCTTTCCTTGTGACATTTGCATGCGAGCCAAATAGTCTTGTACTCGCGCAATAGAATCCTGCTCCATTGTAGAATTTTGATTCTGCTTCTGAACTTGTTTTTCAGCTTGTTCTTGTATTGTATCAATTGCTGCTATTTGTCCCTCACCACTCTGTGATTGCTCAGTAGAAGGTATCAACATCCAGATGATTGCGAATGCGGAAACAGTAGCAATTGCAATCAATGCCACTTTTTTCAGAGAAGAGCGTTCTTCTTCAGGCGGAAGATCCGGCTGTACATACGATATAAACCCTGAACTTGCATCTTTTCCTTCTTTTGTTGCTTCAGGAGACTCAGCAGATGGTGTTGCTGTAGACAATTTGGATTTGTCATGCAAAAATGTCTGATCATCAGATTCACCGAAACCACCGAATTCATCATGTGGGAATTGTTGATTACTCATAGGATCTTCCTTTAGAAAAGATATCTCGCACCAAGTGCGACGAATGTTCCCCTCTCTCTAAATCGGTTCCATACATATACGGAAGAATTGAGGAGATTGTCAAACCGAATATATGCTTCGAGATCTTTTTGAATTGTATAATTGAGTCTGAAATTAGCCATGATATAGGACGGTAATTCTATAGATGCATCCTTTGTAACAGTTCTTGCACCAATATATTCTAAGGAAATAAGAGAATGAAATGATGTAAACCAATCTCGTTCATAACGCAATCCAATTGTAAGCGGAGACATCATTGGTATTGCTACGGAGGAATCCGAGAGAGAAGAAGAAATCAATGATGCAAATGCTCCTATTCTCGTATGATGTAGAGGCTTCCATTGTCCTTCAAACTGAATATCCAATAATGTCCCTGACAAGTATTCAATTGCAAATCCTTGAAATTTACCGGATTCAGTGGAATTTGGCAACATTACAGGCATAGATGAAGATGATTGATATGAGGCCTTGAGTGATGCTGTCCAATCAATATCAGGATGCCAATGAATCATTGGAGCAATCACAAAATCATCTCTTCTATAGGAGATACTCGGCATATGCATCACATATGGATTTCTCTTTATCATTTCACTAAGGGAATTATTCTGTAATCCACTGCTAATTCGAAGCGAAGTAGTGAAATCCGTTGACAGTCTATAATCTATATTGCCGATCAGGGAAATTGCTCCAAACTGCACTCCATCGGAATTTGTGGCGGTCTGTAATCCTGCACCAATATTGAATGTCCATGCATCATCTGTCCATGTACCTGATGTTCCCGCCTGAATAAAATTGTACGATGAAGTATCACCATATGAATGTATATCAACCATAAGATTACCGGACATAGACATACCAAACATTGGCGTAGTCACATGAGCATATCCTTGTATTCTCCCGTCTGAATTGGACAAGGAATCTGTACCCATGGTCAATGATTGCCAAAGTGCACCCATTGAATATGCATAAGACCCAATTGTACCTTTGACATCAACTTGAGCTCCAAGAGCATCAAGTGATCGTTCAACAATCCGGGATTTATCTGCGCCAAATAATTGATAGGTATTCGATGCATAACTCACACCGGTTTCTGTCCTACTTCCACCAAAAAACACAAATTTCTTTGGTGCATCATAAGCAGCCTGCAGTGTCAAACCGGTTTTTGTAAAATCCGCATTGTCAATATGACCTTGACTTCCTTCATAATTCCCAAAGACATCTATTGAATACCCACCGGCAGAAAATGAATAACCTGCATTGATAGCCGGTGTCATGAATATTCCAAATTCTCCATTCACATATCCATTCACGGAATATGGTTTCATGGGACTCGCAGGCAATGGGATTGCAGGCAATAATGGAATTGGAATTTTGATATCGGTATTAATGGAATCCAGTTCAGCCCTCGTCAATATACCGAGCTTTGTAGGCTTCATTTTCAGTCCGCCCTTAATATCAGCATTGGTTTTACCGGTAATAACGAATTCTTGCAAATCCAAGGGTTGATCAGCCGTGTTTTTGCTGTCTTGCGCATAGACAGAACAGACCATCATCAATAGTATGAAACTTCTGATCATCATGGCTTTGCCTTTTGAATTCTCTTCAATCTTGCAGTTGCTGTTTTACCATAATCATCATCGGGTCTTAATGTCATGAGCGTTTGAAATACCTCTTTTGCCGCATCATAATTTTTTATGGTTTCATAACAATCACCCAGACCCAATAGCGATAATGAGAACCAATCTTCTATGGAACTAAATTGTTCTCTCACACCCAAAAATGCAGTAATGGCATTGCCATATTCTTTTTGTTTCATCCACAATTCGCCGATTCGATATTGCGCCTCTGCTGCAATTGTAGGGTTTTCTATTCTCTTTGCGATATGTCGAAAATGAACGATGGCACTATCAAACATTGCTCTGGAACGATAATACATCGCTATTCTATATCGTGCTTGATCACCAAATTCAGTTTTGCCATATGTTTCTGCAGTCAAAGAATAGAGTCTAATTGCCTGCAATGAGTCACCGAGTGTAGTGGCAATTTGTGCTCGTTCAAAACCAGCTTGAGCTGAAGATGCATTGTCAGGAAATTCTGTCATGACCATGGCAAATGAAGTATCAGCCTCTCGATAGCGTTTATCATTGACTTTCATGAGTCCAATTTCTAGCAATGCAAGCGGTGCAAATTCTGTTTTTCCATATTTTTTGAAGACATCTTTCCATGATTGCTCAGCTTTTGCTGATTCACCCAAACTTGCAAAACTCTTACCGAGATAGAATAAAGCTTCTGCATTTCGTTCTATGTCACTATTTGATTTCAGGAAGGCCTCATATTCTGCAATCGCTCCGGCATAATTTTTCCCATTGTAAAAACTCAAACCTCTATTCATGAGTAAGTCTTTCGCAATGTCTGATTGTGGATTTTTGGAAATGAAATCATCTACAATGACATTGGCTTCATCAACTCTTCCCAAAAACTCCAAGCTATATTGAATACTCTTTACTGCTTCTCCGGCAAGGGGTGAAGAAGGATACTGATTTTTAACAACTGTATAAGAAGCTATTGCCTCATCATAACGTTCAAGATTATAATATGCATCGGCAATGGTATAATGTGTTCTCGCTGCAAGCTGTGTTGATGGATAAGCCACAAGCAAGGCCTTCAATTCTTGAATGGCTTCATCATACTTTCTTTGCTGAAAGAGTGTCCAACCAACAGAGTATAAAGCTGATGCCGACAATGGAGATTGTGAATAGGAACGTGCAAATGTTCTGAATGCTTTCACAGCACCATCAAAATCATCAATTCTATATAATGCTTGTCCATATTGATATGCTGAATATTGTCCTTCCTCAGAGCGAGGACCTGCATTCATGGCTGACTTATATGCAGCGGCTGCATCTTTGAACTGGCGTAAAGCATAATGTCCATCACCCTTTCTTGCCAATGCATCAGTTGCGAATCGTGTCTGAGGAAATTCTTTGACTAGCTTTGAAAATGATTGTGAACTTTTTGCAAATTCTCTTCTCCGAAATTGCGACCAAGCTATGCCATACATGCTTTCTTCTTTACGATTGCTATTTGGAAAATCTGTAATCAATTGAGTGTAAAATTCTTCGGCATTAGACAAGAGATCTGTTTTATAATAGGATTCTGCTAGCCAAAACAATGCTTGATCTCTTCTGCCATCAACTTTATGTTCACCAAGAAATGTAGATAATTCAATAATTGCATCTCTATATTGTTCATTTTGATGCAATGATGTTCCTTGTTTCAATCTTGCTTCCGCGAGAATGCTCTCTCTATTCTCTAGTTCTCTTTTCGACATTGAAAGTACCATTCTTTCGGCAGATGCATATTCTCTGGCTGATTTTCCAAATTGCTCTTGATCATGATATACACTACCGAGCAATAGATGAAGCTTAACAGATAATGACTTCTCTTGTGTCTCTCTCAATGCACGTTCAAATGTCTTCCGTGCGGTTTCCATTTCATTGTCTTCATAGACTAATTGTCCATACTCCAATAATGCATTACCTAATAATGGATAACCGGTTTGCATTGTCAACGATGCAAATTCTTTTTTCGCTCTATCTCTTTCGCCTTTCGCTTTTGCAATCAATGCATGATACAATTGTGCACCAGCCTTGAGAAAAGCATGTTCGTCCTTTGATGAGTCTATAACAAATTGATAGAGCGTCTCAGACTCATTGTATTTGCCAAAAAGAAAAGAGGAATAACCGGCAGACATTTTTGCATGCAATTGAATTGCTGATTGAGGATATGTTTTCAGGAATATTAGGAATGACTCATATGCCTGACCATATTGTTTTGCAAGCATCAATGCTTGAGCACGCATGAATGAAAGATCTTCAATTGCATGTTCTGCATTTGATTGAATTTCAGGTTTGATGATTGTCGTGTCTTGGGATTGCAATTTTTCAATCAAAGCTTGTGCTTGATCCATATATGCAATTGCTGCATTTGGTTCTCTCATCCCTAATTTGATATTTGAAGCACGAATGGAAGAACTCAAAGCACAGTTCTTTTGAGAATAGCTTCGCAATAATTCCCCATAGAGGGCAATTGCTTCTTGCTCTGCTCCGGATCGTTCTCGCAATTGTGCTCGCATATACAATGCATCATCAGCTAAATAATGATTGGGAAATCGCGATTGCATGTCCTTCAAAGTCAATAAGGCATCATCAGGATTACCACCTCTTGCTTGGGAAGCACCTTTCCAATACAGTGCCATTGCGCAGTAATCAGCAAAGACTGAATCTTCATTTGCTTTTTGTGTTGATATTTCTACAACCCTGCCGAAATATTCGATTGCTTTGGGCATATCAGTTGTATAATATGCTATAGATCCACGCTCAATCCAGGCTAATGGTAAGAAAGGAGAATTTGGTCTTTGTTGTATGAATCTCTCCAATGATTTATCCGCATAGACTAGATCACCGGATTGCATCATCATGAGTGATTGTAACATGGAAGCTTCATCAGCATGTGCGCCTTGCTGTGCAATCACAAGAGACTGGCGGAATTGCTTTCCTGCTTCAGCCAACATACCGTCATCTATGAGAATGGAAATGCTTCGGAGATCCTTTATTCCATAGAGGATTCCTGGGTCTAACAATTGACCTTGCATGACTTGAAAATAAATCACGCAAAAAGCCATGGATAACCAATGCTTCATAATATTTAGGAGGATGGAACGATGCTGCAGTTCAAAAATACGAATATCCTGCAATTAGAAGACGTTCGAAATGCATTTTTACAAACAATCTTTGCAATTTATATTTGCAATGATTATTTCTCTTCAAGTAATCCCATAAAAGCGACATTTCTACCCGAATTCCCCTCCCTTCTATAGGAATGGAATCGCATATCTTGGATGGTGCATAGCGTTGAAGATTCAATATGTTGTAATTGTATTCCTGCTTTCAGCAATTCCGATATAATATATGCCTTCAAATCCAATATGTATGTTGCACCCTTTTGTATGACAAAACCCGGAAAGTATTCCAAAAACTCAGGTCCTACCTCATATATATCATTGCCGGCACATGGCGTAAGCCAAATCAACAGATCGGCTGGTTTCGCATGGAATTGACTTTCTAATATAGCGATGCCTTTAGTCGCAATCCCATTCTTTGCACCCCGCCAACCGGCATGTAATGCCATGATCACGGTATGAATTGGATCATAGATCATAATTCCACAGCAATCCGCAAGTGCTATTCCCAAGACCACATCGGGATTATTCGTGTATAGCCCATCTCCATCCGAGAGCGAATCGATATCAGCATCATAGATTTGAGTCCCATGCACTTGATGCAATGAAGCAATCCTTTTCCCTATTCCTGAACCTATACTCTGATTCATTGATGCTATGTGTTTGCGAAATTCATCATCTGTATGTTGTAATTGTCTGAAAGAAAAACCGGAAGGAGGAAAAGAGAGCATATCGCCCTTGATTGACATTCCGCAAAGTACAGGGTATTCATCAAATATTTGTGGTTTTAGAAATTCCACACTTTACTCCTCATGTCGAATGAGCGCATGTACATTTCTTTGCAATCCGGCCAATTTTGTTCGTTTGACAGGACTTTTTCGAAATCGCTCGGAAAAGTCTTCTTGTTTCATGTTCAGAATCGTTTGGAAAGACATGGTTGTTTCCATATTCCTTGGGTGAAATTCTTCTTGCGAACTCTCAGAAGCGAATCTATTCCATGGACATATATCTTGGCATATATCGCATCCATATATCCATTGCTCCATATGTTTGGAAATATCAGGTGGAATCTCTTTTTCGGGTTTTGCCTCAATTGTCCAATATGAAATACATTTATTTGCATCAACTTTATATGGTTCAATGATGGCTGAAGTCGGACATGCATCCAGGCATGCTGTGCATGTACCACAATAATCTTCAATGGGAGCATCATATTCCAATGGAATCGTTGTGATGATCACACCCAAGAAAAACCATGATCCAATCTCTCTTGAGATGATATTGGAATTCTTTCCTTGCCATCCAATTCCTGCTTTTCTTGCCCATTGTTTTTCAGAGATTGGTCCGGTATCTACATAGATTTTATGCTGAGACATCGGATTCATATTCTCTAAAACGGTTACGATTTCTTGCATTTTCTTTGGTAAGATTTCATGATAATCCATTCCCCAAGCATATCGAGAAATTTTCCCTTCTTGATCAGATTGCTCATGTTCATGAGGAGTATAATAGGACATACCCAACACAATCACGGATTCAGCACCGGGTAGTATTTCCCTGATATCTTTTCTTTTTTCAAGATTCTTCTCGAGATACTGCATCGTCGCATGATATCCTGAAGAAATCCACGCTGTATACTGCTCGAATGCTTCGGTCATTGCTTCTGCCTTGGCAATGCCTACCAATTCAAATCCAACTTTTTTTGAGATTTGTTTGACAAGTTCGGATTGATGCGATGTGGAATAGTCCATTCTATCAGAAATTACGAAGCCAAAGTGGAGTTAATTGTACAGGTTTTTCCAGCCAAATTCCATCATTCCATTCAAAGACATGATATGTCTTCAATCGTGCATTGCTACCCAATGCTTTACCGGAATCCAAAGAATAAATCCAACCATGAAGAGGGCATGTCACTGTTCCCTCTTCTATGAGTCCATCACATATCACGGCAGCATATTGATGAGGACAAATATTCGAGACTGCATAGATTTCATTGCCATCTCGAATAATAGCTATCTGCACATCTTCATCAAAAAAGACATTCTTTCCTTTTTTCTGAAAAACCTCATTGGAGGAGCAAATGCGAAGATATTCTCTTCCTTCGAATGACATACACTCAAATGAAGCAATTGCTTTCTCAAATGAAGATGATTCCGAATCTGACATCAAATACTCACCATTTCATCAAACATGAATCCCTTTTCAGTTTTCTTGACTGTACTTGCAACAGAAAATGCATCATGTTCAAAACACAATATCCATTTCTGTTCGACAGCTCTTGTTAAGAGAGATTCTTTTTCTTTCATACTGGTCAATGGAAAATTATCATAGCCCATCACATATGGAACAGGAATATGCGCTCTTGTTGGTATCAGATCTGCGGGAAAGACAATATGATGTTCTGAATCGGAAAGGTGTATCATCTGAAGTGCTTGCGTATGACCATAGACTCTTTCAACATGTATTCCAGGAAACAACTCGCCGTCTCCATCAATACAATTCAACATGCCATTGGCAATCAATGGATCCCAATTTTCGGTCATAAATGAAGCACGATCTTTTTCAGTTGGAGCAATAGCCCATTGCAATTGTTCTTGTTGAACATGATACTTGGCATTCGGAAATGTTGGAACAATTTCTCCATTTGGCATTTTCTTGGTTGCACCACCTACATGATCAAAATGAAGATGGGTCAATATGACATCCGTGATATCTTCCGGTGTGATGGCAAAACTCTTCAGTGAATGTTCGACAGATGCTCTAGAATAATCCACTCGATAGATGGATTCAAGTTTTTCAGACATTTTATGCCCGCATCCTGTATCTATGAGAATGTTCTTTCCATTACCTTGTATGAGTAGACTTCGGGAGGTCATATCAATACGATTGAAAGCATCACCCGGATGATATGCCTTGGTCCACAATGTCTTTGGAACTACCCCAAACATTGCGCCGCCATCGAGAGCGAAATCACCGGTATCAAAAATGTCAACAGTATAAGGTCCAATATTCATTTGTATTCCGTCACTTTTTCCATTTGATTGAACAGCCGATTGCTTTTGTAGTCTCAGGCATAGGCGCTTTTTCAGCGATCAAAGATTCTATAGCATTCGATAGATATCGCTCTTTGACAGAGCTTGCATCGCTATGATTATCATCAATCGCTCCGATATATGCAATCTTGAAGGTATTACCTGATTGTTTTTTCAGCAGATAAACATGTGGAGTTCGAGTTGCACCATAGTGTTTTGCAATGGATTGTGTTTCATCAATCACATATTTAAAAGTGAATCCTTTTTCCTTGGCTCGCTCTTTCATGTTGTCAAATGAATCCTCAGGTACGGATATTGGATCATTTGGATTAATCGCAAGTACCGGATATCCTTTTTTGGAATATGTATTGTGTAAATCAATGATGCGATCTTCATAGGCTTTAGAAAATGGACAATGATTACAAGTGAAAATGACGACTATCCCTTTGTCATTGGAATAATTCGCCAAGGAAATCATTGATCCATCAATATTCTTGAGTGAAAAATCAACAGCATCATCACCAATTTTCAAAACTTCAGCAGAGAATGCATGTACTGCACAAAACAATAATAAGGCCATCATCATGGATTTCATGAGTTTACTCCAATAAGGATAGTATAGTTGTAAATAATTGTTCTTTATCTAATTGCTGTTCAAAAAACAGTCTCTTCTTTGTTCGATTATGTTGAATAATGGTTGCAGGCAATGAACCTGTCCATTGTTTCTCTATTTTGTCTATCCAACTATTCGGATTGCTTTCATCCAATAGCAGAATTTCAGATTTTATATTTTTCTTCTTTATAAAAGGCAAAAGCACCCTATCTAGTTCCGAAGGAGAGTCCAAACTAACAAGAATGACTTTAACATTCTTGTCAGCAAAGGTGACATGTGCTTCTTCAAAAAAAGGCAATTCTTCAATGCATGGTTTGCACCATGTAGCCCAAAAGTTCATGACATAGATGGAATCCACATCATTATTAAGCAAAGCAGTCAATGCCTCAATTTTGACGGTACGAACTTGGGCAAATCCCTGTACAGTTGTGAAGAATATAAGCATGAGCGCAATGTTCATCTCATGATTCCTTGTACTTTCTGCAAACGATCGAAATATTGGCGAATCATGATTTCATAATCTTTTGTATACCCTTTTCCAAGAGATCTGAGTACATCCTGCATGGCTCTTTGTCGACTTTCAGGAGTAGAAAGATCAAGTGGTGGCGGACTTTTTCCAACAATGTCTTGTCCGCTTCTTGCTTCTCTCTTCATTTCATAATCTCTCTCATTGATTGAACGCGTTGCATCAAGCAATCGTGAGAGTATCTTGTCTTGTCTTCTTTTGGTCTCAGGTGTAATCATTCCATTTTGCATTGAACTGACCACTTCTTGCATTTCATCAGCTATTTGCTGCAAATCACCGAGAGCTTTCTTTTTCCCGGTTGGATCTTGTTGTTGTTTTGCCAATTCCTGCATTGCTTGTTGGGCTTTTCCTTGCTGTGCGGCAAGTCTTGCCAATTGTTGTTGTTGCTGTGGCGATAAACTACCATCTGATCCCGGTTGAGGCATATTCTGATTAATTTGTTGTTGCATTCCTGCCATATTTTGTAATTGTTGCATGAAACCTCCACTGCCGGGTTTTGGCTCACCATTTCCACCGGGATTATCACAAGAGCCATCACCTTCGCCTTGTAATTTATTCAAAGCATCTTGCATGTTTATTGATGCTTTATTGAGAGCATTCATGGCTTGTGATTGAGATTGAGCTGCCATTTGGGGATTTCTTTGTGACAATTGTTCAGAAGCTCTTTGCATACCTTGCATTGCATTGGACATTTCTTTGACCATTTCCGGTGTCACAGATTGTGATTTCTGTGACAGTTGCATAAGCTCCGATGCCATTTTTGACAATTGCTCTTGCAATTTTGACTGTTCCTGTGCTGATTGAGGCATTTGGGTAGAATTGAAATCCAATGTTTGATTTTTGGATTTTTGTGCTTCTTGTTGCTTTGAAAGTGACAAAGTTTCTTGAACGGATTTCTGCAATTGCTTAATTGCTTCTTTATTCATGTTCTTTTTCATTTCTTGTTTCATCTGTTTCATCTGCTTCGCAAATTTTTTCATGGATTGCGAGGCCTTCTTCTGCTTTTGTGCAGAAGAATTCATCTGTCCTTTTTGCATTTCATCTTGAGCTTCTTGCATGTCTTTGGATGTTTCCTGTTCTGACAATTCCTGTTTTGCCTTTTCAAGTTCATCCATTGGCATTTGTTGCTTGATCTCTTTCATCAAGTCTTCCAATTCTTTGAGCTCAGATGCCATGTCTTTCATGTCTTTTTGTAAAGCTTCTTGATTATTACTCAATTCCTCTTTTTGTTGTGTATCGCGGGGATTTGTATTCTCCGTTCTTTGCGATAATTCATCTTGCTTCTGCGAAAGTTCTTCTGCTCTGCGAATCAATGCATCGGTTTTCTGTTCTGCTTGCATGCGCTTGAGAAGATTCATTGTTCGTTCGATCCCCTTTTTGAACTCTTCTTCATTAAATTTCATGGTCTTCATTGCCTGACGCATTTGCTCTGGATCCACTTGTTGCATTGCTTGTTGCATTGCCTCCATCGCTTTTCTCAGTTCAGGAGAATTGATTTCTTTCATTAATTGTTGAAGTTTCTGATATTCCTGCATCGTCTCGGGAGACAAAGCATTTTTCTCTTGCAAGTCATTTGTCATTTCTTGCAATTGCTCACCAATCTCTGACAATTGTTTTTGTAAGTCCGCTTGTTTTTTGAGAATATTCTCAATATTCTTTACATCCTTCCATTCCATGGACTGATCTTGTTTGAGCATTTCTCTTTGCAATTCTTCCAATTCCTTTCCGATTTTCTCTGCTTCTTTCGCGGTTATTTCAAGTGTTTCAAGTGCTTTATCTTGTATGGAATCTGCTTGTGTCAAGACTTCATCCAGTGATGGCAATCGTACGGTTATGATTCCGGTTCGAGCTCTTCCGGGTCCGGTCACTGTATTATTGTCAGCTATTTCAAGATAGAACTCATATTTGTCACTAGGAGCGATTCCTATGAGATTCAAATCCCATGTATATCCAATATCTGCACTGACTCCTGCATTGGGAGAAAATGGAATTGACAATGATGCATACGTTTCCATTGGTGGTGCATAAGCTGACTCAATCAGACGATAATGTAATCTGAGAGAGGAAAATCCATAATCATCACTGATATGTACAGCAATGGGAAGTCTCGCTGATTCATTCAATATGCCATCACTTTGTGGCTCAAGAAGTGAAATAGTTGGAATATTATCGGGGATAGCTGTTACAGTATGATGTATAGGTTCGCTATTTGAACGACCTTCCTTGTCTGTAATGCTGATACAATATTCTCCATCGCGATTGACTGAGAATGAGCCACTTGCTTGTACACCGTCAATGTGCATGGCTATGTATGTTGTATCATAGCGCTTTATCTCAGATGGAGTATTATCTGAAGTTAATCGTGGAGTCAACAACAGTATGGAGGCTTTCGAGAGTTCTTTATTCGCAACTATGGATAGTTTGACCGAAGTTCCACGTAAAGCCAAAATATCTGCTGATTGTTCATCAATCATCCTACCCGATTGTTTGCTATATGCCGGCGGGGATAGCGTGCCAGACAATGAACGGATTTCAGGTCGGTCGATGACTTCGATACGACCTCTTGGAGACAATACTTGCTCTGCGAGCCAGTCAGCCTGAGCATAAAATGTAATGGATACCTTAGCTGAAGGAATGTCATAATGATAGACATGAGCAGTATCAGTTGAGATAGCAACTGTATCAAAGCCATCCTGCATATCTTCCTTGATATGCAAAATGATTTTCGGTGGCAATGCTCCTTTTATACTTATCAGAATTTCTTCCTTGCTTCCGCGAAGCACTGTTTTGTGTATTGGAGAAATGTCCAAACTAAACGGTGCAGGTGGTATGAAAGACTGTTGATATTGGATCACTCTTTGTAAAGAATCTCTGAGTGGAGCTATTCCAATAAACATGAGGAGTGAAAGGGCAAGCATTGACATGAACAATATGAGTGCTCGTTTTCTTTCTTGTTCATCAATGATTTGAAAGAAATTTTTGTCTCGACTTTTTCTTTCAACTTCATCAAAGGCAGCATAGATAAAAGGCATAGCAGAAACTGGATAGCGATCCTTATTGGACATCATCTGCAATGCATTATGCAAGGTATCTCTAATATCTTCAAATATTGTACCGACACGTCCTGCAATAGAATAATGAACATCTTCTCTGGAAGTTTTCATCAATTGCATGATGGGTAAAATACTGAGACCTAACCATGATCCAATCGAAAGTGTCAGCCAAGCAAAGAATAGAAATGTTCGGAATGCAATATTTCCATTCGCAATCAATTCCACTCCCGAAATGAACACTGCCAATAGCACGGAAATCAACAAAGCATGAAAAAGAGCAGTATTCAATTTGATGAATTGCTCTTTTCTATGTACCGCACGAAGTCTATCAATAACTTCTGTGGATGAATGATGTTGAGTGATTTCCTGCATATTATCTGCTCAATGCATAGACAATGATATTGGTTCCGATTTTGAGCGAAGCTTCCCTTTTCTCAGGTGGATCATGATGAACATCAGGATCGGCCCAACCATCGCTTGGATTGGTCTCATAAGTATAATAGATACATAATTTTCCTTCATGAAACAATCCCAATCCTTGAGGTGGTTTCGCATCATGTTCATGAATTTTGGGAAGACCATTCGGAAATGTGAAATGTGCTGAATATAATGGATGCGAAAAAGGTAATTCCACAAATTTCTGATTGGGAAACACTTTCGACATTTCTTTTCTGATTGATGCATCCATTCCATAGTCATCATCTATATAGAGAAATCCACCATTCTCCAAATATGCTCTTAGCCTTCTTGCTTCAGCATCTGTGAGATTCATGGTACCATGACCAGTCAAAAACAGCAATGGATAGAGAAAGATATTGTCTGTCGCCAAATCCACGAATTCATATGTTGGCTCAGTTTGTATGGTGGTATGCTCATTCACATATTTCAATAAATTCACTTCTGAAGATTGATCATTATACCAATCTCCACCACCTGAATATTTCACTCTGGCAAGTTTGATTTTGCTCGTGGTGTGAACTTGTGCATGAAGTGTAACACAAGCCATCATTACAAACAAGATATATGTACAGACTATCTTCATTACTCTTGAAACTGCGATAGGAGTGACTGTAGATATGATTGCATTATTTCTTCTTCTGAAGATTCTATGATATAGCGAAGAATTGGCTCTGTATTGGACATTCGGACATGCATCCATCCATCGGGAAATTGCATCCATATTCCATCATCTTTTCTAATATGTATGAATTGGCCTGCAAAATGTCGTTCTATCCTCTGAAATATTTCATCGGAAGAACCAAACCAAGTCATTTTCCCTTTGATCATAGAAGTTTGTGGCAGCATATCTGCCAATTGAGAAAGTGTTTCTCCTGTTGATTTCATCAATGCTATGATCAGGGATATTCCCACTAGAGAATCTCGACCATAATGACAAGCCGGAAGTATTACTCCACCACTACCTTCACCTCCGATGATACAATCATGTTTTTTCATCGCTTCCACTACATTGATTTCACCTACCGGAGTTCTATATACATTCCAATGATGTGCTAGAGCAAGAATCTCGCTCATGCTTGATGTGGACATATTAATGGCAATTCCTTGTTTGTCATGCTGTATATCAGCACATTCTACTATTGCCATTGTACATAATGCTATCGTTTTTTCTTCACCAATAGCATGTCCACATTCATCGATCAGAACCAATCTATCTGCATCGGGATCAACAGCAATTCCTATATCTGCAGAATTCTGGATAACTGCTGACATCAAATCAGTCAAGTTTTGTGTCAATGGTTCAGGTATATGAGGGAATTCACCATTATTGTCACAATACAGAGGAATACAGTCGCAGTCGAGAGATTCAAGCAATGCAGGAACGAATGTACTACCTGAAGCATTCACAGCGTCAATAACTGCCACAATGGGTTTAGTATGATGAGGTATGTCAATTCCCAAGGTAACAAGAGCTTTATGTATGGTCGCAATATGCTTTTCTTGAGGTTGTTCTATGGTAATGCAATGTCCTTTTGCAACTGAGTCCAATGAAACATGATGATCAAGATATGACCAAAACTCTTGATTCTCTTGGGCATTAAGGAATACACCTCCAGCATTCAGAAATTTCATTCCATTCCATTCTGCCGGATTATGCGATGCAGTGATTGAGATCCCACCAATTGCATTCGAATGTTCAGTCTCAAGTTGAATTGTTGGTGTTGGTGCAATTCCCAAAGAAATGACATCTCTCCCACAAGCTAAGAGTGAATCAATGATCACTTCTTCCATCCATATGCCAGATGGACGGCCATCTCTTCCGATGACGATTGGTCCCGGTGTAAGATATGATGCAAAAGCATGAGCATATGAAATAATCAACTCTTGAGTCAATTCATCATTTGTAACTCTAAGCCCTGATATCGAGCGTATACATGCCATGATAATCTAGAATGAAATGCTGCAGAAAGGTCTTGCAAATATACCGTGTTCCACGATTATGCAGTCATAAAAAAAGGCCATCCGAAAGTTCGAATGGCCTTAGATCGTACTACTTGAAGATTATTCCTCTTCAATTGGGGTCTGAATATTGATTCGTACAGTTCTATTGTACAATCTGCCTTCCGGTAATTCATTCACGAAGAATGGTAATTCTTCACCAACACCTTTTGATTCCAAAACTTGGAATTGACCTTTCGTGGCATTGCGAATTGCTGTTTCTACTGTCTTCGCGCGATTGGTCGACAATTTCGCATTTGATTCGAACATACCGATAACATCAGTATGACCTTCAACAGCGATCTCGGACTTTGGCATTGTGCGAGTAAACACAAATTCTTTCATGATGCGCTCATTGAATGGACCTGCATCATAACGATTGAATGGGAAGAGAACGAGTTTATAACTTTCGCGTGTCTTTGCACCGGCCTTCTCAACTTTTACGCCCGGCTTATTCTTCACGATCATCACTTTGATCATGATTGGTTCTGAAGCACATTCAGAGCCATTGATACTCTTCACGATAAGTCTAGCAGTGAATGCACCATCATCATTGATGGATTCTTCAAGTTTTGCACCGGCTGCATTTTTCCAATCCCATGTATATGTTTTTTCTGTCTTGCCAACTTTGGTAAGCGTAATCCACTCACCATCACCGCGCTTGACTTCGATTCTGCGTGATTCGACCAATCCTTCATCAATTCCATTATCCAATTGGAAATCCATTGTCAAAGGTGTTGGGAAGATTGTCGGTTCACGGTCAATCAATGGCTTACGTACTTGCCAGAGATCTTCCTCAGAACTACTTGCAAATGTGAGCTCGGTTCTACGATTTTCTACATTACTGTACAATTTACTTTGTGGATCTTTATCACTTGTCTTTGAAGCAACCAAAGCATCAGGAAGATTACGTTTCTCAAGCTTCATTCTGCTTTCTTCGATACCCCAAACATTCTTGAGATAGTCATATACAACTTGTGCTCTTCTCTGTGAAAGATCCATGTCTTTTTCACCGGGCGATGTTTCATCATTACAGCCGGTGACTGTTACAGAAACATTAGGATATTTCTTCAAGCGATATCCATAAATATTCAAGATATCATAATACTTCTCAGGAGTATTGGCATTCTTGTCACCAACAACTCTTTCATCTGAGAATCCTGCTGTTTGAGCAGATGAAGAGAATAAGCGATAGCGTGATGGAATGGTTGATGAAGTTGAATCAAAGAAGACATAAGGCAGAAGTGGGAACAAATCGATAGTTGCAACTTCCTCCAATACCAAACCTTTCCAAGAAGCAAGATTTGGATTCTTCTTGCTTACACGCTTGATATAATCTGCATACTCCATCTCAGCAGAAATTTGTGGTTTTCTTCCGAGAGTGATTCGCACCGGTGGCTCTTCCTTTGATTGCTTTGCCTTTTCTTCATCATATGTGGTTTCGGGCTTGATGATGGTCACAGTTTGAGTCTTAGTGCCATACTTGTCATTTTGCGCTACGATTTCAAATTCAATCTTTTCAGATGCATTATCACCTGTACCATAATCGGCATTTTGAACGATATATTGAAGTTCAGGTTTTCCTTGTTTCAATGAATCACGCTTGGAAGTTCCGATATGCTTATTCTTGATTGTGACGAGTGCAGGAATGCCTACACCGGTACATTCATCAATGACTATAACTCTAAGGATCACAGCTCTGGAGAATGGAGGAACAAATGCCATAAAGACATCTTGACCACCTTGTGAACGCTCAAATGATCTGTCTGAAGAGAAGTAAATAACATCACCTGAAGCAGGGAATGAAATAAATTCTTCATCATCTTTTGAATTGATGCCCGGATATGGAATTGGTTCAGGTTTTGTCCAGATATTCTTTTCAATATCTTTCAATGTAGTAAAGTAGAAATCTTTTGCGCCGAGATTCGGGATATGTCCTGTTGAAGCAAAGTATAGTGTAACACCATCTTTTGCAATGAATGGACCAAGTTCCTCACCACCTGTATTGACTGGAGCACCAAGATTTTTAGCCGGTTTCCAATTTCCTGTTTCTTCATCAAAATCGGCATACCAAATATCATAATTCGTATTTCCGGGATCGGAATCCGTATTGTTTGGTCCGAGACGATTTGATGAGAAATAGATACGATTTCCGTCAGGTGATAAAGATGGTTGTGAATCCCAGAAATTGGAATTGACTTCTTTACCCAAGTTGGAAGGTCTTCCCCATTTCACACCATCAATTTCTGTCAAATACAAATCGCAGGAGCCAAATCCATCAGGACGGTCACAAGCTGTAAAGACAAGTCTTTGACCATCAGATGAAATAGAAGCAGCACCTTCATTGTAAATCGTATTAACAGTATTCTTACTATTCTTTGGTTCAGGTTCGATATTGAAGAGAGAATCAACTTGGAATTCATCCAATCTTCCTTCTTTTGATGATGCCCAGAAGTCATCAGAAGCGGGACCACGATACTCTACATCGTCACTTGCTTTACTGCCCTTTCTGTTTGATACGAAAAACAATGTTTTTCCATCGGCAGTAACAGTGGGTGCATATTCATCAGCATCTGTATTGATCGCAGGACCAAGATTGATGATTTTGATATTCTTAGTCTTTAATGCATTTGCAGCATTATCATCATCATCTGCCTCGATAGTTGCAGAATAAAGATACAAAGGTTCATTGGGAGCGGATTCTCCTGCCTTTGTAACAGCATTGAGCAATTTGCCTTCCAATCTTCCTGCATATGCAGACTGTGTTACAGTACTTGCAATGAGCATGAAGCTAAAGAGAAAAAGTAGTCGTTTTTTCATGGCTTAACCTTGAAGTGAAAAACGTAATTGTATCTAAGTATTTGCATTATTCTTGTGGACCGATTGTGCAAAGAACAAATCCCTTTTCAATCGCTGAGCCGGACTTAACATGTATCTCTTTTATGATACCATTGATTGGAGATTTTATCGCATTCTCCATTTTCATTGCTTCGAGTATAAAGATTGACTCACCTTTTTTAACGATTTGACCTGCCGAAACATTGATTGCTTTCAATAATCCAGGCATAGGTGCATTCACTTTTACAGTGGAAGATGAGGTTCCGGCACCGGACAGTATGATTGTACCTGAAGCAAATTGTCGGGAATCACTCACCTTGATGGAATAGGTATATCCATTCAATGAGATATCAATTCCTTGATTGGTTTTTGTTGCAATGACAATATGCCTTTCACCCGAGATCTGATGAATCAATTCATAGCAGGATGGAAATTCAAGAAGAGAATTGACAATGAAAGTATCTTGGCCAATAGAAAGTGTGGAACCTTCAACAAAGATTGGTTCGCCTTTGATTTCATTCGTAAATTCTGCTTCGGCATGATAAGAAATTGCCATGACAGGATAGAGTATGTGCAAACAGGTACTATTTCAACGCGGAAATTTAGACAAATTTTTCATTTTAGGCACCCCAATTGCATGTAAAGTTGTCCACATCATGAAAATTCCACATTCAATCAAAAAAACAGCAATGAATAAGAATACTGACTTTTATACGAGAGTATATGACATCGTTCGGTCCATACCTTATGGTAAAGTAACGACTTATGGCATCATTGCTGAATTTTTGGGCTCAAAAAGCTCTTCAAGACTTGTCGGATGGGCACTGAATGACGTAATTGATAGAATTGACATACCATGTCATAGAGTTGTCAATAGATTGGGTGAATTATCCGGAAAAATGCACTTTGATCATCCTAATCAAATGAAAGAACGACTCCTGCAGGAGAATATCAATTTTATCGGAGAAGCCGTAGATTTGTCACAGCATTTGTGGAAACCTCAAGATGCCATTGAAGATTTATCATGATTTATAGGAATCGATCACATGAATACAGATCGCCGAACATTTCTTGGCTCCGGCATAGCACTCGCCGGAATAGCCTCTACCATTGGCATTGCATCTGCACAAGATACTTCCGCTTTGGCCGGAGCTATACACAAACACAGTTTGCCGGCTCTCCCTTATGGATATGCAGAACTTGAACCATTCATTGATGCTCAAACAATGGAATTACATCACTCAAAGCATCATAAAGCATATGTTGATGGTTTGAACAAAGCTGAAGCTGAACTCGCAAAAGCTAGAGCAAATGGTGATTTTTCCCTGATTCAACATTGGTCAAAACAATGTGCATTCCATGGCGGAGGTCATGCCTTACACACATTGTTCTGGCAATGCATGGCACCTCAATCAAAGGGAGGTGGATCAATGGAATCTTCTTCTTTGTTGAATGGTATCAATACTTCTTTCGGAACATTTGAATTATTCAAGAAACAGTTTACAGCAGCGGCAATTGCTGTGGAAGGAAGTGGATGGGCGCTCTTACATTATAGAAAAGATGATGATTCACTCATCATATTGCAAGCAGAAAATCAACATAAACTTTCTAGTTGGAATACAGTGCCAATTTTAGGAATTGATGTTTGGGAACATGCATATTATCTGAAATATCAGAATAAAAGAGCTGACTATGTGAATGCTTGGTGGAATATCGTGAATTGGAATGCAGTCAATACCTTTTACGAACAAGCAAAATCATAACACTTTCGATGTTCTTAACACGATATATCGATATACCATCGTAGCACAGACAATACCTAGACAATCTGCTATGATATCACCAATTTCGCTGGTTCTCCCCGGTACAAATGATTGATGAAATTCATCAGATACTGCATATAGACATCCTATGAGTATAATCCATAGGATGTTTTTTTTGTATTGATTGGTATCATGTACATGTATTGCCAATGATAGTGTACAACCATAGAAGAAATAAGCAAAAAAATGCAGGAATTTGTCTTGCCATTGAAATGTGGACATAACAAATGGAACTTGGGGTAAAGAAGAGAAGTAAAAGATTCCTATTGAACATAATATCGCTGGAATCTTTGCAAGAAACTTAGACATGGATTGAGAAATCAACGAATGATGCCTTTTCGTGATGATCTGATAAATTCTATGCAAGATCCAACTTCGGGTAGCACAATTGGATATCTTCTTTCATATTCTTCAAGCCCATCGCTTGTATTCATTCCTGAGAAAAATACAGAAGAATATAATTCTTGAATAGCATCAATTTCTTCATTTGAGAAACCCCTTCTTCTCAATCCGATTTTATTAACGCCCTCTACCTTGGCCGGCTCTCTTCCGATAAGTGCATAAGGTGCCACATCTTTGGTTACTTTACAGTCAGCACCAATCATTGCATGATCGCCAACGGTACAGAATTGAATGACTTTTGCCAATCCACCGAGTATCACCCAATCACCTATTGAGACATGACCTGCCAACTGTGATACATTACTCATGATAACATGACTACCAACTGTACAATCATGTGCAACATGACAATAGGCCATTATCAAACAGTCTGTACCAATAATTGCTCGTCCCGTGGCTTCTGTTCCTCTATTCACTGTTGCACATTCACGTATGACAGTTCTGTCTCCGATGATGGCAAGAGTCTTCTCACCTTGAAATTTCAAATCTTGAGGGACAGCACCTATAACAGCTCCCGGAAAAACTGCACATTCGGAACCTATTCGTGAACCATGTAAAATAGTCGCATGTGCAGAAATAGTGGTTCCATCTCCGATTTCAACATCGGATTCAATAACAGCAAAAGGACCAATGGTAACATTTGTTCCGATATGTGCTTCAGGTGCTACAGAAGCTAAGGGGTGTATTTGTACAGACATATAATCAAATTTGTGAATTAAGCGGGTAATGTATCTACGATTGCTGCAGATAATTCGGCCTCTGCAACAAGGGTATCGCCGACATATCCTTTTGCGCTCATGGCAAATGTATTGAATCGTTTGCCTGTCATGGTTACTTCCATGACCAATTGATCGCCGGGAATGACCGGTTTTCTGAATTTGGCATTATTAATTGCCATGAAAAATACCAATTTTCCCTCTTGATATGAATCGGAGTTCAATAAATACAGTCCGCCCACTTGTGCCATTGCTTCTATAATCAATACTCCCGGCATGATTGGTCTTTCAGGAAAATGACCCGGGAAAAAAGGCTCATTAATGGTAACATTTTTATACCCAATGATCTTCTTGGCTTCTCTATCAACGTTTGTGATGCGATCAACCAATAAAAATGGATATCTATGTGGCATCACTTTCAAAATTTGATTGATGTCCAAAACGGGTATAGATGATGTATTCACTGTCTTTTTCTTATTCTTTTGTTGTTTGTGCAATGATCGTATTTTTTTGGCGAATTCTATATTGACGGCATGGCCTGGTCGAGCAGCCAAGATTTGACCCTTGATTGGAGCTCCAATCAGTGCCAAATCACCCAACATATCAAGTAATTTATGTCTGGCAGGCTCATTCTTAAATCGTAATAATCTATTATTCAGTATTCCATTATGTCCCAAAACTGCATTCTGCTCAATATCAAATCTTGTGAGCATGGATCGCAATTCTTCATCCGGCATTTCCTTGTCAACAATCACAATTGCATTGTCCAAAGAACCACCACGGATCAATCCTTGCTCATGAAGGGATTCAACCTCAGTAAGAAAACAGAAAGTTCTAGCGGGTGCAAAATCTCGTAAAAATTCCGAATGCAAATCAAAGAGTCCGGAATGTTGACTCGCCAATGCAGAATTTTGATAGTCAATCATCACAGTGATTCTAAAATCATCATTTGGCAGTGCAACAATCTCTGTTTGCTTTGATTCATTCACATATCGAAGCATTTGATCAATTTCCACAAATTCGCGTGGTGCTTTTTGATCTTCAAAACCTGCTTGGAGCAATACTTCTGCATAAGGCAATGCACTACCATCACCGATTGGGGGCTCATTTGCCGTTAATTCCATACGGCAATTGTCAATTTCAAGTCCAACCAAGGCAGCAAGCACATGCTCTACCGTATGCACACTTGCGCCATTGCAAGTGATTGTGGTTCCTCTTGCAATATCGGTGACATAATCAACAAGTGCAGGAATTTCGGGATGTCTTTCCATATCGGTTCGAATGAATCTAAAACCGTAATTCTCGGGAGCCGGATGAAAAGTGATGGTGGATGGATTACCGGTATGTAGACCAATGCCACTCAGTGACACGGATTGTTTAATGGTTCTTTGAAGGACATTCATGCTGTGGCTCAGTGTAATTTGATGGCAAATTACGAGGTTTTTTGATTTTCTACTGCTTGTTCCAATTCTTTGATGCGTTGTTCAAGCGAAGTGACCAATTTGAGTAATTCCGGCAATTGCTGTGATGCGAATATTCTTCTGATCTCTTTTCCTCGCTCAATTGCAGGACTTCCAAAATATATTCCCGATTGTTCAATGCTCTGCGCTATGCCTGATTGACCAAATACTATAACATCGTCAGCAGTTGATAGATGGCCTACTGTACCAACTTGACCCGCAAAACGATTCCTGGCTCCAATCTTCGCACTTCCGGCGATGCCAACCTGTGCGGCAAAAGCAGTGTGTTGTCCAATGCTGACATTATGTGCAATGTGAACAAGATTATCAATCTTCACACCTCGAGAAATGACTGTAGAATTCACCACAGAACGATCAATCGTGGTATTGGCACCAATTTCTACATCATCTTCGATTATGACATTTCCAACATGTGGAATTTTCTGATAAGACCCATCCGCATGTTCGATATATCCAAAACCATCCGAACCAATGACTGCTCCTGCATGAATGATCACTCTATTGCCAATCTGAGTATTTGAATAACAAACAGCATGTGGATAGAGCTTGCAGTCTTCGCCGATCACGACATGATCACCCAATACAACATGAGGATACAGAATGCTTCCCTTTCCGATGATGCAATGTTCACCTATACTGACTCCATCCATGATAGTGACATCATTCCCAATCTGAGCGCTTGGATGAATCATTGCATTTGATGAAATACCTGATTCTCTCTGTTGTTCTGGAAACAGATGTGAAATGACTGTTGCGAAAGCGGCATGAGGATTCTGCACTCGAATGAATGCTTGATGCTCAGATGGCTGTAATTGAGCTGAAAGAGGAACAATAATACAATTGTGTGCACATGATTCAATGTATGGAATAAACTGCTTGCCGGAAACAAAAAGAATCTCACCGGGATTTGGTTCTTCAATTCTTCCAATTCCATTCAAAACAAGAGCCGAATTTCCCTCAATATCCGCTTGGAGAAATTCGGCAATGTCATTCACTGTATATTGTGTTCTTAACAACATATATTATGGCCTTTTACCGCCTGTGGTATCTGCAGGAATCGGTTGTACCGGTTGCTCGGCAGGAGCTGTTGGAGTTTGGCCTTGACCATTTCCCGCACCGGTTGAGTCCAAAGTAGGAACCTTTATCATATCCTTAAGACCATCCATTACTGAATCTTTTAATGTGTCGAAAAGACCTTTTTCCTCTTTCTTTTCTTCAGGTACATCAGCGGGTTTTCTTGACCTAGTTCGCTTAGCACCTGAGTTTGATGTAGCAGGAGTGGATTTTTTCGTATTTCTTGGATCTTTGTCAATGGCTTCTTGTTGTTGTTTTTCCATATCATCCACATTGATTCCAAGCTTTTTCAGAACTTTGACAGTCAAATCATATTTAGGGTTTATGAACACAAGCGGTTGCGTAGATTTATCCCATACAATATCATAACTGTCATCGAAAGAAATTTCTTGAATTGCAGCATAGATTTTTTCTTCAACACCTCGAAAAACCAAGGCTATTGCGGCATCATACTCACCATTTGGACCTAACTTTCTGGTGGCATATTCCTCTCGTTCCTTTTTCTTCTTTTCAAGATTTGCAATCTTTTCTGTTTTTTCAAGTTCAGTCCAAACAAGTCTGTTTTTCTTGATCTCTAATTCAAGCTCATTGATCACTTTTTGCTGATCTTCTAGTTCTCTTCTCCAATTGTCAACCATCGTTTGAAGACGCTGTTCCGCTTGTTTTGCTTCCGGAAACTTTTCGCGAATGGTCTGTGAAGACACATATCCAACTTTCTGTGCAAAGACAGAGCTTATACTCAATGCACATGCAATGAGTGTGAAATACAACAAACGATTGGTCAACATGGCATTCCCCCTAGACAATGATTATTTACTATTTCTACGAATTTTGTCCAAGACTTTAAATGTCAAATCAAATTTGTCATCTGCATAAAGCAAAGCTGGATTTACTTTATCCAAAATAAAGTTGAATTTTTCATCTTTGGACACTTCTTTGATTGTCAAGAGAATTCGATCACGAATCGGAGTGAGGAAACTTTCTTGCAATCGACGAATTTCACCCGTATTACCGAATTTCTCCTCTTGATATTGCATCATGCTCTGTTGAATTGCTTTGAGCATATCTTCTTCTTTCTTCTTGGCATCAGATGTCATCATTGACTCTTGCTTTTTGTATTGCTCGATTTTCTCGGTCAAATCCTTTTGCATTGCAACCAAAGTGTCTTGAAATTTGGTGGCAATATCTTTCAACTTTTTATCTGCATCTTGCGCTTCAGGCAATTGCTTCAAAATGACTTCTGTGTCAACATATCCTATTTTTTGGGTTTGTGCATTCATCTCTGAATTCACAAAAAAGAATGATGCAATAATACATGTAAAACCAATGAACAAGTGTTTCATACAATAACCTATGATGAAATTGAATAAAGTTTATCTTCCAAATTGAAAGTGAAATTGCCAACCGGATCGCTTGCCGGTGGCTCCTTGTGGGTCAAAACCATAACCATAATCAAAACCTAGCAGTCCGATTGGATTGAGCAATACTCTAACACCAAGTCCTGCGGATCTTTTTAAGTCAAATGGATCGGCACTTCGCAAATTCTCCCAAACATTTCCGGCTTCCGCAAATGCAAGGAGATAAATTGGCATTGGGTTGAGCGAAAGTGCAAAACGTGTTTCTATGACATGTCTTGTCATCACTCGTCCGCCTCCACTTGGCCCAATGGATCTATCAATATATCCTCTAAGAGGCGTAATGGCAAAACCGCCAAGTCCATTGCCACCCATAAAGAACAATTCATTACCCAGAATATTTGTATCGCTTTTTATACCTGCCACATACCCCATATCTGTACTTAGATACAGTACTAAACGAGGATTCCCATCTATACTTGCCAGTGGATGAAACATTTCAAGATTAAAAGTATTCTTGAGATAGTCCACTTTGCCGATTCCAATTCCTCCTGCAGCGAAAGAAGAAGATAATGTGAATCGAGAACCGGCTGTTGGGAATATCGCATTATCCAAACTTATGCGAGAAACTGAACCGGTCAAACTAAGTTCACCACCATTGAAAGCACGAAACACACCTTGCGATGCTGTTTGTTCATTGTATTGTGCTCGAACAATGCCGTCTACACGGAAATAATCATCAGGCCAACGTAATCTGCGGCCTATATTCACAGAAGCACCATAACGGGTGAGATTGAACACGAAATTCTGTCTGATTGAATATAAATTCACACCCAAAGTGGTAGGAGTATTATTAAGCCATGGCTCCGTGAATCCTAATTGAATTGTCTGATATCTACTTTGTTGACCAAATTCAGCATTAATATTGAGAATTTGTCCGCCTCCCCCACGAAGTGGTTCTGAGAAAGAGAAATTATTAAGCGTGATTCCAATTGAACCGGTTAATCCAAATGTACCTGCATATCCCATCGATGCATTAAATGTATCGGTCGAGCGCTCTTCCACTCGATAGAGTACATCTACTTTTGTATTATCGACCGGCTTTATATCGGGCTTCAAAGCCTCAGGATTGAAATAATTCAAAACGCCAAGTCCACGCACACTACGAATAATTGCGGAACGATTGAAAAATTCACCGGGACGAGTGAATAATTCTCTTCTAATCACTTTGTCTTTGGTTTTTGTATTACCAACGATTTCTACTTTTCGAATGGTATAGCGGTCTCTTTCAAAAACTTTGACGATAATATCGAGTGAATCACCATCGGCTTTTCTTTCTTCTTTGATCAGGTTTGCTCCCAAGTACCCATTGTCAAGATACATGGATGCAACATCAGATTGATCTTCATTCCCCGTAAGATTCTTATCCAATCGCTCTGCATCATAGGGTTCATTGAGCGGTATATTCAATCTACGGAATAACATTTCTTGAGGATAAACAGTATTTCCTTCAAATGTTACAGATCGCAGATAGTATTTTTTACCTTCAAAAATATCAACATGAATACTGACTTTTTGAATATCTGGATAATAGATGACTGTATCCTTGATAATATCAGCATCTATGAAACCTTTGGATCTAAAAAATTGAAGTAATTTCTTTTTGTCATCTTCATATTTCAATTTATCAAATTTGGATGATGACCAAAATTTCCACCAAGTCTTTGTTTTGGTATCTTCCAATGCGCCTGCCAAGTCAGATGAGGAAAGCAGTGAATTCCCCGTAAATAAGATGCTATCTACATAGAAATCTGCACCTTCTTCTATAGTCATTTCCAAATGAGCATATAATCCAGTATCAGTTGGAATGATAGCCGGAGTGATTTTTGCATACATCAAACCTTCTTTTTCATAAAGAGCTTTGACTGCATCCTTTGCTATATCCACTTCATATGCTGAAAGAATATCGCCCTTGACTTTTCCTATCGCCTTTTCAATGTCTTTAGAACTAACCTTATCATTACCTTTTATCTCAAGCCAACTGAAGCGCGCAAATTCTTTTACTTTTATCGTCAGAAAAATGCCACTTGCAGTTATCTTGTCAATCACTATATCAATAGATTCGAATTGATTTCTTTGCCATAAATTTCTGATTGCTTCTTGTTGCTTCGGACCCGGAATTTTCATTTCTTCACCAACTTTCAAACCTGAAATGGTGATGATGGTTTGTGCATCGGCATAGGTATTGCCATCAACAGAAACTCCGGCTATTAGATATGACTTTGCCTGCCCCTGAGCATGCAATGAATATTGCATCATCAATATCAGCGTTGATACTATGATGCAATAAGGTAAAAACCATTGTTTCGTGATTATTCGCATGCCCCTCATCACCTGGAAGAAAATGAAGATATGATTCTTCGAAGTGAACCCTGCTGATTCTCTTTTTCATCAGACTCTCTCAATTGCTGTCCCGTTTTTCCAAATCGGCGTTCTCTATTGAGGAAATCTTTCAATGCACAGTATAAATCTTCTCTTCTGAAATCCGGCCACAATTGTTTGGTGATATACATCTCAGAATATGCCGATTCCCACAATAAGAAATTGCTGAGACGCATTTCACCTGAAGTTCTGATCATTAAATCAGGATCCGGCATTGATTCAGTCAAGAGATACTTTGAAAATTGCTCATCGGTAATATCTTCAGGTGACAAAGTGCCTCTTCGTATATCAAGTGCAATCATTTGAACTGCACGAACGATATCCCATCTTCCGGAATAACTCAGAGCCAATGTCAATGTCAATCCCGTATTCTTGGAAGTACGGTCTATGGCTTCATTAAGGATATTCTGCACATTTTTGGGTAAAGCATTCAATTTACCAATGGCATGGAGTCGAACATTATTTGCATCCAACTCATCAATCTCTTGAAGGAGATAGGTTTTGAGTAGTGACATTAGAATCTGCACTTCCATTCGAGGTCTTTTCCAATTCTCCATGGAAAATGCATAAACTGTCAGAAAACCGATATTCAATTGAGAACAGGCTTTTACAATATCGCGAACACTCTCAATTCCCTGTTGATGTCCTGCTGCCCTTGGAAGATTTCTGTCCATAGCCCAACGACCATTCCCGTCCATGATGATTGCAATATGTCGTGGCAATGCCCCGGCTTCTAACAATGAAGCCTGCAATTGCTTGTCCTCGGGGGATTGACTATCTATCCATTGATTATTCATGCTATGCTCGATCACATTCTTCGACAAAAACAAATGATTGACACCCAAGGGTGCATAAACTGATTTCAAACATTCGGGTTCAAAGAAACATAGGCAATGAAAAGATAATCGCTTAGTGCGGAAAAAATCTTGGCAAAAATACTGTTATATGCTGAAAAAACAATGCTACTAGACGATTTTTACTAAATAACGCCATTGAATTATTCTAAATGAAACGCAAAAGGAGTAATGTCTTATCATCTACAGGAAATTCGGATGAGTACAATGCTTGTTGTTTCACGATATCATCAAGGAATTCCTTCGCAGAAAGTGATGTATTGTGAACGATGTCACCAAGTATTGTGCTTAATATGTCTTTTTGCTGTAGAGATGAATCATATACACCATCAGTGTACAAACAAAGAATATCTCCTTGGGCAATTGATAATTCTTCACTTTCTATTGTATATAACTGTGGTTTTACTCCAAGCACCATACACCCTTTCTGAAGTTGAACAATTGTTCCTTCAACATTTCGCAATAAAGGTGCTTCATGTCCGGCATTGATTGAGATCAATGTATTTTTTTCACTATTGACTTTGACGATATTACAAGTCACGAATATTTCAGGAGGAGTATGTTTATATAGCACATCATTCAATTCATGGACAATCTCTTTGGGTCCTTTGTCTTGCTTAACCAATAAGGAACATGCTGATTTTACCATTGACATAATCATTGCTGAACCTATTCCTTTTCCGGAAACATCGGCCATAATCACGGCTAATGAGCCATCCGAATATGGAATGATATCCATATAATCACCACCTATTTCCAAACTCGGAATATGTATACCTGAACATTCACAATGCGGATAGTGGATGGGAAAAGTAGGTAAGAGATTTTTTTGAACGATTCCGGCAATTTCCATTTCCTTTTTCAATATTGCCAATATCTGCTCCTCTTCATATAAGCGAGCTCTCTCCAATGAAACCGCTATCACCGTCCCCATGATGGAAATAAAATACATATCATCTTCTGTACATGATTCACTGTGTCTTTTTCCAAGAATAATAGAACCAAATGAAGTACCTCCATGCATCATGCCAATGCAAGCATGACCCTGAATCAATTGATATTCTTGATGATTATCTATAGTGGAGAGTATATGCTGAAGATCATCATTAGTCATACCATTTGAAGACAGTATGTGCTTCATACCTGCTTGATCAGGAGTTATAATCGCATAAGAACTCACCAAGAGCTGTCCCATGAGAAATTGTCCCGCCACACTCGCAATTCCTTGCGGTGTTGATTGCAAAATAATCTCAGAAAGCATCTCGGTAATTGTATGCATCAATAGGGATGAACGACCTATTTTCCTTTCACCGAGAGATGCACTGAATTGCTGCTTAATTCCACTTAATTCCATAGAAGCAATTGTACATACCAAGCTTAGCAATTGCAATTGCTCTGATTCTCTACAGGAAGAATAATGTACTTCACCATGCATGGTCCCGGCATGCTGCAAAAACATGATTGCATATTCTTCATTGCTACGATCACCTTTTTGAATGATCGAATGCATACCCAAATGAGAATCTCTAAGAAATATCTCGAAAGATAAATCAGAACGTATCTCAGAAATCAATTTTCCCAATGCAATGCAGACTTCATATTCATCATTGGAATGTGACAGTTCTAACAAGAGAGCATGGAGTGTGGTTGGAAGAGCATTCATTCTATCATTGGAAACAGTGCGCAGAATATGTTCAAAAGTACTGTTTTCACAATAGATTCGAAATCGTGGCTTGACTTGCTATACGAAGATCATTAGGGGCTATCAACATCTGCATTCCTCTTTGTCCTGGGCTTATGCTGATAGTATCGAATAGAAATGCAGTTTCTTCTAGAAATGTAGGGAAGTGTTTTTTCATGCCTATCGGGGAGCACCCGCCTCTGAGATATCCTGTTAATGGATATAATTCATCGATTGGCAAGAGTGAACAAGTAGTATTCCCCGTTGATTTTGCCACTTTTTTCAAAGAAACATCAGCATTTCCGGGTACTACAATCACAAAAACAGATAAGATATCTCCCCGAAGAACCAATGTTTTGAATACTTGTTCATGTGGCATATTGATTTTATCAGCAACACTGATGGCATCGAGTGCATCTTCAGACCAATCATACACAAGCATTTCATATGGAATGCTCTGTGCATCAAGAATACGGCAACAATTGGTCTTTTTTATGGCACTCATATTTCAATGGAAGACAAAAATCCATCAATGGTATCAGAAGCATGCAAGCTGGCTTTCTTACGAATATTGAGCCGATGTGTTTCGACAGTTCTAGTGCTGATATCTAGAAAAGTGGCTATCTGATATGTGGAGAATCCGGATTTAATCAACATGCACACTTCAGATTCTTTCATTGTAATCTCAGGAATCAAGGATTCAAGTTTTGTTTGGAATCCTGGGAAAGTCTGATGAAATTCACTGAAAAACAAATCTCTTTCCATGTCATTTCCTGACAAAGGCAAGAGCAATGTACTGATTTCCTTTAGAACTTTTGCTTTCGTTCCATGTTGTTCCAAAATTTCAAGCACTTTGGATCGAACTTCACCATATCTATTCAATTCTTTCATGATTGAAGAAGTCCTCACTAAGAGTTGATTTCGTAAATCCTTTGTTTCCTTACCCAATTCATGATTTTGCTTTTTCAATAATTCATTTTCTTTCTGGTGTAAAGAAGCAACATATTGGATTTCCAAATCTTTGATATTTCTTTGTGCTTCCTTCCCGATGATTGCATTTTGTACTTTATATGATTCATGGAGTAGGGTAAAAGCTCTTTGCCATTGTTTCCTTTCGCGAAGCCACAGTCCCCAATGTCTCAAGACCCATACTCTCAATTGTAGAAAATCATATTGCTCTGTCATCGAATGAGCTTGTTGAAAATGATGCTCGATTTTCCGATTCTGCGATGAAGATTTCATCTCCATAAACAATCTTGCCAATTTATAATGCAGAGTGGCTTCATGTAGAGGAAAGGGATATTTCTTATACAGTTTTCCTGCTTCATGAAAGGACTCCAATGCCTGTTTATGAGCACCTAATCTGGATAATGCAGATCCTGCCATGACATACATTCTCGACAAATCATGATTTG
>Ga0172372_10000999_pt1 | contig 43783 bp, 36 predicted proteins | sample LakKiv5m_2_FD_114544 | JGI IMG/M metagenome (GOLD analysis project Ga0172372, IMG submission 114544) | Freshwater microbial communities from Kabuno Bay, South-Kivu, Congo - kab_092012_9.5m | ecosystem: Environmental > Aquatic > Freshwater > Lake | place: Democratic Republic of the Congo...
ATTTGATCTAGCCTCTTTTTCCGATTAATTTCATTTCTACATCAATTAATTCAAAAACCTTCCTCTTCAAGCATCTTTGTTATCTCTAAAGCGATTTAGAATCTCTTTAAACTTTTGGCTATTTGAAAAAGGATCGAAAAGCTGATTGGAAAGAAAAAGCATTGCGTTCTCACTCGATTCTCGAACCCGCGCCTCTATCCAACCAAATGCTGCTTTTTCTTCTAAAAGAAACGCCGCAGCTAAAGCATTTTTCTCTGCGACTTCAAAGCTACTATTTCTTCTAAATGCTTCATTTGCATACTGAAAAACTCTTTTGTAGTCTTTCATTTCAAAGGATACAAAATGCATTAAATAAGTAAAATCCTCTGATAGATGATCCTCTATTCCAATAAGAGTTTTATAGGTTTTTTCAATCTCATGTTTTTCAAAATAGAGCCTTGCAAGATGCTGAGATGTGGAAATAAATAAAATCCCAGCTTTTGTTTTTTCTTTGAGATCCTCCAAAATCTTGATTGCTTCATCATTTTGATGCAAAAACATGAGCTTTTCAGCAGAAAGAAGCTGAAGATGGAAATCTTGATTTCGATCTTGCTCAGTAATCGGTCTAGATAGCCGATAGGTTTGAGTGTTTTGAAACCCAAAAAGAAAAAAAATAGCTCCTAGGAAAAACCACCCAACAAAAAATGCGGCTGCAGCAATGACAAAGGAAAGAATGACTCCAATTAGCATAGAAAGTTTTAATCCCCTAACGCCAAAAGCTCCCTCAAGTCCAATTCTTAAAAGCTGTCCTCCATCTAAAGGAAGCACTGGAAAAAGATTAATGATTGTCCAAAAAAGATTAATCACTCTAAACGATTCAAAAAAAATAGAAAGCTCAGCTCTTGAGCTAACGATGGGAAGCTTTAAAGCAACACTTCCCAAAATGCAGAGAAAAAAACTAAATAAAGGGCCACATAAGACGACGATAAATTCTTTTGGTAATGAGAGCTTTGGTCCCTCTGGATAAGTGAGTCCCCCAAAGGCTACAAGTTCAATTCTTGGAAACTGACCAAAATATCTAGCCGCTAAGGCATGGCCATATTCATGAAATAAAATTGAAACAAAAATGATTCCCACCCAAACAACTGTTCCAACTAAGGTCCAGCTAGAGAGAAAGCCAATTAGCGTTGCACTCACCCAAAACATAGGAGAAATTCTAACTGGAATCGAGTTTCTCATTTTTTCTCTCCTAAAGCAGATTTGATCGCAATTCCCATTTCACCTGGCGTATGAGCGACAAAAACTCCAGCTTTTTTAAGAGCTTCTATTTTCCCCTCTGCCGTCCCTTTGCCTCCTGAAACAATAGCACCTGCATGCCCCATTCTTCTTCCAGCAGGAGCTGTTACTCCGGCAATAAAAGAAGCTACAGGCTTTGTTCCATGCTTTGCAATCCACTCAGCTGCCATTTCTTCGGCGTTTCCTCCGATCTCTCCGATCATCAAAATCCCTTTAGTTTCAGGATCTTTTTCAAACATCTCAAGTACATCTATAAAGTGAGTTCCATTTAGAGGATCTCCCCCTATTCCAACGCACGTGGTTTGCCCAAGTCCTAAAAGAGTGGTTTGCCAAACAGCTTCATAAGTCAAAGTTCCAGAGCGTGAAACTATTCCAATTTTTCCTTTTTTATGGATATATCCTGGCATAATTCCAATTTTGCACTCATCGGCTGTGATGACTCCTGGGCAGTTTGGACCAATTAAACGAGAGGTTTTTGAAGATCTCATCACTTGTGAGACTTCTATCATATCTTTAATTGGAATTCCTTCTGTAATACATACAATAAGCGGGATTTGCGCCTCTTCCGCTTCCAAAATAGCTTCTGCCGCATAAGGAGCTGGAACGAAAATTAAAGTCGCATCAGGATTTACCTTCTTTTTTGCTTCATACACAGTATCAAAGACCGGTAGATTTAAAATTTCCATTCCCCCTTTACCTGGAGTGACTCCTCCTACATAATGAGAGCCATAGAGGATACCTTGCTCTGTATGAAAGCTTCCAGCTTTCCCTGAGATCCCTTGTGTGATCACTTTTGTTTTTTTATTAATTAATATTCCCATTTCATCCTCTTAATTTTTTAATGATCCCACAGCTTTTTTCGCTGCATCATCTAAGCCATCCGCTGAGATAATGGCAAGATTTGACTCTTTTAGAAGCCTTTTTCCATTTTCTACGTTTGTTCCCTCAAGTCTTACAATTAAAGGAACTTTGATTGAGAGTTCTTTCACTGCAGCAATCACTCCCTCAGCAATGACTGCGCAATCCATGATTCCGCCAAAGATATTCACTAAAATCGCTTTAACAGAGGGGTCTGATAAAATAATTTTACATCCTTCTTTCACAACTTCTTTTGAAGCGCTTCCTCCAACATCTAAAAAGTTTGCAGGATGGCCCCCGTAAAAATGAATCGTATCCATCGTAGCCATCGCAAGACCCGCTCCATTGACCATGCAACCAATATTTCCTTCAAGAGAGATGTAGGCTAAGTGATGTTTTGAGGCTTCAGCTTCATAGATAGAAACTTGAGTTGCATCATACATTCTCTCAATCTCTTTTTGTCTAAATAGAGCGTTATCATCCACACTAAGTTTTGCATCAAGGGCTAAAAGCTTATGGTCTTTTGTTTCAACAAGTGGGTTGATCTCAAGTAATGAGGCGTCTGTATCCATGAAAGCTTTGGCAAGATTTGCAGCAAGCTTCATCCCCTCTTTTGCCATTTCTCCTTTCCATCCCATGAATTTAGCAAGATAAATCAGATGATAACTTCTCATTTTCCCATTTAGCTGGATTGGAAGAGTTAAAATTTTATCTGGGTACTTATGTGCAACTTCTTCAATATCCATCCCTCCTTCAGGGGAGGCAATGAGTACCGCGCGGGCTTTTTCTCGATCAATGATTGCGCCTAGATAATACTCTTTATGAATATCAATTGTTTCTGTGATTAAAACCTGATGAGCAATGACTCCTTTAGAGCCAGTCTGATTATTCACAAGCTTCATTCCAATCAGCTGCTTTGCAACTTTTAAGATCTCCTCTTTTCCTTTGGCAAGCTTGACTCCACCCCCTTTTCCCCTTCCTCCAGCATGGACCTGAATTTTAACAACAGCTTCCATGATCCCAAGCTCACTTAGAACTTTTTCTGCCTGCTCAGCAGAAGATGCACATCCAAATTTGGGAATCGGGATATGATATTTTTTTAAGATTTCTTTTGCTTGATACTCGTGAGTATTCATCCTTTTACCTCATAACTTCTCTCTTATTTCCTTATGTGATAGACTCTCTTTTCCTTCAACAAAAAATAGAACTTAAGAGCCGGCGTTATGTTTTCTTTTTTCAAATCAAGTTTCAGTAAAATCAAAAAAGCTCTCTTTAAAACAAGGCAAATTTTCCATGATAAACTTAAGCTTTTATTTGGCAAACCTCTAAGCGATGAGACATTAGAAGAGCTCGAGCGTACCTTGTTTGAGGCAGACCTTGGATCAAACCTTGCAATTTCGTTTACTGAAAAAATCAAAGACTTTGGCAAAATCCATCCAAAAGCCACAAGCTCTGATCTTCTCAATCAGATGAGACTTTACGCTAAAGAAATTTTAGATCAGCCAATAAAAGAGAAAATCACTCCACCCTCTTCTCCTCATCTCATTTTAGTTGTTGGAGTGAATGGAAGTGGAAAAACAACAACTTGCGCAAAACTTGCAAACCACTATAAGAAAAGTGGTAAAAAAGTGATGCTTGCTGCGGCTGATACTTTTCGAGCAGCAGCAATTGAGCAGCTTGAGATATGGTCCTCAAGACTTGGTCTTGATATTGTCAAGGGAATGCCTGGGGCTGACCCCTCAAGTGTCATTTTTGATGCTCTCTCATCAGCAAAAGCAAAAAATATTGATATTGTCATCGCAGATACCGCTGGAAGGCTTCAATCTAAAACTGATTTAATGCATGAGCTTGCAAAAATCACAAGAGTGAGCCAAAAAGCGATCGAGGGAGCTCCTCATGAAACTCTTCTTGTACTTGATGCAACAACTGGGCAAAATGCTTTAGATCAAGCTAAAGTGTTTCACTCATTCACCCCCCTTACAGGACTTATTCTAACAAAACTTGATGGATCTGCTAAGGGAGGAATTGTTCTTTCAATCTTCGATCAGATGAAACTTCCAATCAAATTCATCGGAGTGGGAGAATCTTTTGATGATTTAATGCCTTTTGATAGTGAAAGTTATATTGACGCCCTTTTTTCTTGATTGGATCGATTGTTTATCTTATGACTAATAAAAACATCAAAATTAAAAAGGAATATGGAAGAAAATTATAAAGATTGCAAAAGAGCACTAAAAGAGGATCTAAAAACTTTTTTAAAACAAGAAAAAGAGGATGGCGCTTTTTCTTTTGCAAGACCTATTTTCTCCTCCTCAAAAACATCTATATCTTCAGATAAAGTTCCTAAGCCAATAGCACCTTATCAAGAAAAGATCAAACAAGAGCCTCCAAAAATGGAAGAAAAAAAGCAGATCTTAGCTCCTATAGCTTCAAAGCCGATCCAAAAAGAATCGTTTTCTCTGCATCCTAAAGCGCTCACTCATAAAGATCCTCTTTCAGATATTAAAAGCTCTTTTTCAAAGCTCTCAAGTGAAATTCTCTCAAAAAAACCGATCCCTTCTGATGAAAAAGCTAAAAGGATTAAAAACAGCTGGAAAGAGGGGCTGATGCCAAGTGATGTTGTAATTTTTTCAACTGGAGGAGAACAACAAACCTTTTTTCAAAACGTTGCGAGGGCGATTGAAACCCATTTTTTCCCATGCAAGGTGATCAGCCCTTTGGAGATAGAAAAAAAAGGGGATCTAGATCACTTTTTAGCCTCAGAGGATCTAAAACTTATTATTTTAAGTGACACTCTTCTTTTTAGTCTAAAGCCCCTGATCTCTCGCTACAGTGAAATTCAAGCTCAGAATCAAAAGTTTTTAGCAAAAGTCCCTCTTCTTGTCATTTCCGATCCCTCTTTATATCTTAAGGATCCTCTTTTAAAACGCTCTTTATGGAATCTTTTATGTCAGATGCTCTCCAAACAAAAGAGCTAAAAAAGCGGGTTGCTAAAGTTACATTAGATCAATGCGTCAGTAAAACTTTGGACTACCTTGTCCCTGAGCACCTTCGCGAGCAAATCGAAGTTGGAATGAGAGTCATCGTCCCCCTAAGAGGAAATCCAAAAGAAGGGACTGTCACAGAGCTTTGCTCTGAGTCCTCTTTTTCCACTTTAGCGCCCCTTGCAGAAATTGTATCAAAACCTCTTGTTAGCTCAAATCTTCTACAGCTTGCAAGCTGGGTGGCAAGCTATTATTTAGCCCCTCTTAGAAAAGTGCTAAAGCTACTGGTTCCATCCTCAATTCGAGAGAATAAATCTCAAAAAAAAAGAAGTCTGATTCACTGTTTAAAATCTAAAGAGGAGCTAAGAGTTCTCTCATCCTCGCTTCGGATTAAAAAAAGAGCGCAAGCTAGAATCCTCGATGTTTTTTTAAAATCTGAGCAAAATAAGCTTCTGCTCACTGAAATCTTAGAAAGCTCTAAAAGCTCAAAATCACAAATTGAGACCTTGATTGAACTTGGAGTCTTATCCGAAGAAAAAATCACGTTGGAGGATCTTGCAACAGCTCAGTATTTCATCTCAAAACCAAAAGTTTTAAATTCTGAGCAAGAAAAAGCTTTTGATGTTATTGCAAACTCACTTAATGAAGAGGTTTTTTCTCCCTTTCTTTTGCAAGGGATCACAGGAAGTGGAAAAACTGAGGTTTACATGCAAGCCATCAGGCGCGCCTTATCGTTGCAATATGGAGCTTTAATCTTATTTCCAGAAGTTGCTTTAACCACTCAAATGATTGAAAGATTTAGATCTAGATTTTCTGAAAAAATAGGGATCTATCACTACAGACTAAGCGATGGAGAGAGAGCTGATTTATGGAACCGCGTTGAAAAAGGAGAGATTCAAATCGTTCTTGGAGCTAGATCCTCAATTTTTCTACCTGTGAAAAATCTAAAGCTTATTATCGTCGATGAGGAGCATGAAACCTCCTATAAGCAAGAGGAATCCCCTTGCTTTAACGCAAGGGATGTTGCTGTGATGAGAGCCAAGCTTTTAAAAGCGACAGTTGTCCTTGGAAGTGCAACACCCTCTTTAGAGAGTTATTATAACGCTCTTAAAGGGAAATACACTCATCTAAAGCTCACTCAGAGGCCAAAAAGCGCTCTTTTGCCTAAAATTCATCTGATTGATATGAACCGTGAAAGAGAAAAAAACAAAAAGCTCTATATTTTTTCTGATCCCCTGTTAACTGCGATCAAAAAAAGAGCTGAAGCTGGAGAGCAATCGCTGATTTTTTTAAATAGACGAGGTTATCACACAAGTCTTGTTTGCAATAGCTGCCAGGGTTGCTCTATGTGCCCACATTGTGATATTTCACTCACGTATCATAAAGAAATCCACCATTTAAGGTGCCATCTTTGCGATTATACCCTTAATTCCATCCCTAAAAGCTGCGCTCAGTGCGGAGGAAGCTCTCAGATGCTATTTAAAGGGTTTGGTACAGAACTTGTTGAGGCGCAGCTCAAAAAAATCTTTCCCCAGATTCGAACTCTTAGAATGGATGCAGATACAACCCGGCATAAGGGCTCCCATGAAATCCTTTTAAAAAGCTTTAAATCAGCTAAAGCGGATGTTTTAATCGGGACACAAATGATTGCCAAAGGGGTGGATTTTCCCTCCGTCACGTTAGTTGGTGTTCTTAACGCCGATCAATCGCTCCACAGCCCCGATTTTAGAGCCTCTGAGCACCTTTTTCAGCTCTTAACTCAGGTTTCTGGAAGAGCCGGACGGGCGCAGCTGCATGGTGAGGTGATGATTCAGACCTATCTACCCTCTCACTCCCTCTTCTCTCATTTAAAAAATGAAGACCTTAAGTCCTTCTATGAAGAGGAGATGAAATCAAGAGAGCTCTTTTACTACCCCCCCTACTCTCATATTGCTAAACTTATGTTCTCATCAGAAGATGAGCAAAAAGCAAAAGAGATTACCCATTTTTATAGAGAAAAGCTTTTAAAGGATCTTCCAAGCACCTTTGAGTTACTTGCAGTTGTCCCAGAGGTCATCGCCAAAGTTAAAGGCGAATACAGGTTCTCTTTTCTAGTCAAAGGGCCTTCTATGACCCTTTTTTCAAAGACCACCCAGCATCTTTTAGACCATCATCCCCTTCCAAGTTCAATAAAATCTTTAATTGAAGTTGATCATTAACCCTCTTATTACTAATTAATTAAGTAATTAATTAAAATTATCGTAATTAATCATTCTTATTTTTATTTGATAATATTATTATTTTTATTTTATAATTATAACTTAATAACAAAAAAACATAATAAAAACGGGGTAATAAAATTATGGCTATTAATACAACAAATCCATTTGTGAATCATAGTGGAGAGTCCTTAGTAGGTCTTTTTGATCCAGCAAGAAGTCATGGTAATATCGGTCTTATGTTCAAAGATGGCAACTTTGAAACAAAACTTGGTCAAGCTCCAACAGGGTGGTTCTCTTCAACAAAATGTGACCTAGTTGCAAGGGATCTTGGTCTAAGGAAAGCTTCTTTGCATTCAAGTGTTGCAGTAATGAAAGACAAGCAGGTAACTGTTTATGGATTTAATCAAGAATCCAATACATTCGTCGAATCATCCTCAGGTCAAATGGGCGAGTTTGATACGGAGCTTAATACCCTTAACTTTTTATTTCAAGAAAGCTACTTAACTTATCAAGAAAAACTGACAGATGGAGTAGCAACTGAAGAAGATCACGATATGTATCTGATCACTAAACAATCTTTACAACAAAAGCTTGATGAAACAATTAAGGCTGCTAAACGATTAGGATTTGATCCATCTCAGGTGATGGAAGAGAGCGAAGGTCTTTTAATCTCTTTATCAGAAAATGAGGCTTTTAGGGCAATAATTCATTCAATGAGCGGTCATTCAACGATTGTAGACTCAATTGATACATTTAAAAAAGTTTATGCGTTTTTTGATGAAAACGCTGGAAAGACAGCATCAAAAGAAACAAAAGAAGAATTTTTAAGTGAGGCTGTTTTTAGGCTTTCTGATCAACTTGGGGTTTTATCAAAAGAAGATCAGTCTAAATACACAAAAGACCCTTTTATGAAACCTCTTGAAGCGCTGAATTTTCAAAGACTTCTAAGGGCATATAGCAAACCAATGAACAAAGAAGAGTTTAAAAAAGCTCTTTTAGATTATATGTTCGATGTTAATAAAAAAGAAGTTCCAGAAAGATTACAAAGAGCTGCTAATTTTAACCCTATCCAAAAACAAAAATTAGCCGACGCTCAAACTCAAAAACTTGAGGCCATGAAAAGAGCGGAACCTGGGATGATCAAAAAAGGATTTAGAAATACTTTGATCTTAACCCATGAAGGTTATAAGGCCCTGAAAGGATGTTTCTACGGAAGAATGAAAACAGCAGATGAGATTATCTCTGAAGCAATTGGCTCTCGTCATGATTGGATTCCAAATTTTTATGACGATGAACTTCTTTCAGCAGATGATCCTGAGCTTCATGCTCTTTTATCGATGAGTGGATCAAGAGAAAGGGATCAAGCTAGAATTCTAGCAACAAAGCAGCTAGCTATTCGTTTATTTGAAAATATGGATAGCGAATATACATCGTCTCTTGGAGAGAGCCCCTCTATTAAAACAAGATTAATCCATTCCATCTCGAACCCAAATCCACACGTAGCTCAGATGCATTTTGAATCTGCAGTTGAAGATTTAAGTGAGAAAATCTATCCGAAACTTGCAAGACTTGCAAAACTTGATACTCAACATCCAGAAGGACTCCCAAATCGGATATTGCCTTGGAGAGATCAAACTGTATTCGAGAGGTACCTAAAAGCTCAGAGGCTATTTGAAGGGAGGTTTTTGCAAGCTGATTTTGAAAAAGCTCTAGTCACCTTAGTGGATAAATTAGAGGAAGCATTTAACTCTGGCACGGGAGCTGAAAAGGCTTTAGCTTATGATGAGCTTAAATATATAATCTCTCATCTTCCAACATGGTCTCAGACTATTAAAGGAGCAAATGGACGAGAAGAAACAGTTACTTACACCCATCCTCTATTAAAAAACATCAATGGAACTAAACCTAAACTAGAAGGGTTAATACAAGCGTTTGAGACATGGAGAGGGGAATATCCTATAAGAGATGTAAACCCACCCTCTCAAAATGAACTTGAGAGATCTTTAGATACTTATGCTTGGCTAGAGGATAATAAAAAAGCTGAGTATAAAGAAGGGATCAACAAGCACTTACCTAGAGATGCTTTAGAAAGAGGTCGCCATCTTTTGAATCTCTACTCAGCACTTGAGAATGCCAATCGTGAAGAAGCGGGCTATAAGGCTCAAGTTAGAGAATTTAAAGAGAATGTTGAAGCTGCTAAGAGAGAGTGGAAACAAGCGCAGGAAGACTATACTCAACCAAGCTTCTTTTCAAGAGCAGCTCCAGATCCTCGGGTAACAACTCACCAAGCTTATTTAGTCGCAGAAGCTGAGTTAATGGCTTTTGAAAATAACCGAGAACATCCTTATAAAGTAGCAAGAGGGATTGCTCAGGAGAATTTCGAAAGGTTAATCGCTCGGAAAACTCCAGATGCTGCAGCAGCTGAAGCAGCTGAAGCAGAAGCTAGAGCTCAAGCAGCTCGAGCAGCGCGTTCTTAAATAGTTTCATCAATCAATATATGGGAATTGGTTTACCCTTTAGCGGGTAAACCAATTTAAAAAGATCATAACGCATAAGGCTCTAATAAATAGGGACTCAAAGCTTTTTACCCCCAAATCCTCTTTGTAAAAAGAGACTCAGAGCTGGCTTTGCCAGCTCTGTTTGTCTTTTAAACTTCCATTCCTTTTTGCAGGTGCTATTTGGTAGACAATAAGATTTTATGACTTTATAATCGCTATAAAAGTCATTATACAAGAGTTGTTTTCATGCATAAACCATCTTACCACGAGTATGAAGAATTTACTAATCGCTATAGTAAACTTAAAGAAATAGAAAGCTTATCGATTAACCCATTCCCTCAAAAATACACCCCAACGCATAAAGCAAAGGAGCTTGAAGATGAGAGTGGAGCTAAGGAGATTGGAGGAAGCGATCTTGCAGCTTCAAATCAAACACAAAAAGTTAAAGTAGCAGGAAGAATCGTCTTATTTAGAGCGATGGGAAAAAATGCGTTTGCCCATCTTCAAGATGAGACAGGGCGTATCCAAGTGATGTTTAATAAAGATCTTACTCACGTCTTTGGACTTGATGGAAAAGATCAAGAGCTAACTCCGATGAAGTTTATCGAAAAAAAGCTTGATCTTGGGGATATCATTGGGGTGGAAGGGCACCTTTTTAAAACACAAAAAGGAGAACTGACAATCTTTGCAAAAGATGTCACTCTTCTTTGTAAGACTCTACTTCCGCTGCCAGACAAACATAGTGGTCTGACTGATAAGCAAATTAGATATAGAAAAAGATGGCTTGATCTTATCTCTTCAAAAGAAGTTTTTAACACCTTTAAAACTAGAAGCCTGATTCTTAAATACTTAAGAGAGTTCTTAGATCACCTTGGATTTATGGAAGTGGAAACGCCTGTTCTTCAAAACACCTACGGTGGGGCTGAAGCCAGACCTTTTTTCACCCATTTAAATGCTCTGCACCAAGATATGTTTTTAAGAATCTCTTTAGAGATTTCTTTAAAAAAACTCATTATCGGTGGATACGATAAGGTCTTTGAAATTGGCAAGGTCTTTAGAAATGAAGGGATCGACAAGACGCACAATCCTGAATTTACCATGATTGAGCTTTATGCCGCCTATCATGATTATAAAGATATGATGAGCCTAACTGAAAACCTCTTTTCCACTATTGCAATGAAGCTTTTTGGGACGACAAAGCTTGGTCTTCGCTATGATAAACAAGGAAACCCCCATGAAATCGATGTAAAAGCTCCTTGGAAGCGAATGACGATGAAAGAAAGTATTAAACACTATGGAAAAGTAGATGTTGATACCCTTTCCGATCAAGCAATTAGAAAGTTTCTTTTAGAAAAAACACATGCTGATAAGGATAAAGTGAAAAAATCCCCAAGAGGTCTTTTAATCGCTTTATTATTTGAAGAACTTGTCGAGCACCATTTGATTGAGCCTCACCATATTACTGATCATCCAATTGAAACAACACCTCTTTGTAAGCTTCATAGAGACCCTAAAGAGAGAGCAAATGGAATCGTTGAGAGATTTGAAACCTTTATTCTTGGATTTGAATTCTGCAATGCCTATAGCGAGCTAAACGACCCTGTCTTGCAGCGCCATCTTCTTGAAGAGCAAGCACTTAAAAAGCAAGCTGGAGATGAAGAGGCTCATCCGATGGATGAAGAGTTTCTTGAAGCAATTTGTCAGGGTATGCCTCCAACTGGCGGTCTTGGAATTGGAATCGATCGAATGGTGATGCTCTTTTGTGCAGAAACTTCTATTCGTGATGTTCTTTTCTTCCCAATCATGCGACCAGAAGAATAAGCATTATAAATACTCTAGAAAAAAAAAGAGGAGTGAAAACTCCTCTTTTTTTGTTTCGATTGAATTTAAATTAAACTTAGGAAAGAGGCTTTAGTTTTGCGCCCTGTTTTGTATCTTCAATGATGTAACCAAGCTCTAAGATTTTCTTTCTGCACTCATCGGCTATCGCCCAGTTTTTCTCCCCTCTTGCTATCTCTCTTTTTTCCAAAAGAGCATAAACATCCTTTGAAATCTGCTCAATTTTTCTTGAAAAAGGGATGCAACCAAGCACTTTATCAAACTCTCTAAAAACAGCAAGCACTTCTCTTGCTTGCTCTTTATTTAAAGACTCTTCATCGCAAAATGTATTAACTTGACGCACCAGATCAAATACAAAAGACAAAGCAGCAGGCGTTGCTAGATCATCTGCTAAAGACTCATCGAATCCTTTTTTGGCAAGCGAAAGAGTAGAAAGAAGCTTTTGATGGGACAGTGGAGAATGAGACTTTTCTAAAGTGATATCATGAAGTCTCACCATCAAATCCTCAAGTCGAGATAGCGCATGCCTTGCAGCATAAAGCCCCTCAAAAGTGAAATTAAGCTGAGTTCTGTAATGAGAGGAGATAAGAAGATATCTAATTTCTTCTCCTTTAAACCCTTTAGCAAGAAGATCTCTTAAGGTGTAAAAATTCCCCAGGCGCTTAGACATTTTTTTTCCATCTACAAGAAGATGTTCACTATGCATCCAAAGGTTGCAAAAGCATTTACCACTGCAGCACTCTGATTGCGCAATCTCATTTTCATGATGCGGAAACATATTATCCACTCCACCTACGTGGATGTCTAAGGTCTCCCCTAAAAGCTTTGTTGCCATCGCCGAGCACTCAATGTGCCAGCCAGGTCTTCCAGCTCCAAAAGGGCTGTCCCAATAAATTTTTCCATCTCTTTGTGGATCATAGGCCTTCCAAAGAACAAAATCTGAGGCATTTTCTTTTTCATATTCATCCTCAGCAACTCTCTCTGAAGCTCCTGCTTTAAGATCCTCAAGCTTTAAGTGAGAGAGCCGTCCATAGGAGGGAAACTTCTTAATATTAAAATAAATAGAGCTGTCGTGACCGACATATGCAACCCCTTTATCCAAAAGGACTTGAATCATTTCTATCATCTCACCGATGTACTCTGTAGCAGCCGGGTAATGCTCAGCTCTTTGGATATTTAAAGTATCTAGATCTTCGAAGAAAGCTTTTCTATAGGGAGCTACAAACGCCTCAAGAGTCGTAGAGTGCTCGATCGCCCCTTTGATTGTCTTATCATCGACATCTGTTAAATTCATCACATGCTTTAGAGGAAGATTAAAATACAAAATCGTTCTTCTTAGGATATCTTCAAAGACAAACGTTCTTAAGTTTCCAATATGCACAAAGTTATAAATGGTCGGGCCGCAGGTATACATTAAAATAGGAGAGTTCTCTCTTTTTTTAAGCTCCTGCTTTTCTCTTTTTTCAGTGTTAAATAATTTAATTGGGATTTGAGTCATCATACAGTTGTTGCCATTTCATTAAGTCTTCGATAATGCACTTTTCCAGTGCTATTTAATGGGATCTCTGGAACTTGAACTACATGAGAAATTTTCATGATACGTCCAAATCCAGACTCTCTAAGCCCCTGATTCACCTGCTCTTTTGTCGCATGGAATGCAGTGAATAAAACAATTGATGGTTTATCTTGAGATTCATTGACACCAATTGCAAGTGAAGGGCCTTCAATGACCTCTTTGATCCAGTGATGTCTTTTTGAGAGCTCAAGAAGCTCTTCTTCTAAAGCATTTAGGCTGACCATCTCTCCGCCGATTTTGATAAATCTTTTAAGCCTTCCCTCGATGATTAAATGCCCTTCTTCATCAATTCTTCCAAGGTCACCACTTCTATACCACTTTTTGCCATCTATTTCGATGAAAGGGTCTTTATTAGAAGCTAAGTAACCTTTAAAAACGTTATCTCCAAGGATGCAGACTTCCCCAGTTTTTTGTTTGGAAATCACTTCATCGGTCTCTGGGTTAATGATGCAAAGATCTACATTTGGAAGAGGCTGCCCCACTCCCTTTGAGATTTTATTTGGGCGACAGATTGTAACAACTGGAGAACACTCCGTGATACCATACCCTTCTAAAATTTGATGATGACTTCCTAAATTTCTTACTGACTCAAAAAGCTCTTTAGGTGCTTTTTCAGCTCCTGTCACAAAGTAGCGCACAGATTTAAGCTGCTTGGCTGTTGCAACGATAAAGAGGTTTTTGAAAAACGTTGGAGCGCAGCAAAAAATTGTTGCTTTCCAGTGATAGACATCTTTTGCCATCCCCTTAGCATTTGTTGGATCTGGAGCGTAGTAAACGCGAATTCCAGCAAGAATTGGAAAGAGACCTGTGACACTAAAGCCAAAAGAATGAAAAGGAGGAAGAACTCCATAGAAGACCTCTCCTTTAATAAAATCAATGCAGCCGCATGCAGCTTTTTGATTTTCTAAGATGTTTTTATGAGAAAGAGGAACTGCTTTTGGATAGGTTTCAGTTCCACTTGTAAAAAGAACAACGGCTGGATCATCTTCTCTTACAGATTGTGCAAGTGAGAGTTTTTTAAGAAGCTTTTTCGGTTTTAATTTGGAAAGGTAGAGCCCTTTAAGCTTATCTTTTAATGTCATCGAGTGCTTGACATCTTCAAGTGTGACAATCAGCTTCTCAAGCTCTCCCATATCAAGGCTGTCAACTTTTGATAAAAACTTCCCAGAGCTTAGCACGACCTTTAAATCAAGAAGCTCTGCTGCATAATTTAGAGTTCTAACTCCAACTGTCCAGTTGAGCATTACTGGAATCTTTCCAGCAAGTAATGTTGCAAAAATGGTTAGATAAGCGCCACCTGAGGAAGGAAGCATAATTCCAACATATTTCCCTTCATATTTTTTAATCTTTTCAGACAAAACCAAAGCGCCAAGCTTTAATCTTTTGTAACTTAAAATTCCCGAATTCATATCAGCGCATGCAGCTGAATCTTTCATTCTCTCGCAAACTCTTAAAAACGCCTCTTGGATCGTAGATCCATCAGGCCTTTCTCCTCTTGGTCTATCTTCTTCCTCTGGCCAGCTAGAGGTAGGCTCAGGCTCAATTTTTTCTTCGATTTTCACCTGCCCTGCTGCAATATACATCACATCAAGCACTGTTTCAATCGACCACTGCTTAACCTCTCTAACTCCATACTCTGTGTCTAAAAAAGTCACAATCGAGGCAATATCAAGAGAGTCAAGTCCAAGATCCGCTCCAAGATGGAGCTCTTCCTTAATTTGCTCTTTTGAAGTCTCTGCAAGTTCTGCAATTTTTGTTAAAACGCTTTCTTTAATATTGAGTGGAACTTCAATTTTCTTCCTAAATACGTATTTTTTTTGCTGCTTTTCTTCTTTTTTATAAGTAATTTCAGGAAGGATTTCTTTCCCCTTTTGATAAGAAATCAGTCTAAGAGGCTCCTCAGAGACTTTATTACCCGTATCATCGATGTATGTATTATACCACTCTTCTAAAAATTTATTGACCTCAACGCGAGATCCATCTCTTGGGAGCCCCTCTGGGTTGATTTCAAAATGAACTTGGACACTTCGTTTTGGAACAAAAAAGATTCCACTTTTAATCACATATTTAAGTTTATCAAAGACCTGCTTCCAAAAATTTGGAACTTCTCCAGTGAGAGCTCTTGAAAAGCAGCTTCCCCAAAGACCTGTAATTCTGATTAAAACGATTTTAACATCGGGATACTCTTCGATAATTCTTTGAACAAATGAGTTTCCACCGATTGTTTCATGTCCCTCTTTTTTTAAGTGACCAGAAGGATAGATTAAAAAATTCTCCCCATGTTTTAGACCCTCTTTGATTGTCTCAAAAGCCTTATCTACTTGCTTTACTTTCCACTGATTGGCTGTTGATTCAACGTTTGGAATCGGAAAAGCCTTCACAAGGCGCATAAAAAAATGCATTCCCGGCATGTAATAAAAGTGTTCAACAACAAGAGGCCTTGGAGCAAAATGCTTAATTAAAAGAGATTGAATGATAACAGGATCAATTTCTGCTGGGTGATTAGGTAGAAATAATATCCCGCTTTCCTTTTTTAACTCACCCTTAGAGATCGGATCTAGTCCTGAAACAGAGATGTTATAGCGAATAGATAGAATTTTTTTAAGAATAGATAAAAGAATTTTTTGCCAAAAATTAAATTGCATAGGTGTTCTCTTTTTAAATTAACCGCTTTTAAAAGCGATTTCAGCTTGAATAATCACTTACATCCCTTAATTTCAAGGGGCATATATTTCTAAAAAATTACGATTATGGCAATTATTGGAATTAATTTCACTTGAATTATCTTAAATTAAAATAATTTCTTTACACATCTCTTTTATTACAAAATCCTTTTTATTAAATAAAAATAATTTTAATTATTTATAAAAATTAACATATTTTTTATAATATTAATTACCTCATAAAATTATTTTCCAATTAAATTAATAAAGTAAAATAAAAAGGAGATTATATCATGACAACATCTAGTAGCGGAAGAATGTCACCAATTACCGAATTCATGGTGAGTGCAGGTATTCCTGAGCAGTTTAATCCATCCATAAGAGGTTTTGTCAACCATGAAAGGAGCATCCTACAAGCAGATATTAATTCTTGGAGGAGTATTGCTGAGGCGTCTGAAAGTAGAATTGATGAATTAGATAGCCAAATCAAAACTGCAAACCAAACGATCCAATCCCTTCAAAAAGCTTTATCTGAGGCTAAAAAAAGCAGCGCGTCTCTTGAAGAAGAAAAAGAGCAGCTTTTAAATCAAATAGATCAGCTGCACCAATCCCCAAAAACTGATAGCCGAGCAAGCTCTGAGCTAAACGAGGCTTTATCAGCTCTTAAGACCCTAGAGCAAGATTTAGCATCATCTAATGATGAAATCAAGGTTTTGAAAGGAAATTTAACTCAAACAACTAAGAAATTTGAGCAACTTCAGAAAGAGTATGATCAAGTGTCTAGTCTACCCTCTACAGTTCAAGATTTGACAGATGAAATCACAACATTAAGAAGAGAAGCCAATACCTCTAGCAGAACAATTGAAGATCTTGAGCAGCAAGTTCGCGATCTAGAAGATGAAAAGGGGTTCTCTCAAAAAGATTCAGGAACAGTTGCAGAAACGACCCTTTCAGCTGAACTTCACCAAATAAGCTCGCAGGAAGAGGAGATGAAATCTCTAAAAGCTGCAAATGAGGCTCTAAGAAAAGAAAAAGCTGATCTTACAAATCAACTAAGTGAAGCGAAAAAATCAGCTGGTAACATGACAAAAGCAGCTATTGGATGCGCAGTCATCATAGCTTCTATGGCAATTGCATTTTTCCGCTAATCAAAATTGGCTACAAAGAGCTCTCTTTGTAGCCTTTTAATAATTTAAAAAATAATAGGTTTTTTTATGGCAACAATCTCATCAAAAATTCCAAGGCTATGTCCGATTTCGCCTGAAGAGAAAAAGATCTTATTGCAAAATAATCGAGCTGCATATTTGACAGCTTCAAACCAAGCACCTCTTAAGGTAAAAGTTGATGAAGCTACTCAAAGTCTTGCTGATTCTGTTTACAAAAAAGTACCTACATCACACACTTCTAAAATTCCAAGGCCAATTAAGGAAATTAATCCCCATGCAGATCTAGATCTTTTGTGGGACGAGCTAGAATCTAAACCTTATTTTAGTGATTGCGGCACCAAACACCTGCCCCCTACTCAAAAAAGAAACCTTCCAGCTGGATATAGGCCCATACAATATGGAGAAGGTCTAGAGTGGGATCCAGAGGATGTGAAACCTCACAAAGAAGCAAAAGAAAATCCAGCATTTTTTCAGAAAATCTCTTTTTTAAATCAGGTTCTTGCGCTCTCAAAAAAATATGCTGAACCAACACCTTCTCAGCAAGAAGCAAAAGAGGCTTTTCTTAATGATGCAATTGATATCATGAAACAATTTAATGAAGCTAAAAAAGCAAAAACAATAAAGGAATATTCTCTTGCAATTGTTCCCTACAAACCCTGCTCAGCAAATAAAAAATCTGAGGAAAAAGGATTCACTCCTGGTGAAAAAATACTTCTGACAACTGTTGCTGCTTTAGCTGCAATCTATTTTTTACCAAGGGAGCGAAACTAATCTCTTAAAAGTTCCTTTAAACTCTCTTTATAGAGCCTTTTTACGCAAGTAAAGAGGCTTTTTTTTTGATTGAATTCTTTGAGAAAAAGAGTTAAAAAGACATTTTAAAAAAATCTTTTTCAGTCAAAGACAGAGGCATTTTATGTTAAAAAAAATAGGGTCATTTTTTTCAGGATCTTCTAACCCATCTTTTTGCGCACCAAGTGAATCTTGCAAAAAAGCCTCAATTGTTTGGAAGTTTTCAGTACTCCAAGGAAAGAAAAACTCTCTTCCAAGCTCAATTACAAGAAGACTCTCAACAACATTTGAAGGAAGAAAAATCGTAAGAGCTCAAGTGCTCTCTTCAAGAAAATTAAACTTTAATAAACTACTAAAGAAATAAAATTTAGAATTTAGAGTGAATTAGTTTTTGCGCTTTATCTAAAAGCTCTTTCCCTTCATGAAAAGAGATGAGCTCTTTTGCCTCTAAATAGTTGCACCATCTATATTCAAGGACCTCTTTTCCATCTATTTTGACATCTCCCTCTACCTCTGCCACCATGAAAAAGACTCTTTTTTCAATCGATTGATCATCTTTTTTAAAAACGTAGCGCTCCTCAAGAAACTCAGTTGATATAAGCTTTTTTATTTTCAAAAAAGTCTCCTCATAAAGCTCTCTTTCCATCGCTTCCAATGGAGACTCCCTCTCTTCTTGATGCCCTTTTGGAAAACCCCAAAACATCCCATTGGAGTGTAAAATCAAAAGAAACAAAACTTCTCTCTTTTCTTCTTTAATTGGAATCACTCCATAGGATGTATCTAAAATCATATTATTTTGAATATGCTCCAAAAACAAGAGAGGCATTGTGACCTCCAAATCCAAAAGAATTGGAAATAGCAACATTCACCCTGCAATCTTGAGCAACACTTGGAACAAGATTTAATCCAACGACCTCATCTTCAGGATTTTCAAGATTAATTGTTGGGTGAAGCTTTTGCATTTGAATCGCTTTTACAGTCACAACAGCTTCAAGCCCCCCAGCAGCTCCAAGGCAATGTCCAATCATAGATTTCGTTGCATTGATTTTCAGATGCTTTGTGTGATCTTTAAACAGGTTTTTGATTGCCCTGATTTCGCACATATCTCCAACTAAAGTTGAGGTAGCATGAGCGTTGATATAATCGACATCTTCTGGGACAACTCCCCCTTTAGCAAGAGCCATCTCCATCGTTTTTCCAACAACAGTTCCCTCGGAAATAGGATCTGTCATATGGTGCGCATCACAAGAAACTGCTCCCCCTAGATATTCCGCTAAAATAGGAGCATTTCGCTTTAGCGCATGCTCAAGCTCTTCTAAGATTAAAATCCCACAACCCTCTCCCATTACAAATCCATCTCGCCCTTTATCCCATGGTCTTGAGGCTTTTTTCGGCTCCTCGTTTCTCTCTGAAAGGGCCTTACATGCAACAAATCCAGCAAGTCCAACTGGAACAATTGGAGCTTCGCTTCCTCCGCAGATCATTAAATCTGCTTCCCCATTTTCAATATGCTTTGCAGCAGCTACAATGGAGTGAGAGCCAGTTGCGCAGGCTGTTGAAATAGAATAGTTAGGACCTGTAAAACCAAGATCGATTGCTAGAAGGGCTCCGGGCATATTTGAGATAATAAAAGGAACAAAAAAAGGAGTCAATCTTTTGAACCCTTTTGTAACAACTGTTTCAACTCCTTCGGAAAAGACCTTCATCCCCCCCATTCCAGAGCTAACCAGAACTCCACATCTACTTTTATCTAAAGAGCTCAGATCTTTTAAATTTGCATTCTCCAGGGCTTTTTTTCCTGCAACAATCGCATAAGAGATCACAGGATCTACTCGCCTTGCTTGTTTTTTATCGAGATATCCTTCCGTGTCAAACCCTTGAACTGAGCCAACAAATCGCGTTGGATACTCTTCACAGGGAAATTGAGTTAAAGGACCGATTCCACTTTCCCCTTTTAAAAGAGAGTCATAAAATTTATCCACGTCCGATCCAAAACAAGATACAATACCAACTCCAGTCACAACAACTCGTCTTTTATTCATAGCTCCTCATGTATGCAATAGACTTGTAAGCAAAAAATTTTTATGAAGGTGGGATTCTAGCACATTAAAAAGATAAGTGTGAGCAAAAAATCAAGATTTTATGCTCACAGAAAGAAAAAATTAGTTGTAGTAACTATCGGTGATGACCGCGTCAGATTTTAAATTAAGCTCTAAAAGCTTTCCATTGGACCAAAGTCTTTCTAGTTGATATTTCTCTCTAAGACCTGGAATAAATAAGTGAACCATACAAACCATATAATCAAGAACGACCCAATCTCCATTTTGGTACCCTTCTACGTAAGAAGGATGTCCATGTCCTGATTCAAAAAGCTCTTTTTCAATTGCTTTTCCAATTGCAACAACGTGTCTATCGACGTTTCCTTCTGCGATAATAATATAATCTGTAATACTTGAAATGCCTGTGACATCAAGAGCAATAATTTGCATCCCTTTTTTGTCATAAATTGTTTGAGCAATTTTATTTACAAGCTCTAGCGGATCTTTATCCATACTTAAAAAATTCCTATATACTATAGTTTTTAGGGGGTTAAATATAACCCATGTAAAGCTATGTAGTCCACAACTTTTGGGGGCAAAAGGTGGGAGACAAAAAGTTTTTTTGCAATTCTGTCTCGAATATATGTACTACTTATTTCTAAATTAGAGATTTTAAAAAAATTTATAGCATTGGCATCTAAATTTGTATTCGCATTTTCAAAGGCCCCTTTCCTGCCAACGCGAGATCCTATAATAAGAGGAGAAAGTCTTTTGAGCTGCTCTGAGTCTTTCCAGCGACTAAATCCATCGAGCTGATCCTCACCGAGAATTAGGAAATATTGATGGGTGGGGTTTAAATTTTTAAGCTTTTTGATTGTATCAATTGTATAAGAGGGGCCGCAGTTTTCAATTTCTAGATCTATAACATCAAACCCATCTATTGCACAAATCGCAAGTTTTACCATCTCCAAGCGCTCTTTTGCATTAGCAGCACTTGGATTATTTAACTTAAAAGGAGAGATAAATGCTGGGCAAAAAAGAATCTGGTCTAGCTGATACTTCTCTTTTGCCTCAAGAGCTAATTGGAGATGACCTATATGAATGGGATCAAAGCTCCCTCCAAAAAAACCAATCTTTTTTTCTTTTTCTCTCATCACCCTCTTAGAGCTCTTCTATTAAATCTTCAAGCTCCTCAATCCTTTGAGTCACTCGATCAAGTCTTCCCTTTTCTTGATCTGCAAGTTCACTAAAAATCATTGCTTTTTCAAAATCAAACCCAGAAAGACTTTTCTCTTTTCTATAAGCTTCTACCTTATTTCTTGAAGTCTCTTTGAATTTTTCTAAATCACAAAGTAGAGATTTAGCAAAAATGGCATCTTTTGATTTTAAATCTAAAAAACGCTTCTCAAAAAGAGCTTCCTCAATAAGTTTTTCAAGTTCGAGCACATCCTGAGACTGACTTTCACTTAGTTTCAAAGCCTTTTTTCTCTCCTGGCACGCCCTTTTCCCATCACAGATTTCATCTTGAGAATAGGTGCTTGCATTTCTCACAAGCTCTAAGAGCTGCTCTTTAAAATCTAAAAACTCATTTTTTAACTGAAGCTCTTTCTCAATCTTTTGAGCCTGAGCTTTTTTTTCATTTAAATAATAAGGCTCTAGAACTTTAGCAATCGCTTCTTTTACTTTACCTTTTTGGATCTTCTTTTCCAAAAAACCTATAGAAGAGCTCTCTATTTGGCTAAAAAGGGCTCTTGCTTTATCAAAAGCCTCTTTAGGCTCTACCTCTTGATCTAGATCAAAAGATCTAAGAAATTCCTCTATCCCCTGCTCTAAATGGGAGTTTGCACTCTCTTGCTCTGCCTTTTTTTGCTGATAGGCCCTCTTCTTTTCTTTATCTACATTTTTCAAAATTTCCCAGCAACAACTTAAAATTTCTCGACTTTTTGAAAATGCATGAGAGGAAAGGGCTAATTTTTTTGCAAGTTCTTGAAACTCTTTAATTTTATTTCTTAGATCTTGAGCTGAATTTTCTTTTGAAAGAATCTCTTTTTTTTCTTGATGGAAGCTCTCTTTTGAAAACTTCTCCACTTCCTCTAAAAATAAAGCGCTCATTTGCCTGATCCACTCTTTTTTTCTTGGAATGAACTGATCTCCAAGCTCAGAAATCTCTTTTAAAAGGTGGTTTTTATTCTTGATTCTCATCTCAGTTTTCAAGATCTCTTGGCGAAGCCCTTTAAGCCTTGTTGTAAGAGTAATATAAAACTCAGTAGGCTTTTGAAATTCCTTCAGGTTCTCAAAACTCATTTGCTGCTGTGGCAAACGAAGCTGCTCAAGATCTTTTTTTAAAGAACTAAGGGCTAGATCTATTTGCTCTAGGGCAAAATTGGACTGGGACTCGAGAAGATCTTTAAGTCTTTTAGCTTCTTGGGCAAGCTCTAAGTAGGATGACCAAAACAACTCTTTAATACTTTGAGGAATCTTTTCCTTAAACAATTTTAGGCAAACTCCCTTAGCATCCCAAAAATCTTTAAACCTTGGGACTCCCTTTTGCGATAAAGAGTCGTCCATAAACTTGAGGCAACTTTCCAGCTTTTCTTCAGGGGGCATTTCATCTAAAAGCTTTTCATTAAATGCTAGAAACAGTGAAGAGAACTGCTCTTTTTTCTTACGTTTAGTTTCGATTAAAGCTTCGCTATCTAAAAGGGGCTCGGAGGTAACTGAATTTAGTTGTTTCATATATCCACTTATTTTGATTGGCTTGAACTCTACATTTTAGAGAAAGAGTGTCGCAATTTTATGAATTAATTAGGCCTAAAAAAGATAAAAAAAGTGTATAAAATCCTAGAATTCAACACCATCTAAATCTAAAAAACTAAAGGGAGTTTTCAAAATCGTGAAGAATGATTTCTCTAGCTGATTCTTTAGATAGAGCCTCAAGATCAAGCCACCGAAACATGGGTTCCTTTCGAAACCAGGTAAACTGCCGTTTTGCGTATTTCTTAGATGCTCTTTTGAAAAGATCTACGAATTGCTCATAATCTTGTTTTGTTTGTTTTGAATCAAAATAATCAAGGGCTTGCTTATAGCCAATCGCCTGAGAGGCGCATGTGTTTGCTCTAAGCCCTTGTTTTTCTAATTTTTTCACTTCCTCTAAAAAACCCTTTTCTAGCATTTGATCGCAGCGCATTTCAATTCTTTGATAAAGAACTTCTTTACTGTAGTGAATGAACCAACATCTGTAGTTGATTGAGGGGTTAATTAAAGTGTGAGAAGGTTTAATAAAATCACTGACTCTTTTGTGACTTAAAGCCATAATTTCAAGAGCACGAACGATTTTATGTCGATCATTTGGACTGATTTTTGCTGCATAAATCGGATCACATTCTTTAATTTTTTCATATAAAAACTCAGGCCCGAATCGATCTAAATCATTCTCTAGAGCCTGCCGAACATGCTCATCAGAGGGTGGTCCTTGTGGAGGGCCATATAAAAGGGCGTTCACATAAAAGCCTGTTCCACCGACAATAATTGGGACTTTATTTCTTGCAAAAATTAAGCGCATCGCCTCTATCGCATGAGTATAAAACTCCACAACGTTAAAGCCATGAGTCAGATCACAAATATCAACTAGATGATGGGGAGCTTGAGCTCTTTCTTCTTTTGTTGCTTTGGCGGTGCCAAGGTCCATTTCCTTATAGACCTGCATAGAATCTGCAGAGACAATCTCTCCTCCAAGCGCTTTTGCTAGATAAAGAGACATCTCCGTTTTTCCGCTGGCAGTTGGCCCGCAAAGAATGATGGCTTTTTTGATGTAATGGTCAAACTCTAATTTGATTTGCCTTGGGTCTTCTTTTATTAAAATTCCTCCCAAGGATCTATCAGATATATTCACGAAGTTCCTTAGTGCTTATGAGATGCTGCAGCTGTAAGCGCCTCTTTTTCGTGAGGATAAATTGATAAGATTCTTTCAAATCCAGCCATTTTGATGATTTCCATCACATTTTCATGGATCGCAAATAAACAAAAGCTTCCTTGTAAGGATTTAAATTTCTTCGTTTCAGATAGAAGTAATCTCATTCCAGCGCTACTTAAGTACTCAAGTTTTGCAAAATCTAAAGCAATATGATGCTTACCACTTTCTGCAATCTGCTTAAGTTTTTTCTCAAGTATTGTTGAAGAGACTGCATCAAGTCTTCCCTCTAGCCTTACAACTTTTGTTCCATTTACATCTTGATCTTGGATATTTAAACCGACTACCATATTTCCTCTTATATTAAAAATTCCTAGATTCTTAGTGGACAACTTCCACTCTTACCCTTCTGTTGAATCTTGCTCCGACTGTCATTGCAATCGTTCTTAAAGCTTTGATTGTTCTTCCCTGACGACCTACAACTTTTGCAACATCTGTAGGAGCTAGTCGGATCTCAACAACGGTGCTTCTATCGCCGTCGTAAATATCAACATTTACTTCATTGGGTTGATCTACAAGGTTTTTAACTAAGTATGCTACAAACTCTTTCATATAGCGCCATTATCGATGTTTTAATTGTTATCAGAATCTGAGATTTCAGCGAATTCACCTAATAAATTACCACTTTAAAGGAATTTGCTTCAATCGGATTTAAATAACAAAAATCGATCTTAAAATAATTCTGTTTTTATAAGCATCTAAACAGCAGGTATGTAAAGTTTTGTAACCTATAACCTTTATTTAATTAAACCTCTACAATTGTTATATTTACACCATTTTAACTATTTCTTCTTAAATACAATGAAATAACTATTTTGCTGTAATAAATCAAATGTTAAATATAATAAGTATTAGATGGCGATATATCCTCTAAAAAAAGGAAAGATCTATGTCTTTAGAGTCTAGTGAATTCTCGACCCTTAAGAGCTCCTCTTTAAGCGCTGGCAGGCGGCTTTATGATGAGGCTTTTGGCTACTACTCCCATTATTTTTGTTTGAATTTTATTGAGCCTTTAAGAGCTGAGATTCTTCATCTATTTTCCATCTTCATGCAAATTGGAAAACTCTCTTTTACTCAAGGCCCTCTGATGGAAAAAAAAGAAGAAGAAAAACTGACTCAGAGGCTATCTGATTTAAATGAAGCCTTTTTATATGGAGAGCTAAGGCAGCCTGATTTTTCAATTCAGCTTAGGAAGATACTAGATAGCTTTTGTGAAAACAACATCACTTGCCAATTAATTTGTGAGCTCATGAAATTAGAACAGGAAGTTCTTCTTAGAAAGCAAAGGGCATTAACTCCTAATCAAAAAGAGGAATTTAAACTCATTTGTGATCAAGCTTTTTTAAAAATGAGAGCATCTCTTCCTCACTTTATCTGTAAAGCAGTCACAAGAGGGGTTAGTAAACTCATTGCTGATTCTGCTATTAGGATGCCTTTAATGAGTGAGCTTAAAGATTGCCTTCAATTTTTAAACTTTAAATGAAACTACTCTTTAGCCTCAGAAACTAGAGCAACTCCCTCAACTCTTAAATCAACGATCCTCTCATCTAACTCCTGCTTTTGACCTTGTTGCATCTGAGTTGAGAAAAGCTCTTTATGAAGCACTAAATAATTTCCAAGTTCCTTGAGATAATTTTTCGGAGTGACTCTTAAGTGATACAAAAAGCCCTCTTTATCAGATTCTGAAAAAGATTCACTTGCTATATCAATTACCACCTCTTTTTGCCCTAGACTTTTCTCTAATGCATGGGAAAGATCGACTCTTGTAATTTGAAATCTTTGCTCAAAAGAGGGTTCTTTTAAAGCTTTAAGAATTTGTTTTGCAAATTCAAAAGAGGGGCTCTCTATCGGCTTCAAAAAAGAGCAAAGCTCAGAGAGCGTCTCTCCAAGAAAAAGAGAGGGAATCTGCTTAGGAGAATAAAAAGGCTTAAAAGGAAAAAGGTATCCCTCTTCATCCACAGCTAAATTTTCATAATCTTCCATCATAAAAAGAGGACGCCTTAAAGTATAATCGATATACAAAGTATCTGGTTTGAAAAGGGTAAGCTTCACCTCTTTTATCATTGGAACTTGCTGAAGCTTTTGCAAGGCGATATCAGCATCAAACTCCTCAAAATAAAAAGGTTTATCTTTTGAAAGATCAAGCACTTCTTGAAGATAATACGAGGAAAGAGCATCTCTTTCAGGACCTGTTTGAACAAGCTTTGTAATAAAGGATTTATCTTTTTTTTTATCACTCACTTTTTCTTTGAAAAAGTGTGTCAGTGAGTAGATACTTCCTGTAATTAAAAAGGTGGATCCTAAAATTGCAACAAGTGCATAGGGCAAAGAGATTTTCTTTTTTAGGTCCATGCCAGCCTCTTTAGATCCTCTAAAAATATCGGAGGATATTTAGTAATATCACCAGCTCCAATAAATAAACATAGATCCCCTTTTCTCACAAAAGAGCATAAATCAGAAACCAAAGTAAAAGTGGAGGTGCGGATTTTATCTTTTAGAGCGATTTTAGAAAAAAGGGCATCGCTATCTACTCCCTCGATTTTTTGCTCTGATGCAGCATAAACATCTAAAAGAAATAAAACGTCTGCAAGTTCAAAAGAGCTTGCAAACTCGCTTATAAAATCTAAGAGTCTAGAGTATCTATGAGGCTGAAAAATAACAACTAATCGGTTTTCACTATAAGAGTGCTTTAAGGCGCTGATTGTCGCTTTAATCTCAGTTGGGTGATGCCCATAATCATCAAACACTAAAATATCAGAGTGTGATCCAATCAGCTCAAGGCGCCTTTTTACTCCAGAAAAAGAGCTGAGAGATTTTTGAATTGAGCTTTCAGAAACTCCAAGGGATAAAGCGCATCCAATCGCAGCACTTGCATTCAGCGCATAGTGTCTGCCTCTTAATGGGCAAAAAAAAGGGCCAAAAGACTGATTGTTAAATTTTATCTTAAAATAAGAGCCACTCTCTTTAGCCTCAAAATCAAAGAGCATCAAATCGGATGTTTCATCAAATCCATAGTAGATTGCATCTTCCTTCAAACCTTTTAAGAAAGGATCCTCATTACATAAAAAAAGAAGGGAGGGGTTCTTTATTTTTGCAATGAATTCTTTGTAGGCGTTTTCAAGAGCTGATAAACTTCCCCAATAATCTAAATGATCTGCCTCTACGTTTGTGACGATTGCACAAGCGCCTTCAAGCTTTAAAAAAGAGCCATCACTTTCATCTGCTTCCGCTAAAAAATACTCTCCCTTTCCCCGTTTAGCATTCGCTAAGTTTTCAATTAAAAGTCCCCCTATTGCATAGGAGGGATCAAGCCCCCCTTTTTCTAAAAGGGTTGCTAACATGGCAGATGTTGAAGTTTTTCCATGAGCCCCGGCTACTAAAATCCCTTTTTTATCTTCCATCATATGATGTAAAAGATCACTTCGATGAAGAATTGGAAGAGTGAGCTTATTAGCTACTTGAAGCTCAACATTGGACTCTTTGATGCTTGTGCTATAAACTATTTGTGAAAATCTTGAAACATGCGAGGGATCATGAGAGCTATAGATCTGAGCTCCAAGATTTGAAAGAGCCTCTTTCATTTGAGGATAGATCCCTGGATCGCTTCCTGTGACCTCATCTCCGTTTTCAAGGGCAAGCTTAGCTAGAGCGCTCATTCCGATTCCACCAATCCCAATAAAATGATATTTCGTCATAGAACCTCAATCTCTTTTAGAGTTTTTACAACAATCTCACTTAACCCTTCTTCAGTTTGGCAAATCTTTTCTAAATTTGTTTTAAAAAAGGTTTGGTTTTGTAGGAAATCAAGAAGCTTTTGTGCAAGAAGATCTTCTTTAAGCTCTTTTTGGATGGCATAAGTTGCACTCCCGAGTGTTTCAGAAACGTATTTAGCATTATAGAGTTGATGCTGATCTTTTAAAAAAGGATAAGGAAGATAAAAAGCTGGAATTTTATGATGAAGAGCTTCTGCGATTGTATTTGATCCACTTCGAGAAATTAAACAATTTGCAGCAGCATAGGCAACTGCCATATTTTGCTCAAAGGGTTTAACGCAGCTGCATAGATTTGCAGAATCATAAGATCTTTTAATTTCCTCAAAGTTTGTATTAAACCCTGTAAAATGAAGAATTTGAAATGAGAAGCTTTTAGAGGCAAGAATCAGAGCTTTTGCAACTAATTGATTCATCGTTAAGGCCCCTTGGGAGCCTCCAAAGACTAAAATGGTAAACATTGAGGGATCTAATCCAAAATGCTCTTTGGCAGCTTTAGATTCAAAAGGGGCAATCTTTGATGCTAAAAGGGGCATTTTTGCTTTAATAAAATTTGAGTGATCTCTTTGCTTTAGATCAAAAAGTTGATAGATATTTAAATGAGCTTTTTTAGAAAAAAATCGGTTAACTTTTCCTAAAATTGCATTTGATTCAAATAAAATCATTGGGATTTTTTTTTCCTTTGCAGCAGCAAGGGCTGGAAAAGCGTGAAATGAGCCAAATCCGAGGATTGCAATTGGAGAGCTTTTTTTGAGGATTCTAGAAGAAGCTACAATTCCCTTTACAATTTTATATAAAGAATTTGGAAGTGTCCAAAGGGATTTAATCGAGCAATTTGAGCTTTCAATCACATGAAATGGGAATAAAGAGCGATCAAAAAAAGGATTTTTATCCAGTCCTTCACCAATAAAAACAATGTTGTAATCTTTTAATTTCTCTTGAAGTTCTAGTGCCATGGCAAACGCAGGATATAAATGTCCCCCTGTGCCCCCAACTGCAATCCATATCGTTTTCAAATTCTTCCTCCTATCTCTTGTAGCTAGGCTTTCCTAAAGTTTTTTCGTTTTTTCTACCTACGTTTAAAATTAATCCAATCATCATCATATTTGCAATTAAAGAGGATCCCCCTTGGCTAAAAAAAGGAAGATTCGTTCCTTTACTTGGTAAAAGCCCAGAGACTACTCCAAGATTTAAAAAAGCTTGAAAGCAAATCATAAATGTTAAGATGGAAGCTAAATAAAACCCTTTTTTATCTTTTGCATCTGAGGCTACTTTGAACCCTAAGTAACCAATTAGCATGTAAAGAACAATCAGAAACATGACTCCAACAAATCCCATTTCTTCTGCGTATATTGCAGCGATGTAATCACTTCTTGCCTCAGGAAGATAGTTTAGCTTTTGAAGGCTCTCGCCAAGCCCTCTTCCCATAATCCCTCCAGAGCCCGCTGCCACTTTTGCTTGGTAGGGCTGATGCCCCTTTCCAAGAAGATCAAGTTCTGGATTTAAATAAACTTTGATCCTTTGAGTGACGTGATACATCCTGGACGCGCACATAGCTCCCACAGATCCCATTAAAGTGAGGGGCATTCCCCAATAGACCCACCTAACTTTTGTTAAATAAAACATCACAACAAGAGTGAAGAGCATGATTCCTGCTGTTCCATTGTCTGGCTCAAATAAAATAAGAGAAATAGGAATAGATAAAATCGCTAAGATTTTTAAAAACGATTTAAGGACAAAGACCTTTTTTTCTTTGGTAAAAAAATAAAGGTAATACGCTGGCAGAAAAATCTTCATAAATTCTGAGGGCTGAAAGGAAAAAAAACCAAGTCCAATCCACCTTTGAGCGCCATTGATCTGCTGACCGATTTTTGGAACAAAAACAAACACCAAGCAAAGGCATCCTCCCCAAAAAAAGATTGGAGTATAGCGAATAAATTTTTCTAGATCTCTTGTATAAACAAAATAAGAAAGAGCAACTCCTGCAAGAGCGTGAATGATTTGTTTGATAAAGCAGTAGTGAATTTTTTTTTGATCAAAGCTCTCAATGACTTCAGCTGAGGTTGTATTAAACACCATCAAAAGACCAATCGAAAATAAAAGGGCTATACAGACAAGTAAAGAACCTGAAGCCCTATTAAATCTTTTGCTTTGCAGATCAACACTAAATCGCAAGTAAGAACTCATACTATTGGATTCTTAAGCGATCGCCAGGTCTTAATGCTTTAGCTTGTTTTTCGCTTAATTGATTGAGTTTTAAAAGCTCTTCCACTTTCATATGATTTTCAATTGCGATTTTCCAAAGGTTATCCCCATTTTTTACAACATAAAACTTCTCTTCTAGTTGAACGATTGCCTCAACTTTTGGAGAAGGAATGTCTCGATCTTTTGGGATGTGAAGGACCTGACCTATTTGAAGGCGAGAATCTGTAAGCTGATTTTCTTGCATTAAGGCGCCAACTGTTGTCCCGTAGATTTTAGCGATTTTTTCAAGAACATCCCCTTTTTTTACTACAACTTTAATGAGTTCTTCATGATTTGAAGATGCGATCTCTTTTGGGGCCTTTTTACTCTCTTTTACAACTTCTTTTACTGGATCTTTAGGTGCATCTTTTGCAGCTAACGTCTTTTGCGCCGGAGGTTTTTCTATCTCTTTTTTTTCTTTGATGGCAGGAGCCTCAACAACTTTTGCAGCAGAGGGAGCTAAAGTTTCTACTTTTTTCTCTTCTTTGACAGGATGAGTAGGCTCTTTGGGAACCTCTTTTTGCAGCTTCTTAGAATACTGAGCTAAAATATGATCCACTTGATCAGGTGTTGATTTGCTAATTGGAATCTCTTTTTTCACAGCTTGTGGCTGAATTTGAGAAATTGTTATTTTCTCTTGAGTTTGCGCTGCAGAATCATTTTTTAGAGCGCTAACAAATAACATCACAAGCAAGCCTGCGTTAATCAACACAGCAACGATGATCGTATCCTTTCGATTCATCCTGAATACCTCTTATTTAAGGCGGTTACAATTTGCTTAAAACTCTCTCCTCTATGCTTATAATCCTTGAAGCTGTCAAAACTTGCGCATCCAGGTGAGAGTAAAACAGTACTTTTTGGTTTTGCATATAAAAAAGCTTTTTCTACCGCATCCTCAAGATTTTTGCAAATTTCAACTTCAAGAGCGCCATGTAAAGAACTTTTTATTTTTTCTGCGCATTCCCCTATCGCAAAGACTTTTTCTACTCTTGAGGGGAAGTGATCCGCCCATGGATCAAAGCAAAGATTTTTATCTCGCCCCCCAACAATTAGTTGAATGTTTTTACCAAGCATTTGAATTGCATATAAAACAGACTCAACATTTGTAGCTTTACTGTCGTTGACAAATACAATCTCTTGAATTTTATCGACAAACTCAAGTCTATGCTCTGGTTTTTTAAAAGTAGAGATTGCCTCTTTGACGATTTCATCTCCGATATTAAAAGATGCAGCAATCTGTTTGGCTAAATACAAAAGCTCAAACCCGAGGGCTTTTTCCTGCAAAAGCAATAAAAAATCACAGTATTCATGGTTTTTTGTAAGTTGTAAATAACAATTTTGATTAAAACTATTAAATTCTTCAGGAATTTTTTTTATTAAATTACCAAACGATTTTATGTCTTGATAAAACTCATCATAAGTGGGTGAAGAGATATAACAGAGACCTCCCTCTTTGATGCATTTGATAAGATTGAATTTTGCAAATGCATATTCTTTAAAACTTGAATATCGATCCATATGATCAGGAGTAATTTGTAAGATCACGCCCATTTCAAAAGTTTTGATCTCAAGAGTTTCTAGCTGATAGGAGCTAAGCTCACAGACTAAAACATCTTGAGGGTCTTGATTTACAAGGTAATCACAAAAAGGAATTCCAACATTTCCAATCGCTTTACCTTTAAGGTTGGCTTGATTTAAAAGATGAGCGATAAAAAGCGTCGCTGTTGTTTTTCCATTAGATCCTGTAATTGCAATTTTTCTTTGATTAAGGATTGAAAGCGCATAGGAAGCCTCCGTGATGATCTTTCTATTTTCCTCTAGCGCTTTTTTGTAAATCCACTGCGTTTTTGCAATCCCAGGTGAAATTAAAATAAATTCAAATATAGCTAGATCTAAACTCTTATTTTCATCAATAAATTGAGGTTTAAACTCGGAGCTTAAAAGCCACTTTTCAATGCTTAGCTGCTCTAGGTTTTTATCATAGCAATAGATTTCATAACCCAATGTATGAAAATAATTAGCTGCAGAAATTCCACTTTTACCAAGGCCAACAATTAATATTTTCATCTTATTCACCTACTGAAATTTCAAGGAGGCTAATCCAATTAGCGCTAAAATTAATCCAACAATCCAAAAACGAATTACAACCTTTGTCTCTTTGATTCCTCTATATTCAAAATGATGATGAATTGGAGCGCATAAAAAGATTCTTTTCCCTTTGCGAAGCTTGAAGCTTGCAACTTGCATTATCACAGATAGAGCCTCTAAAACAAAGATCCCTCCAACAAGAGCTAAAAGAAACTCTCTTCTTAATAAGACAGCGCAAATTCCAAGAAGTCCCCCAAGAGGAATCGAACCTACATCCCCCATAAAAACTTGAGCTGGGTAGCTGTTATACCATAAGAATCCAAGAGAGGCTCCAAAAATAGAAGAAAGAAAGACAGCAATCTCAGAGGATCCCTCGATGTATATAATATTTAAATAATTTGCAAATTCTACGTGGTTGGATAAAAAAGCAAAAATTGCAAGAACTAAAGAGCTCATCATCACAAGCCCTGCTGCAAGCCCATCTAATCCATCTGAAAGATTTACTGCATTTGATGTTCCAGTAATGACAAAAGTTGTAAATAAAACAGCTAAAATTACTAAACCAACTGGCAAAATAAATAACGGCTTTTTCACAAAGGGCATGTAGTAAATCCTTTGGTAATTTGATATACTCAAGCCCTTTTTGGGTTTCCCCTCTATTTTTGCAATCGGAGAGTCGATCTTAGTTGTCTTAGAAAAGTTCGCTCCAACGTTTGGAAAATAAAGATAAGAGCTTAAAATGACACAAAGAATGAGTTGAAGAAAAAACTTTTTAGAACTTTTTAACCCTTTTGAGTTTTTATACTTCATTTTTAAAAAATCATCATATCCACCGATTGCTGCTAAATAAAGAGTTGAAAAAAGCAAAATCACTGTGAAAACACTGGAAAAATCCATCCATAGAATCAAAGAGATTAACACTGAAAATAAAATCAACACCCCACCCATCGACGGAGTCTGTTTTTTCGACTCATGCAAGGTGGCTAAAACTGGGCAATCCTCTACTCGAATACTTTGACCTGTTTTCATATTATACAAAAATAAAATCACCTTAGGTCCTAAAACAATTGTAATAAGTAAAGATGTAAGAGATCCTAAAATCATTCTTGTAGAGGCGTAAAAAAAGACAGAGGGAAGTTTTATAGATAAAGATGCAGCAAGATAGGAAATAAGATATGTTAACATAAGTTCGCTCCGAGATCGTGAAAAAGAAATTTCTTTTTTTAAACCTATTTTATTTCAAAAAAAAATTCTACTCAAACTTAGTTTTTATCATCTCAAATACTTCCCATAATTTATTTGAGTTAGATCCCTTAAATAAAACTGAATCTCCATCTTTTAAAAGAGAATAAAGCGTACTTACCAAAAAGGGTTTTTCTTCAAAATAGTGAGACTTGACACCAAGAGACGTCGCTGTTTCATAAAGAGGATAGGCCTCTTTTCCAAAACATAAAAGCTCATCGATGTTAAATTTTACAAAAATTGCAGCTTCTTGATGTGCCATTTTAGATAACGATCCAAGCTCTTTCATCTCTCCAATGACAGCAATTTTTCTCCCACATTTTTTTAGTTTTCCAAATTGAATCAAAGAGATTTTAAGAGCAAACGGATTGCTGTTATAGCTATCATCTATAAATATAGAACTTTCAAGCTTCTTAATTTTTTTATTTTCAAAGCGATGTTCAGAGAGTGTTAACCCTTTTGCCTCTTTTAAAATTTGCTCTTCACTCACTCCTACATATCTTGCCACTTGCCTTGCAACTAAAAAATTTTCAATTAAATGATCTTGATTAAATGGAAGCTCAAATAGTTTTTCTGGGAAAATCTCATAAAAATTAACATGAAATTTTTTGATTTCATCTTCAGAAAAAAACTTTTTATTGTCCGGATGCACAAAGCTTTTTTCCAGCTGCTTTGAGGATAAAATCTCCTTTTTTTCTTTCGCTATTTTTTCAACAGAGCCAAAATTCCCAAAGTGAGCTGGAGCAATTTTTGTAATTACGCTGACATGAGCTGGAGCAATTTCTATTAAATTTTTCATATTACTCTCTTCACTGATTCCCATCTCAAGCACCCATATTTTAGCATCTCGAGTTGAATTTAAAATCGTAAGAGGAAGACCAATTTGAGAGTTGTAGCTACTTTTTGTCTTATACACCTCAAAAGTTGAGCTAAGTAATTTTGCAATAAAATCCTTAGTGGTTGTTTTCCCAACAGATCCTGTAATTGCGATAATAAAGGGGTTTATCTCAGAGGTAAGTTTTTTCGCTGCAAGCTTTAGAGAACTTACTGGATCTTTTACTTTGAGTAGCCTCAGCCCATAATCCTCTTTTTCGTACTCCTTTGAAACAACTGCTGCAATCGCCCCTTTTTCTTTAGCTTCTTTTAGAAAATCTTCTCCATTCACTCTTTGCCCTTTAAGTGCGACAAATATGGAGCCTTCTTTACATTTGGAAGAGTGCTCTGAGATGGATGTGATCTCTCTTTCATCCTCTAAATCAATTTCAAGTAAAGAGGCTATTTTCTTAAGTGTATAACCGCCCATAACCCATCAGGTGTAAGATTAAAGAAGTCATAGTAGCCATAAATAAGATTTATTTGAACAAATTTAAAAAAAGATTCAAGTAAAATCTTAAGTAACTAAACAAGAGTGCTTTAAAATATATTTTATATTTATTAAAAAATATGATATAATTATACTTAATTAAACAAACAATTAGCTTAATTATGAGCATTTCCCCATTAATTCAATTAACACAGGCAAGAGCTCCCTCTTCTGTATCGCTTAATCTAACCAAATCAGAGACCTCTGCTTGCCGTATCATTAGAATTCATGGAAAACCCTGCCTTGTTACAATCACTGAGGGCGAAAAATTTCATGCAACAACAAATGAGCATTGGGAAAAAATAGCCCATGCCACCCAAAAGCTGTTTCACGCAAGTAGCGCAGCTAACGGCTTTAGCTCTCTTAGCTCTTTTTTGGAAGAAAAGGTGACTTTGCCACTTAACTCTTTAGCTAAAATTGAGGTGAAGGAAAATGGAAAAACGCTCTACTTTCCAAATCAGCACGCTCTAACAGGGGCTCACCCAACTGAAGAATTTAAACATGATCATCTTAAAGATTTAGAGCAAAGCGTCAAAAAAACAAGCTCATGCTACTTTAAAGTTCAAAATAAAGAAGAAGCCAATCAAGGAATTTTGGAACTGATTGAAAAAAAAGAGAAGCTTCTTTCTCACCTAAAGCAAATTAGCTACAATCTGGAAACTCCTTTATCTCAAGATTCCATTCAAATTCTTGAAACGGAGATTTCACAAAAGTTTGATATAGAAATTAAAAGTGAGCAATCAATAGATCAGCTTCCAGAATCGATCCATCAAAAAACTCTTTTTAAGGTAAGAGGGTCAAACTCCTGTTTATTTTATATTTTTGTTGATCCATCTCAACCTTTGGCTCTAGTTTTTTCTAAGGAGGGATCGCCTCTTTCTAAAGAAAAGGAATTAATCAAAAAAATCCAAAAGTTAAATGGAAAACACTTAAGAATTGAATACAATAAAAAGCCACTCTCTTTAGGATCAAGAGAGCATCTTGCATTTTTACTAAGCTGCGCAAAAGGACAAAAAAAACATCCATTTAACCAAAAGGAAAACAGCTTAGAGCTCTCCCGCGAGATTTTACAATCTTTTGCAAATGAAAAGCTTTGCCAGATTGAATCAGAACAAGAGCGCCTTAAAACCCTTGGAATTGCTGAAGTGTTTCATGACGCTCAAGGGTAAAACGTTTTCCTATCCATTTTGAATTTTTATTTTCTTTGGCTCAGTTTTATGCTTTCTTTTGAAGCTTACTTTCATGACCCCATGTTTGAATAAAGCAGAAGGCTCTAAATCTAAATCAATATCTCCTGGAACTCGAAGGCTATAGGAAAAACTCGTAGATGCTTTCTTATAGTACTTTTTACTTTTATCTCCTTCTTGCTCTTTTTTCTCTCCTCGAATCCATAAAGTTCCCTTATCAAATGTGACCTCAACTTCCTCAGGTTTAAGACCTGGCAGTGCCGCTTCCACAACAATTAATCCTTGATCTTCATAGATAGAAAGAGAAGACTCTTCATGAGATCCCTCTTTTGGAAACCAATCTGCGTCACTAAACTCAGAGAGCCACCCAAATAAACTATCTCTTTTTGCTGGATAATGATGAGACATCTTGACTCCTTAATACTTTTAACACCTCAATTAATTTTATATTCATATTGAAATTAGAAAACAATAATTAATTTGTAAATTAATTTAATTTAGAATATTTAAAAAAATTAAGCTTAATACAATAAAAATTCTATGCTTAATAAAAGATTTAATCTTCTTCTAATCGCTCTAATCGTTTTATTTTCCGTTTTTTTTGCAGCCTTCAAATTTTTCCAAACCAAAAATGCATCTAAGGCGATTAAAGTTGGAGTATTGCACTCGCTAAGCGGGCCACTTGCGATCTCTGAAGCCCCAGTGTGCAAGGCAACTCTTTTATCGATCGAAGAGATCAATCTCTCAGGGGGAATTCTTGGGAAACAACTCTATCCAATTGTCAAAGACGGAGAATCAAATCCTGAAAAGTTTGCTGAGCAAGCTCAAAAACTTATAGAGGAAGAAGGGGTTGATGTCATTTTTGGCTGCTGGTCCTCCTCTTGCAGAAAAGCAGTGCTTCCAATTTTAGAAAAAAACAAAAAGCTCTTATTTTATCCAGTTGAGTATGAGGGATTTGAAGAGTCAGATTCTGTTGTTTACCTTGGAGCTACTCCAAATCAAAATCTTTGCGTTGCAATCAAGTGGCTATTTGATCAAAACAAGCAAAGTTTTTTCATGATCGGATCTGATTACATCTATCCAAGAGTCTCTGGGGTGATCGGAAAAAAAACCGTTGATGCACTTGGAGGAAGATATCTAGGCGAGCAGTTTCTCGCACTAGATGATCAAAACTTTGATACAACCATAGAGCAAATTAAAACGCTTAAACCTGATGTGATTTTAAATACACTCAATGGTGATCAAAATATCGCTTTTTTTGAAGCGCTCTCAGATGAAAACATCCCCTTGCCAACTATTATCTCTTTTTCTATTGGAGAATCAGAGCTTTCATACGTAAAATCAAAAGCTATTGAGGGATCTTATATTTCTTCTTATTATTTCGACTCCCTTAACACAAAAGGAAATGATGAGCTAAAAAAAACTTTCTCAAAAGAGTTTTCTGTAGGGAGCTTAATTAGCGCACCGATGGCATCTGCCTACTATGGGGTGAAATTATTTGAAAAAGCAGCTCTTGATGTAAATAGCGTGAGCATTCTCTCCTTGAAACAATCGATAAAAAACACCTCAATGCCAACAGCTTATGGAATTATTTCTATTGATTCTATGAATAATTGCACGTGGCAACCCATAAGAATTGGGAGGGTAAAGAGCTCAAATAAGATAGAGATTGTATTTCAATCTAACCGTGAAATCCCACCAGAGCCATTTATTGAGGCCTATGGATCAAAAAAGGAGTGGGAAAACATTTTAGATCAGCTTAATGAAAAAATTGATTCTAAAGCGGAGATATAAAATGGAAAAAATCAAAAAGATTCTTCTACATCCTCTAAACGCACTCTTTTATCTTTTTGTTTCGATTTCGTTTTTGATTCTCTCAAGGGAAAATCTCTCTTATCATCAAAAAAAGGAGATCGAAAAAATTGAGTCTCTTCGAAAAGAGAATAAAAATCAGATCGTAGGCTATGTTTTAGAGAAAATAAATAAGGCTCAAAAGCTTGCATCTTCTGAGCCCTTTCTCTCCCTTTTGGGCTCCCCTTCTTTAAAGGGTGAGGGTCTAGAGGATCAAAGCTTTCTTTCCTTTAACATTTTTTCAATGAAAAACACCCACCTTTACTCCTCCAATCAAAAGCTTATAAGCCAAAATGAGGAGAACTCCAAAGAGGCTTTATCCACCCTCTCTTATGTCGTTTCAGCTATTTATCTTCATCCCGTATTGAATAAACCCTGCTTTGATATTGTAATTCCAATACTAAAAGAAAATAAATGGCAGGGTGCATTTTGTTTTACTTTTGATCTAACCCCTCTATATGAAAAGCTAAGTGAAAATTATAACCTAGAGAAGAAGGGGCAGTATTACATAGTTCAAAAAAACAAAAATCAAAGTTTCTCTTACATCTCCCCCTTAACAAACGATTTGAGTGACATCGCCCCTCTTTATTTCAAGGAGATGATTGGATCTCTTACAACAGCGCAGCAAACAGCTTTAGAGGGAATTCGATCTACATTTATCTATGATAATTATAAAGGTGTCACATGTACTGGAGCTACTTCTAATATTCCAATGCTTCAAGTTGGACTTGTGATTTATAGTCCCTATGTTGAAAAAAATCTTCTTTATTACTTTGCACTCTCTATCTTCTTTATTTTTATCACGCTTTTCTTTTGTCAAACCCTTTATCTTATCTTAAAAAGAACGAAATGTATTTTATCAAAGAGTGAGCAGATTCTTCAAACACTTATCGCTCTTTGTTTTTCAATTCTCTGTTGTTTACTGATTCACAACCACTTTGTTTCTAAAACGCTTCTTTTTAATGCTGAAGAGCAACTTCATTTCCAAAAAATCAAAGTGCAAAGCAATCTCTCTACTTTGGTGCTTCAAACTTACTATCAGTCAGTTGAATTTCAAAAAAACATTGAAGATAAAAAGGGCTCATATGAAGAGAGCGTTTATAACCTTTTAAAAAACACCTCCAGTTCAATTACCCAAGTGATTCGAGGATCAAGCTTTAATCAAGCCCAATTTAACGCAAACTCGCTGTTTCTTGAGGAAGGTCAGCTCAAAAATGTAGCTCTAAATCAAAGCGCTTTTTCTTCCGCAAATCAGCAGCTTATTGAAAATTATCTAGCAAATGGGGGCGTCAAACCCCTTTTGATTGAAACATTCACCCTTCCCTCAGATAAAACCATCTATTTTGGGTATCTTACTAGAGCTCAAGTCAAAGAGGAGCTCAAATGGGATCTCTTACTTGTAAATTACCAAAACCTCTACGAACTTTTCCCAAATTATAAAGAAATTTTTAGCGGTGAGAGTTTTTTATCAACTAAAGAAGATGAGCTGATCTCAAAAGATCCACTTACAAATAAAATTAACATCTCCTCAACCTATGTGATTGGAAAGCAGTTTAAAAATGAAAAAGCGTTTCATTTTATAAAAAATCTAGATCAAAAAAACCATGATTTTCAAAAAATCAAAAACAACGCTCAAAACAAATACTACTGGATTTATTACTCAAAATTTGAGCTTTTAGATCTGATTTTTATTGTATTAATTCCTCAGTCTAACCTAGAGTTTAATCAATACGCTCAAGTGCTCTCTAATAATTTAATCCTTCTATTTTCCACATCCATCATTCTTCTTGCCAGCTTCCATTTACTTAGGCCACCTCTTTTCTCCAAAAGAAATTATAAGATTTTTGCGACAATCACCTCTTTTACTCTATTTTTAGCTGCAACCCTATCTGTCATCTACGGGCAACAAAAATCGTTTTATTTTTCTGAGAAAAATGTTCTCTCAAATCTAACAGAGATTAACCGCTTTATGATAGAAACAACCGATGAGTTTGAAGAAAAAAAGAAGTCCCCTCCAATTAATCTACCCCTCTCCTTACTCATTCAAGAACTCACCTTCTCAAAAGAAGGAACGATTTCTCTCTCTGGCTACACCTGGATCAACTATCCAAATGATGACAAATATAAAACAGGATTTTTCTTTGTTGACGCAATAGAATCAAGTTTTGAGGAGATAGAAACAAAGATTGTAGACGATAGAAAGCTTATTTTATCCAAATTCACCTTGACACTCAATCAAACAACGAACTTTGGTAAATTTCCAATTGGAACAAGCTCTCTTGCAATCTATATGCAACCAAATGATGTCATACATAGATTAGTCCTAATTCCTGATGTGATATTTTATCAGAATCTAAATCCAAGTTTACTTCCAGGGATTGAAAAGGATATTACGCCAAGCTCCTATGAACTACTCAGAAGCTTTTTCACAATTCAAAAAAACACATCTAACCTTTTAATTGAAGGAGATGCAACAACTGAAATTAATTTTTTCAAAACCTGCTTCCATATTCAATACCATAGAAAAGTCATAGATATTTTAATTATCTATTTTTTACCTTTATTTGTGATTTTGATTTCTACTTATGCCATCGTTTGGGTTCTAATCAAAGGAAAACTTGCTATTACATGCGTACAAGACATTCTAGCGGTTATAGCTGGTTACACAGCCCTGACATTTGCCCTAATTTTGATCCAAGCGACACTCAGGGATAAATTTCAGGCAAATCAAATTATGTTTATCGAAATCTTTTTCTTTACCTCTTATTTCACAATTACCCTCCTTGTGCTTCAATCTCTTTATCACTTCACAAAACTTTTAAAATCGACAGATCACCAAGAGGAAAAAACAAATCAAATAGATTCTATATTAATTTTATTTTGGCCACTTCAATTTCTTACTTGGTTTACCCTTTCTTATATAATTTTCTTTTAAAAAATAAATCTTTTAGAAATTCTCAAAGTTCTTGACCCTTAAGAGTTTTTTTTTCATAATATCTGCATCAATCAATTGGTGGCATAGCCAAGCGGTAAGGCAGGAGCCTGCAAAGCTCCCATTCCTCAGTTCAATCCTGAGTGCCACCTAATTATTCAAGAGATCTACCTTGCTCTATTTAATCTCTACTCCAATCGGAAATCTTAAGGATATTACCCTTAGGGCTATTGAAATCTTAAACGATGTGGATCTGATTCTTTGTGAAGATACAAGACACTCAAAAAGACTTTTAGACCACTATAACATTCAAAAGCCACTTAAGAGTTATCATAAATTTAATGAGCTAAAAGAGTTAGAGCAAATTCTCTCTCTTTTAAAAGAGGGGAAAAAAATTGCTTTAATTTCTGATGCAGGAACTCCTTGCATTCAAGATCCAGGAGCTCTTTTGATACAATCTTGCCAGAAACAAAATCTTCCCTACACAGCAATCCCAGGACCCTGCGCCCTTGCGATGGCGTTTTCTCTTTCTGCCCTGGAGAGTGGTCCCTTTCAATTTATTGGATTTTTTCCCAAAAAACCCTCTGAGCTAAAGCAAGCTCTTTTAAATTGCCTAGACTATGATGGACACTCTTTTGGATACCTCTCGACTCATCAGCTAGAAGATGTCCTAGGCGCTTTAGAATCTATTGATTCATCAAGAGAGATCACTCTTTTCAAAGAGCTTACAAAACTTCATGAAAGTGTCATTTGCGCTAAAGTTTCTGTTATAAAAAACCTTCTTAAAAGCGCTCAGCGGAAAGGAGAATTCATCTTAATGATCAAGAAGGGAGAAAGCTCACAAAACTATCTTTCCCTACCGATAGATGAGCATGTCAAAGAGCTTGAAAAGACTTTTAACCTTTCCACTAATGAAGCAATCAAAGTTGCTGCAAAACAAAGAGGAATCTCAAAACGAGATCTTTACAAGATTATAAAAGGCAACAATGAGGATTAGCACTCTTGTTTCTCTTTTGCTAAAATCACCAAAAAAGACTTGAACTATTTTGCTCGATCTCTTAGAGTTTTTAATCGATCAAATCCTATTTATGAATCAAGGAGTGCAACATGTCATCTACGCCAAAAGAGCTCATTTTTCAAGAAGACGCTCGAAAAAAACTCAAAGAAGGTATCGATAAATTAGCAGAAGTTGTGGGAGTTACACTTGGTCCCAAAGGTCGCAATATTGGAATCCAAACAAGCTTTGGAGCCCCGATGGTCACAAGCGATGGAAGTCAAATCATTAAAGACATCGAGCTTAAAGATCAATACGCCAACATGGGAGTCTCCCTTGGCAAACAAGTCGCTGAAAAAATCAAAGAATCCAGTGGAGATGGGGTGACAAGAGGAATCATTCTTCTTCAATCTCTTGTCGCAAACGGGGTAAAAAACATCGCCTCAGGAGCTAGCCCAATTGGGATTAAAAGAGGAATGGAAAAAGCTCTAGAGCATGTTCTAAAAGAGATCGATTCTCTCTCTTTGAAAATTGAAAAAGAAGAAGAAATTGAAAATATCGCAACAGCCTCTGCCTCTGGCGATAAAGCGATTGGACTGGTTATTGCTGAGGCTTATAAAAAAGTTGGGCGCTCAGGAGTTATTACAATTGAAGAGGGGAAGGGAACAGAAACCTCAATTCAAACTGTTGAAGGGATGCAGCTAGATCGAGGATTTATTAGCTCATACTTCTGCACAAACGCTGAATCCATGACAATTGAAATGAGCAATCCTAAGATTTTAATCACAGATAAAAAAATTTCGAGCATTCATGAAATCATGAATGTCTTGCAAACTGTTGCAACAACTGCCACTGAGCTTTTAATTATTGCAGATGACATTGAAGGAGATGCCCTATCGACTCTTGTTGTGAACAAAATTCGAGGAATCTTGAAAGTTGCAGCAATTAAGGCGCCTGGATTTGGGGAGAGAAGAAAAGCTCTTCTTGAAGATATTGCCACTTTGACAAAAGCTGTTGTTGTCTCTGAAGATAAGGGAATGCAGCTCAAAGATGTAAATTCTGATGTTCTAGGCTCTGCAGCACAAATCACAATTACTAAAGATCACACGACAATCGTTGGTGGCGCAGCTGATAGATCCTCAATTGATGCAAGAATAAAAGAGATTGAATCAGAGTATATGAGCTCAACTAACTCGTATGACAAAGAGAAGCTTGAAGAGAGGAAAGCTAAGCTTTCTGGCGGCGTTGCTGTTATCTCTGTAGGAGCTCCAACAGAGCCTGCGATGAAGCAAAGAAAGCAACTATTTCAAGATAGTTTAAATGCAACAAGAGCTGCAATTGAAGAAGGAATCGTAGCTGGTGGATGCGTGACATTTTTAAAGGCTTGCGAAGCTTTAGCCTCTATTAAGTACGAAAAAGAAGAAGCAATTGGCGCTGAAATAATGATGAAGGCATGCCAAGCTCCTTTTAAACAGCTTGTAGCAAATTCTGGATTTGAAAGCTCCCCGATCCTTTCTGAGGTAATGAAAGGAAAATCCTCGATGGGATTTAATGCTGTAAGTGGGAAAATAGAAGATTTGATGGCAAATGGAATTATCGACCCAACAAAAGTCATTAAAAACTGCTTAATATTTGCGACATCCGTTGCTTCAATTGTCTTAATTTCAGAAGCGCTCATTGGAGATGCACCTGAAGAATCAGAAGTAGAAGACAAATAACTCAATCTTTATAATAGCACCTAAATCTTCACGATTAATTTAGGTGCTATCTTGAAAATTGCGATCCACTCAGCTCCAGGCCTTGGAGATGCTTTTTTAATGATGATCGTAGCTCATCACCTAACCCTTCATGGGCATAAAGTGATTTTTTTTCACCCTCATGTCACTTTGTTAGCTCCAATTTTTCCAAACATCATCATTCACTGCTATCCAAATCTTCAAGCGTATGAAACGAGCTTTTTAGAGTTTGATGAAACTCTTTTGCAAAATGATCACTCTGAGCGCTCTTGGAGACTTTTTCATTTAAGAAATGATGAAAAACTAAAGAATCTAAAGGTTTTATTTATAAAACCCTATCCAAAGCAAACAAAGGAAAAAGATTTTACATTTGATCAAAAGCTCTTATTTACAAGCAATCTTCAAAAAGCCCTTTCTACTCTTTATCAAATTAATGCATCCAAAGAAAATGGGTTGGTATTTTCTGAGGGCACAAACAAACAAATGCATAAAAATCGGGTGATGATTCATCCAACAAG
>Ga0172372_10001000_pt1 | contig 43754 bp, 42 predicted proteins | sample LakKiv5m_2_FD_114544 | JGI IMG/M metagenome (GOLD analysis project Ga0172372, IMG submission 114544) | Freshwater microbial communities from Kabuno Bay, South-Kivu, Congo - kab_092012_9.5m | ecosystem: Environmental > Aquatic > Freshwater > Lake | place: Democratic Republic of the Congo...
AAGCTGGTGACCAGGGCCATGCAGCCCAGCGCCGTCCACCGAAGAACCAGTGAGTGTCTATACATCGTGAGATGGGCCTCCACGCCCACGCCGAAGTTCAATCTGATAGGGTAGTGAAAGTGACACGGCTGTTGCAACCACGAAACGTCAGCGTCATGGGGCCGGCCACCACCGGTGCCGGCCGGCGGCGCCCCGGGACCGTCTCGGAAGCTGCCCCGGCCGCCGCGTCTGGCCGGGGGCGCCACGCAGCCGTCAGCGGGCTCGGGTGTCCCGGGGGCCTTGGGCTGGGCAGGCGTGCCGCCGCGATGCTGGTGCTGCTGCTCGGGGTGGTGGCCTGCGGGCCCCGTCCTCAGCAGGCCGGGGGCGGCGTGACCCTGGGCGAGCTTCCCGCGGGCGTCGACCGCAGCCGACTCAACCTGCTGCTGGTGACCCTCGACACGACGCGCGTCGACCGCATCGGGGCCTACGGGCGCCCGCAGGCCGCCGAAACCCCCGCCTTTGACCAGCTGGCCCGTGAGGGCGTGCTGTTCGAGCAGGCCATGACCACGGCGCCCATCACCCTGCCGTCGCACGCGACCATGTTCACCGGCCAGTACCCGCCCCAGCATGGGGTGCGCGATAACGGGGGCTTCTTTCTGGGGCCCGAGACCCTGACCCTGACCGAGCGGCTCAAGGACCGCGGCTTCCGCACCGGGGCCTTTGTCGGCGCGTTCGTGCTCGATTCCAAGTGGGGCCTCGACCAGGGATTCGACCAGTACTCGGACGACTTCGACCTCAGCAAGGTGAAGGGCGTGTCGCTCGGCAATGTGCAGCGCCGCTCGGACGAGGTCGTCGACCTGGCGCTGCCGTGGCTGACCCAGGTGGGCAACGACCGGTTCTTCGCGTGGCTGCATTTCTACGATGCCCACACGCCCTACGAGCCGCCCGAGCCGTTCAAGTCGCGCTACGCACGCACGCCCTACAACGGCGAGGTGGCCCATGCCGACTTCCAGCTGGGCCGCGTCGTTGATCACCTGCGCACCCGCGGGCTGCTCGACCGCACCATCATCGTGGTGGTGGGGGACCACGGCGAAAGCCTCGGCGACCACGGCGAGGGCACGCACGGGTTCTTCATCTACGAGAGCTCGACGCACGTGCCGCTGCTCATCCGCGCCCCGTTCACACGAACCAGCGGCCGTCGCGTGCGCTCGGTCGTCCGCACCGTCGACCTGATGCCCACGATTCTCGACCTGCTCGGCGAGCCGGCGGTCGAGACGCCCCTGGCCGGACAGTCGGCGGTGCCGCTGATGACGGGAGACGCCGACGACCTCGGCGTCGACGGGTATGCCGAGGCCATGTATCCGCTGCATCACTTCGGCTGGAGCGCCCTGCGCGCCTTCCGTCTGGGCAAGTACAAGCTGATCGACGCACCGCGTCCCGAACTCTTCGACCTCGAGCAGGACCCCGAGGAACTGCACAATCTGTTCGAGGAACAGCCGGTGCTCGGCGAGCGCCTGCGCACGGCCCTGCAGGGCATGGAGCGCAGCTTCACGGCCGCGCGGGCCGCGCCCGTATCGGCCAGCGCCGATGTCGATCCGTCGGTGCGCGAGAAGCTGGCCTCGCTGGGCTATGTCAGCAGCTTTGTCGCCACGGCCGACGATGCCACGGTGGTGCGGGCCGATCCGAAGGACAAGATCGAGCTGTTCAATCTCATGACGCAGGCGCGCGAGCTCTCGGAGGACCCCGAGGCCACTGCGCAGGGCATCGCGCTGCTCACGCGCGTGGTGGCCGAAGATCCGAACGTGATCGATGCCTGGTTCAACCTGGGCAACGCCGCCTACAAACAGGGCCGGAACACCGAGGCCATCGAGTATTTCAAGCGGGCACTGGCCCTCAAGCCCGACTATGACGTGGCGCTCATCAACCTGGCCAATGCCTACCGCGCCCTCGGCCGGGATGACGAGGCGCTGGCTGGCTACGAGCATTACCTGCGGGTCGACCCGAAGAACGCGTTCGTGCAGTTCCAGGCCGGCGAGATTCACATGGATGCGGGCCGCTCCGACCAGGCCCGGTCGTACTTCGAGGCGGCCCTGGCCATTGATCCCAAGGTGGCGACGGCGCGCGTGGCGCTGGGCGTACTCGCCTTCCAGCGAGGTGATACGGCCACGGCCGATCGCGAAATCAGGGCGGCGCTCGAGGCCAAACCCGATGTGCGCCTCGCGCACTTCAACCTCGGGATCCTGGCCGAGGCGCGGGGGGACGTGGACGGGGCCCTGGCGGCCTATCGACGCGAGTACGAGCAGCACACCGATGCGTTCAAGGCGCTGTTCAACGCGGGACGGCTGCTGCAGCAGCGCGGTGATGTGGCGAGTGCGCGGGCCCTGCTCGAGCGGGCGGTGGCGGCCAACGGCGACTTTGCCGAGGGCCACCTGTACCTGTCGCAGGCGCACCTGGCCTCGGGGAATACGGCCGCCGCGGCGGCCGCCGCGCGCAGGGGCATCGATCTGTCGCCGCGAGGGTCGCCGACAGTCGCGCTGGGGCACTTCGTGCTGGCCGACGTTGCCGTGCGCGCGGGACGCGTGGACGAGGCCGCGCGTGAGCTCGAACGCGGTCGGGCCGCGGAAGCGCGCGCGACAGCAGCCGCGCCGCGGCAGTAAACTTTCCGCCCATGCGGCGACTGCGTGCGGCCACTGGCCTGCTGATTTTTCCGATGCTGATGGCGGCGTGTGCGGGCACACCGACGCCGGCACCCGTGCCCGATCTGGTGCTGCTGAACGCCCGGATCTGGACCGGCGACGGCACCACGCCGGAGGCCGAGGCCCTCGCCGTCCGCGAGGGGCGCATCATCGCCGTCGGGCGCTCGTCTGGTATTGCGGCGATGGCAGGGGAGGCGACTCGCCGCCTCGATGCCGGCGGCCGGCGCGTGGTGCCGGGCTTCAACGACGCGCACTGGCACCTGCCCACGTCGCGTACGGCCGAACTGATCGACTCGGGCAGCGAGCAGGAAATCGTGTCGCGCCTGCAGGCCTTTGCCGCCACACTCGGGCCAGACGATTGGGTCACCGGCCGCGGCTGGGGCCCCTCCGACTTTCCCGGGCAGGTGCCGCATCGGCGTGCGCTCGACGCGGCGTTTCCCGACCGCCCCGTCGTGCTGACCGATCGCGACGGGCACATGGTGCTCGCCAATCAGGTGGCCCTGCAGCGCGGCGGCGTCACACGCGAGACCCCCGACCCGCCCAACGGCCGTATCGGGCACGACGCCTCGGGCGAGCTCACCGGCCTGCTGCAGGAGGCCGCCTCGCGGCTGGTGCGATCGCAGATGCCGCCGGTGTCGGCCGATCAGGTGTATCAGTCGCTGCGCGAGCAGATGCGCAAGGCGGCGTCCTACGGCATCACCTCGCTGCAGGTGGCCAGCGGCAGCGCGGCGTCGGGCGTCGAGTTCGAGGCCTACGAGCGCGCTCTGCGCGAGCAGACGGTCGATGTGCGCCTGCGCCTCGCGGTGCCCTTCCGAAAAGACGCCACCGAGGCCGACCTGGCGTCGTATGTGGCGCTGCGCGAGTCGCACGCCGGGCAGCTGGTGCAGTTCGGCATTGCCAAGGGCCTCATCGATGGCACCGTCGACGGCTACACCGCCGCCATGCTCGAGCCTTATGCCGACCGTGATGATCGCGGCCTGCCGATGTTCACCGACGATGAGCTGAAGGCGGCGGTGGCGGCGTATGACAAGGCCGGGTTGCAGGTGCAGCTGCACGCCATCGGCGACCGTGCCATCCGCATGGCACTCGATGCCTATGCGCATGCGGCGCAGGTGAACGGCACCAGCGGCCGGCGTCACCGCGTTGAACACGCCGAGGTGCCCACCCTCGACGACCTGCCGCGGTTCAAGGCGCTTGGCGTCATTGCCTCGACCCAGGCGCTCTTTGCCAGCCCTGACGCCATCACCCTGACGAGTTACGTTCCCAAGCTCGGGCCCGATCGCGCATCACGGTCGAATGCGTTCCGCCTGTTCGACGAGGCCGGGGCCGTGCAGGCCTTCGGCAGCGACCATCCGGTCTTTCCCATGGAAGTGATGCGCGGCATTCATGCGGCGGTCACGCGGCAGTTGCCGGACGGCACGCCGGCGGGCGGGTTCTATCCCGAGCACCGCATCAGCGTCGAGGCCGCCGTGCGGCACTTCACGGCCGATGCGGCGTATGCGAGTTTCGAGGAATCTGACAAGGGCGTGCTGTCCGTGGGGCGCGTGGCCGATCTCGTGGTGCTCTCGGACGACATCTTCACGATGCCCGTGGCACGCCTGCATACCGTGACGGCGCACACGACGCTGATGCACGGCCGCGTGACGTGGCAGGCCCCGCAGTGAGGCGGTGGACGTCCGACCATGCACGCCGGGCGCGCTGTCGGGCATGGCTGTTCGTCGCGTGTGCCGCCTGCCTGTCCGTGCCCGCGGCTGCCCAGACGCCCGCCTCGTCCGCCGTGCCGACGGAAGCGGCCGCCTCCCGCGCTGCGGTGATGCACGAGGCCACAGCATCGCAGGCGTCGGCCTCGCCCCCCTCGTCTGTCGCGGGTGCCGCGTCAGTGGCACCGCAGTCGCTTGCCAGGCCTGCGCCCGGCCCTGTCAGTGCCTCGGCAGCCGCGCAGCAGGCCCCGGCCCCGCGTGTGCCGGCGACACCGCGCTGGCCCCTGCCCGTGCAGGGTGTGCCGACCGGGCCGGGCCTCGGTGCCTCGGTGCTGCCGGCGTGGCTGCAGGTGCATGCCGAGCAGCGCACGCGTTATGAAACGATGGACACGCGCTATCGTCCCGGAGAAACCGGCAGTGACCAGCAACTCGATTTCCGTACACGGCTCCAAGTGAGGGTGGGCGGACGCGCGGGCTGGATCTACAGCGAAGTGCAGGACGCGCGTGTGGCGCTTGACGACAGCGGCTCGACCGTGACGCCCGCGCAGGAGAATTTCACGAAGGTGCTGCAGGCCTTCGCCGGGCGCGCGTGGCAGGATGTGGGGCGCGGCCGCTGGTCGTTCCAGGCCGAAGCGGGCCGCTTCAGCCGCGACTTCGGCTTCCGCCGCGTCATCGCCCGCAACATTTACCGCAACACCACCAACGCCTACGACGGCGCCATCGTCCGGGCGGGTCGCGGGTCGTGGGCGGTGCAGGCCCTGGCCGTGCGGCCGGTGTTCTACACCTGGCCCGATGTGCAGCGCGATCGGCGGTTTGATCGCACGGCACTGACCAGCCTGTATGTGACCTCGACGGCCAGACGTGCGGCCAACGTCGACGTGTATGCCCTGGCGTGGCGTGACGGACGGGCGATGCCTGCGGGCACGAGGCGCGTGCTTGATACCGGCGGTGCGCGGGTCTTCGGTACGTTCGGACGCGACGGGCGGGCGGAGTACGAAGTGGAAGCGGCCGCGCAGCGCGGACAGGTCGGTCCGCTGTTGCATCGGGCCTGGTTCCAGCACAGCCAGGCGGGTTACAACTGGCCGTCGGTGGCTTGGAAGCCGCGGGTGCTGGTGTTCTCCGACTACGCCACCGGCGCCGATCCAACCAGCGGACGCAGCGGGGCGTGGGACGCGCTGCTGGGGGCCCGACGATTCGAGTTTGCGCCTGTGGGCCTCTACAACCTGCTGGGACGGGCCAATCTCAACTCGCCCGGTGTGTGGCTGCAGACACGGCCGCGGGGGCATATCGACCTCTGGGTGCAGTTGCGGGGGGTGTGGCTGGCCAACGCCCGCGACCGGTGGCGGCCGGTGGGCCTGGTCGACCCGACCGGGTCGGCCGGACGGCATGTGGGCACGCAGACCGAATATCGGCTGCGTTACCGCATAGGCCGGCGCATCGAAATCGACTCGGGGGTGGTGCACCTGGTTGAAGGCCGATTCCTCCGCCAGCTGGGGCCAGGGCGTCGGGGGCGGGCACTTTTTTTCTACGCGGGCGTCGAGTTCCGGTACTGACCGCACACGGCGGTGAGCGCGTTACACTTTGGGGCGCCGGGTGCGCGTGCGCCGGGGCGACACAGGGAGCGTGACGGTGGGGAAGACACAGGGGCTGGGACTGGCACTGCTGCGCATTCTGCTCGGCGTGTTCTTCATCTTCGAGGCGGTGGCCAAGGTCGGGTGGCTGACGAACCCTGACCTGCTCGGGGCGACACTCAACGAGTGGCACTCGATGGCGACCGACTGGAACCGCGGATATCTCGAACAGGTGTGCCTGCCCTACGTGTCGCTGCACGCGCGCATCGTGCCGCTCGCCGAACTGGCGACGGGGCTTGCGCTGATCACCGGCGTATTCACGCGCGTGGCGGCGGGGATGGCGCTGCTCATGCTGCTCAACTTCCACTGGGCCAGTGGCATTATCCTGACCTACGGATACCTCACCAACGGCTACGGACTGCCGGTGCTCGGGGGCCTGCTGGCACTGGCCGTGGGTGGCACGGCGCTGCCACTCAGCCTCAGGCGCTGACAACGACACGGGGGAGATGGCGATGACACTCGCATCCACGCGCGTGGCCCTCGTGACCCTGATGCTGCTGCTGACCGCGTCGGTGTCGGCCGCGCAGGAGACGACGTATCAGGCCCGCCTTGCGGTGGTGCCACTCGATATTGCCATGCAGAGCACGATTGCCGGCGCGGGCGACGTTCGAGGAACACTCGAGGGCCGCACGCTGGTGCTGAACGGGCGGTTCAGCGGCCTGCGATCGTCGGCGACGGTTGCGCGCCTGCATGTGAGCGCCGTGCGCGGCATGCGCGGAGCGGCCGTGGCTGACCTCACGGTGAGCCCGGCGATTGAGGGGACAGTGACGGGGCGGGTGGAACTGACACCGCCGCAATTGACGGCGTTGTCGGAGGGGCGGCTCTATGTGCAACTGCACAGCGAGAAGGCCCCCGACGGCAACCTGTGGGGATGGCTGCTGCTGGTGCCCGCACGTGCCGGCGGAGGAGAACGCTGATGACGTCTCAGGCACAGAACGCCCTGCGGGCGCTGGCTCTGGCTGCGGTGGGTGGCAGCATTTCGCTGGCAGCCCTGCAGACGCCCGCGACGCCGGCCGGCGTGGTGACATCGGCCCAGGTCGATCGCGGACGCACGCTCTACACGACGCGCTGCGCGGGCTGCCATCTGCCCGACATGCAGGGGCGCAACGAGGCGGCCACACTGGCCGGCCCCAACTTCGTCGCCGCCTGGCGCGAGCGTCGCGCGGGCGAACTGGCCCAGTACATCCAGTCGACCATGCCTCCGGCCCGACCGGGCAGCCTCAGCGAGACGGATGCGACCGACGTGGCGGCGTTCATCCTCGCCGTGAACGGTGCGGCGGTGGGCACGACGCCGCTGGCCTTTGCGGCCACCGAACCGGTGGGGCGCGTCGCCAGCGGGCAGGTGCGAGCGGCGATACTGACCCCACCTGCCGGCGCGGCGGGCCAGGGCGCGGCGGCCGGGGCACAGGGCAGCCGCCCGGCCGTGGCACGGTCGCGCGGGCACAGCGTGCAGGGCACCGTGCCGCGCTTCACGCCCGTGACCGATGCGATGCTCAAGACGCCGCCCCCGGGCGACTGGCTGATGGCGCGCCGTAACTATCAGGCGTGGAGCTACAGCCCGCTGTCGCAGATCACCACCGAGAATGTCGGGCAGCTCACGCTGGCCTGGTCGTGGTCGATGAATGAAGGCGGTGCGAACCAGCCGATGCCGCTGGTGCACGACGGCATCATGTATCTCACGAACACCATGAACATGGTGCAGGCGCTCGACGCGGCGACGGGCGACCTCATCTGGGAACATCAGGTGGGCCCGAATGAAGCGATCGGGTTCGGGTCGATGCGCAACCTCGCGATGTACCAGGACAAGATCTTCCTCGCCACGACTGACGCACGTCTGGTGGCCCTCGACGCACGCACGGGCCGGCAGGTCTGGAATGTGGCGATTGCCGACCGGGCGAAGGGTTTCTCGAACACCTCGGGGCCCATCGTGATTCAGGGCAAGGTGGTGCAGGGCCTGCAGGGCTGCGACCGCTACCGCGAAGAGCGCTGCATGATCAGCGCCTACGACGCTGATACCGGGGCGCTGGTGTGGAAGTTCCACACCATCGCACGGACCGGTGAGCCCGGGGGCGATACCTGGGGCAGCCTGCCCGATCGCATGCGTGCGGGTGGCGACACGTGGATCGTCGGCAGCTACGACCCTGATCTGGAACTCACCTACTGGGGCGTGGCGCAGGCCAAGCCGTGGATGCCGGCCAGTCGCGGCAATGCGATCACCGACGCCTCGCTCTATGGCGCCTCGACGGTGGCGCTGCGGGCGCGTGACGGATCGCTGGCGTGGCACCGGCAGCACATTCCGGCCGAGACGCTCGATCACGACGAGGTGTATGAGCGCGTGCTGGTCGATCTGAGCCCGCAGGAGCAGGTGCTCTTCACCATCGGCAAGGCTGGCATCCTGTGGAAACTGGATCGGCGCACGGGCAAGTTCCTCGGGCACCGTGAAACGGTCTTCCAGAATGTGTTCTCGCGCATCGATCCCGAGACGGGCATTCCCGAGTATCGCGAGGACATCAAGCAGCAGAAGGTCGACGAGTGGATCTCGGCGTGCCCGAGCACCGAGGGCGGCCATAACTGGCAGGCGATGAGCTACCACCCCGGATCGGGCCTGCTGGTCATTCCGCTGTCGCAGTCGTGCATGGAGATTGCGGCGCGCAAGGTCGAGCAGGTGGAAGGCTCGGGCGGCACCGCCGCGGGACGACGGTTTTTCGAGATGCCCGGCAGCAACGGCAACATCGGCCGTCTCGCCGCCTACAATGCGCGCACGCTCGAGCCGGTGTGGACGCGTGACCAGCGCGCGCCGTACCTGACGGCGGCGCTCACGACGGGCGGCAACCTCGCCTTCATCGGCGACCTGTCGCGCTATTTCCGTGCACTCGACGTACGCAGCGGCCGCGTGTTGTGGGAGACGCGCCTCAGCACGGCGGTGCAGGGCTTCCCGGTGAGTTTCACGGCCAATGGCCGCCAGTACATCGCCGTCACGACCGGGGTGGGCGGCGGCAGCCCGCGCCTGGTGCCGGCGACGATCGCCCCCGAGATTCAGCCCCCGGCCAGCGGGCACACGCTGTATGTGTTTGCAGTGCCGTCGACGGGCGCCCGGACGGGCACGGTGCAATGAGGCGTGCCTGGTGGGTGGTGCCCACACTGCTGGTCACCGCCTGCTGGGCCTGGTGGGGTGTGACGACCGACTACTACGTCACGCTCAACGACTTCTGGGGGTTGCTCGTGATCGCCGAGCAACTCAACCCGTCCGACCCCCGGAGCCTGCACAACGGGTTTTTCCCAATCGGCTATCCCCTGCTGCTGCGCCTCTTCGGCGGCTCATCGGTGCTGGCGTTCGCCTTCCTGTTCTCGGTGGCCTCTGCGGCTGCCGTACTGACCGGGGTCGGCGTGTTCCTGTCGCCCCGCACCGGACCCGTGCTGGCCATCACAGGCGTCGTGCTCACGGCCCTGCATCCGCTCGTGTTTCAGCATGCCGTGACCTCGAGCGCCGACATGCCCATGACGGCGGCCCTCGTGCTGGGCGTGCTGCTGCTGAGTGATGCCCTTGAACAAGATGCGCAGCGTCAGGCGCTGGTGGCCGGCGCGCTCATCGGAGGTGCGGTGCTGCTGCGCTATCACGCGGCAGCGGTGGTGGCGGGCATGGCCCTCGGGGGGCTGCTGGCATGGCCGTCACGATGGAAGGCCCTGGGCGGCGCATGCGTCGCCGCCTGTGCGGTGGGCGGCATCCAGGTGGGGCTCAACCTGTGGGCCGATGTCGGACCGCTGCAGACATCGCAGGCCTTCAATCTCTACAAGCTGTTCAACCCGGTCGACTGGTTTCACCTGCCACCGCCCGACCTGCCTGGTTCGGTGTGGGCGGTGGTGCAGATGAATCCCGACGCATTCCGGCAGGCCTATCTGGCGCAACTCTCAGGCGTGTGGCCTCTGCTGGGACTGGCGGCGGCGGCCGTGGCCCTTGCGCCCGCGGGCGCACGTCGCACGGCGGCGTTTCTGCTGGTGATTCTGGTGGGCTACCTGCCGCTGCAGGCCCTCGGCGGATCGCCGCGGGGGCCGTTGCCGGCGGTGCCGCTCGTCATCGTCGCTCTGGTGTCTGCGGCCGGACGCGTGACGCAGGTTCCTCGCGGGACATGGTTGGCAGGCGCGGCGGGACTCGTGACGGTGGTCATGGCCGCGTGGAGCTGGATGCCGGCCAATCTCGGATTCCTGCGAGGGCAGGAGGCGAACCGCGAGGCCTCGGCCAGCGTTGAGGCCATGCTGCGCGCCGACGGGGTGCGTTTCGCCGGCGAGGTCTACACCGATGCCGGTGAGTTCTATTTCGTGTCGACGAAGCGCGCACGGGCAGGGGCTCTGCATCCGCTGACGCCCGGGGGCTGGCTTCGGGTCGATCTCTACGGATTCGAGCGGTCATTTCCCCAACTGCGCCTCACGTCGATCGACGAGTTTCTTGCCGACTGCCGACACTACGGCGTCACGCATCTGGCCCTCACCCCAGCGGCTGAGGCCATGGTGCGCGGACTCGGGGCCGCGGTCACGCCGACGACCATACCCGACGGCCTGCGCTGGGTGGGGCAGACGGGCGGGCTTGCGGTGGTGGCGATTGAGGGACCCTGACGGACGGTCAGGGGGCAGGCGCAGGTGACGTGGCCGTCACCATGCGGTGGCAGAAGGGAGCGCGCACTCATGCACTTCACCAATCGGGCAGAGGCGGGTCGGCTGCTCGGACAGCGTCTGTCGCACCTGCGCGGCCAGCATCCGCTGGTGCTGGGCATCCCCCGCGGGGGCGTGCCCGTCGCGGCTCCCGTGGCCGCGGCCTTGGCGGGCGAGCTCGACGTGCTGCTGGTGCGAAAGCTGCGCACGCCGGGTGCCCCCGAGGTGGCGATGGGCGCCATCGACGAAGCCGGTCACGTGCTGCGGATGCATCCGGACGAGGTGCGCGATGCCGCCTCGGAGTCGGCGTGGACAGCCGAAGTGGCTACCCAGGCGGCAGCGATTCGTGCACGACGTCGTGTGATCTCAGGTGTGCGTCCCGCCGCACCGCTGCGCGGGCGCCTCGTCGTGCTGGTGGACGACGGGGTGGCGACGGGCGCGACGATGAGGGCGGCGGTGGAGGCGGCGAAGCGACAGGGTGCCGCGCGGGTGATTGTCGCGCTGCCCGTGGCCGCCGCCGACGCGCTGGCGATGCTGGACGGCGTGGCAGACGAGGTGGTGTGCCTGCCTGTGCCCGCGTGGTTCACGGGCGTCGGAGCGTTCTACGAGGATTTCGGTGAGGTGAGCGACGCCGAGGTGGTGGCGCTGTTGCGTCCAACCACCCCGGCCTCGTGAAGCGTAGCCCTAGCGGCGCGCGGCGGGCAGCCTATAGGCGATGAGTTCGCCGGCCACGCCAGGGGCGCTGACCGACACGGTGATGTACTGCTGCCCGTTGAGCTGGTAGGTCATGGGCGAGCCGGTCTGGGGAGCCGGCATGTACACGGCACCGACTTCCTCGCCTGTTCCCTTGTTGTAGGCCCGCAGCATCGCGCCCTGTCCCTTGGGTGTCGAGTTCATACCGCCTTCGCCGGCGATGACCAGCGTCTTCGTGGTCAGCACGCCGATGCGGCCCTGACGGCCGGTACGCGGAATGGTCAGGCCCTTGAGCGCAGGGTGATTCCTGATCGCGTCGGGCGTGTCACCGTGGGCAATCTGCCAGGCCAGGGTGCCTTCGTTGAGGTTGAGGGCTGTGATGCGCCCATAGGGCGGCTTGATGAGCGGCAGCCCGCGGACCGTGGTGGCGGGGAACGCCGGGCGTCCCGAGGTGTCGGCCGGATCCGAGGCAAAGCCGCGCACGTACAGCATGTCCGACTTGACGCCGTCACCCGGGAGCAGACCGAGGGCTGACACGTTGGTGTTCGAGAAGATGTAGAACATGTTCGTCTCGGGATCGAGCGAACCGCCCTGCCAGTTGGCGCCACCGGTGACGTTGGGCAGCATGAGGGTGGCGAGCGGCCCGTCCCACTTGCTGACTACGGGCGGCGTGAACAGCGGCCCGATCTTGTAGCGCTTGACCAGCGTCTCGGCCTCGGCGCGCAGCTCGGGCGTGAAGTCGATGAGGTCATCGATGGCGACGCCCTGCCGTTCGAAGGCGGGCGGCTTGGTGACAAATGGCTGGGTGGGGGCGTATTGCTCGCCCGGCACGGTGCCGATTTCCACCTTGCGTTCTTCAATGGGCCACACGGGCTGGCCGGTGGCGCGGTCGAACACGTAGACCCAGCCCTGCTTGGTGGCCTGAGCCACGGCCTTGATGGTGCGGCCGTTCTGCCGGATGTCCACGAGGATGGGAGCGCAGGGCACGTCAAAGTCCCAGATGCCGTGATGCACCAGCTGGTAGTGCCACGTGCGCTTGCCCGTCGTGATATCGACGGCGACAATGCTTTCGCTGAAGAGCGTGTTGCCGGGGCGGTGGCCGCCGTAATAGTCACCGGTCGGCAGCTCGACCGGCATGTAGACGAGGCCCAGTTCCTCGTCGACGGTCATCTGGGCCCAGACCCCGGTGTTGCCGCTGTAGCTCCAGGAGTCTTTTTCCCAGGTCTCGTTGCCGACTTCGCCCGGCGCAGGAATGGTCTTGAAGAGCCACAGCCGCTTGCCCGTGCGCACGTCATAGCCGCGCACGAACCCCTTCTGGTTCGTCTTGCTCTTCGGGGCCCCGCCCTCGACGTGGGCGGCGCCGATGATGATCGTGTTCTTCACGACGACCGGCGCGGAATGCAGCCCGACTTCGCCTTTGACCAGATCCATCTCCTGATCCATTTCCTTCTTGAGATCGACCATACCGTCGGTGCCGAAGTCGGCGATGCGGCGCCCGGTGCGGGCGTCGAGTGCGACGAGCATGTAGCCCGGGGTCACGTAGAGGATGCGGGCGTCCTTGCCGTCGGTCCAGTACGACAGGCCGCGTCCCGAGAGCTGACGGGGAGCCGCCGCGCCACGCGGGCCTTCGTCGACCGCGTGCATCCATTTCATTTCACCGGTGGCGGCATCCACGGCCACGGCGGCGCGGCGCGAGCCGGCTGTGAAGTAGAGCGTGCCCCCGACCATCAGCGGGGTGGCCTGGAACTGGAACTCAGGCCGGGGCCCGAGATTCTCGGTCTTGAACCGCCACGCGATGTCGAGGGAATTGAAGTTGGAGGCGTCCACCTGTGCCAGCGGAGAATAGCGCCGGCTGGCGAGGTCTCCCCCATAGGTGGGCCACTCGCCGCGGCTGGTCCCGAGCGAGATCAGGTCGCCCGCCTGGCCCGTCACGGTGTGCCAGGTCCCCAAGGCCACAACGCCGCCCAGGGCCAGCGCCATCACGGTCATCCGCTGTCGTCGCATCAGATATCCCCTTCGAGTGAGCAACTGCAGGCTTTACTATACAATCCGCCCATGCATCTGAGACGCCGCGAATTTCTGGCTGCCACCGGCACCCTGGCCCTGTCTCCGACCGCGCTGGCATCGGCCCAGACGTCCCGCCCGGTCGGGGTGCTGCCGCCGGGTCTCCGGGACGACTTCCCCCAGGCGTCCACCGAGACCTATCTCAACTCGGCCGCGCTGCATCCGGTGGGCACGTTCGCGGCCCGCGCCATCGAAGAGGGGCTGGCGTTCCGACTCCACGGGGCCGGCGAAGGGCGGGCCGACTTCACGGCGGCCAAACAGGAGGCCCTGCGCGGGCAGTTCGGGGCGCTCATCAATGCCTCTCCGAGGGAAATCGCGTTCACCAGCAGCACCTCCGACGGCGAGAACATCGTCGTGATGGGCCTCGACCTGGCGCGGAAGAAGGGCAATATCGTCATCGACGAGCTGCACTTCACCACGTCGCTCTACATGTACAAGGAACTCGAAAAGCAGGGCGTCGAGCTGCGCATCGTCAAGCACCGCAACTGGGCCATTGATCCGGCCGATATGGACAAGGCCATCGACCGGAATACGCGGCTGGTGTCACTGGCTCTCGTTTCGAATGTCAACGGCTTCATGCATGACTGTGCGGCGGTGAGCCGTCTGGCGCACGACCGCGGCGCGCTGGTGTTTGCCGACATCATCCAGGCCGTCGGGGCCGTGCCGGTCGACGTCAAGGCCCTGGGGATCGACTTTGCGTCGGCAGGCACCTACAAGTGGCTGATGGGCGAGCGCGGGTTCGGGTTCCTCTATGTCAAGGAAGCCCTGCAGGGCACCGTGCTGCCGACGACCCGCTACGGGCATCGGCAGGTGACCAACTTCAACCGCGCTGCGCTGACCTGGGAGCCGTTGCCCGGGGCTGCCCGCTACGAGTCGGGTGGCATTGCCGTGCTGCTGGCGGCCTGCGTGTCAGCGGGCATCGACTATGTGACGCGCCTCGGGGTCGACCGCATCGGTGCGCATGCCCGAGTGCTGACCGACCGGTTGCAGGACGAACTGCCACGCCTCGGCTATGAGCCGCTGACGCCGCGCGGTACGCGCACGCCCATTCTCGCCTTCGGTCTGACGGACACGGGTGCCACCGCCAGGCGCCTGCAGGCCGGGAAGGTGACGGGGACGATTGTGAGCAATGAAAACCGACTGCGGCTCGCCGTGTCGGTATTCAACACGCACGAAGACATTGATCGTGCGGTTGCCGTGCTGGCGGGGCGCGCCTGAGGGCCGTGCGACACCCTGGGGTCACCCGCACGGGTGACCCTCCGTGCGTCAGGTCAGCGTGACGGCTTGAGCTTGCCCTGGTGGCAGGCGATGCAGCCGATTTCCGGATTCTTGACGCCGGCAAAGTGCTTGTTGATCGAGCCGACCATGCCGCGCATGCGTCGGGCGACATGCTTGTTCGGACTCTCGTCCCAGCCCCAGTTGTTCGGGTCGTGGCAGTGCGAGCACCCAACCCCGAGCGATGCCGTGAACACGCCCATCTGCAGCGCCAGTGACGTGTCGCCGTTGAACACCTTCTCGTAGCGCTTGGCGTCGCGTTCCCACTGGGCCTGTGTGATCTTCGGCGGTGTGAGCTGGCCCTGGTGGCAGGTGTTGCAGGTGATGCCGCCGTAGGCCTTGAGGGCGCCGTTGTTGAGGTCGTTCACCATGCGCGACATGCGATAGGCGAGATCAAACGTCGGCATGTAGGGGAGGCTCCACTGGCCATCGAGATGGCAGTGGGTGCACTCGACGCTGAGGGCCTTCGACCATTCCTGCATCTTGGCCTGCACGGTCTCGGGGGACGAGGCCGACGCCGCCGGCTGGGCGGACACGGACGGGACGCCGACTGACAGAACCCAGACACTGACCCACAGAGCACGGGCAAGATGACGCATAGCGACCTCCAGCGTAACGCACTCGGCGGGAGTCGTGCCAGCGGCGCCTGCCGCGCAGTAGGATGGAGCGATGCGTGTTGGCAGTGTGCGGATGGTAGGCCGTGTATGTGCGGCTCTGCTGGTGGCGGCCCTGGGCGGGGCCGTGCGTGGCCAGGTGCCCGCGGGACAGGCGCGCGAGCCGTTCCCCGGCACCCTCGATGACCACCCCGTGATTGGCTACGCCGACACGCTGGTGCACGACCGGGTGGCGCGGCTCAACGACGCCCTCGCCGACGGCCGGGTGGCGCTGGCCACCGAGGGATCAACCGGCGTGCTGCGTTCGCTGCTGGCCGCACTCGATGTGCCCGAGTCGTCGCAGCTGCTGGTGTTTTCGAAGACCGCGCTGCAGAGCCAGTTCACCGGGCCAGCGACCCCCCGCGCGCTCTACTACAACGACGCGGTTGTGGTCGGCTACATCGCTTCGTCGCCAGTCATCGAGGTGGCGGCACTCGACCCGAAGCAGGGCGTGCAGTTCTACACCATTGAGCCGCCGCCCTCGGGGCAGCCGTGGCGGCTCGCCCGAACGCCGGCGTGCCTCAACTGCCATCTCGCGCAGTCGACCCTCGACATTCCCGGCTTCATCGTCCGCAGCCATCAGGTGGATCGCGAGGGACGGCCCCTGCTGGCACTGGGGGTCACGCCAGTGGACATGCGCACGCCGCACCCTCAGCGCTGGGGCGGATGGTTTGTGACGGGCGCCTCGACGGCACCGCCCTACGGACCGCTCGGACACATGGGCAATCTGGTGCACATGCGGCGACCTGACGAGGGGCCGGAGATTCTCGCGGACATGCCGTTCCGGGCGTGGCTGGGGCAGGCCCCTGAGGCCCGGCGGTATCTGTCGGAACAGAGCGATATCTCGGCCCTGCTGACGTTCGATCACCAGATGCCCGGCTTCAATCTCATCACGCGCCTGCAGTGGGAGGCGCGTGTTGCGGCCTACGAGGGGCGGTCCCTCGACACCGATCAGGACATCGAGGCCCGGCGCGAGGCGCTGGCCGACTATCTGCTCGGCGTGGGTGAGGCGCCGTTCGATTTCTCGGTGACGCCGCGCGCCGACTTTGCGCGTGCGCTGATCGAGCGGTTTCCCCGCGACGGGCAGGGGCGGTCGCTCGCCGAGCTTGACCTGACGCAGCGGCTGCTCAAATACGGCGTGAGCTTTCTGGTGTACACCGAGGCGTTCGCGGCGTTGCCGCGCGAGGTGCGGCTGCCGGTGATGGCGCGCATCATGGCGGTGCTCGACGGCCGGGTGACGGCGCCGAAGTATGCCCACCTGCGACCGGGCGAGCGGCTGGCCGCGCGCATCATCCTCCGCGACACGCACCCCGATGTGCGGGGTGCGTGGGCAGAGGGGCGATAAGCACTCACAACGGCCGGGGCGGCCGTCGCGTGCCTATTTGCGGGGCGCGGCCTTGGCCTTCTCGGTCGCCACCATCGCGGCGACGTCACTCAGCAGCTTCGGCGCATCGTAGACGATGCCGTCCTTGATGGTGAAGCGGACCCCGCCGACTTTCTCCTGACGGTTGGTGCGATCGTTGAGGCGCTGGTGGCCGGTGCCGTACAGCGTCTTGAGGTTGGCCAGCGGATTCTCGCTGGCAATCACCAGGTCGGCCAGCATGCCGGCACGCACGATGCCCATGGGAGCGTCCTCGCCGCGCGGTTCGTAGAGGGTCTTTGCGCCCCACATCGTGGCCGAGCGGATGATTTCAAGAGGCGTGAAGCCGGCTTCCCGCAGCAGTTCCAGCTCCTCAACGTAGGCGAAGCCGTAGGTCTTCCAGATGAAGCCCGAATCGGTGCCCACCGTCACGCGGCCGCCCATGTTCTTGTAATCGTTGATGAGGCGCATGTAGCGATCGTAGAACCGCTTCCAGGCCAGTTCGTTCTCGGTGGTCCAGTCGTAGAAGTACGACCCGTGGTTGTCACGCGTACTCTGGAAGAAGTTCCACAGCTGCGGCGTCGTGTAGGTCGGGTGCCAGTCGGCGTTGCGGGCGCGCATCAGGTCGCGCGAGGCGGCGTAGATGTTGAACGTCGGGTCGAAGACCACGCCGTTCTTCTTCTGCTGCTCGAGGTAGGCCTTCCACTCCGGTGAGCCGGGCTCATAGGTCTGGTTCCAGATGCGGGCGATGTCGCCGAAGCGATCCTGTTCGTTGTTGTAGTCGTAGTTGGGCGGGAATTCCTGAATCGTGCGGTCCTTCAGCAGCGATTCCATGTGGCCGTAGTAGTGGGTGATCGTGTGCAGGCCGGCCTCGCCGGCGTTGCGGCCGTTGAAGTTGGCCACGCCGTTCTGCGAGAGGTGGGCGACCGTGCCCATCTTGTGTTTGCGGGCTTCGTCGATGGCGGCACGGATGATCTCGGGCGTCTCGTCGCCGCGGTTGAAGAACTTGATGCCGTCGATCTCGTTCGCGGCAGCCCAGCGGACCCATTCACGGCCCTTCTCGGGCGTCTGCACCGGGCCATTCGGCCAGCCCGAGGCCAGCGGCTGGTAGTTGAAGATGCGTGGCGCCGCAATCTCATTCGTCGCTGAACGTGCCTTCTCGCTGCGGGCCACGGCCTGCGACGACAGGCCCACCCCACGTACGGTCGTGACGCCGTGCGCGAGCCACAGCTTGTAGGCGTAGCTCAGGTCGGGCGCCTTGCCACGACCTGAGCCGTGCACGTGCATGTCGACGAAACCCGGCATGACGAACATGCCTGTGCCATCGATCTCGCGGTCGAAGTCACGCGGGGCGCGGTTGGCGTCCATCGCCATGCCCGGCCATCCGGCCTGGCGCACGGACGTGATGCGGTTGCCCTCGATGACGATGTCCATCGGGCTCAGGGGCGGGCCGCCCGTGCCGTCGATGAGGGTCACTCCGCGGATGACCAGCTTGCGGAAGGGGCCCTCGCCCTCGCCGGGCTTGCGTGCCGGGGACGGGGTGTCACCCTGTCGCTCGGGGGGCTGCGCGGCAACCGACTGCGTCCGCGGAGCCTGAGCAGGCGCCGGTGCCTGTGCGGCTCCGACCCCGACCACGGTGGCCACCAGTGCGGTAGCCCACATGCCTGTCTGCATTCTCATAGTTCCAGCGTGCCTCACAATAAATCCTGACTGCCCGGCCCAGTGTATACGCGCCGCCGTAAGATGTGGGGCATGTCACGACTGTTTTCTCCGCTCGACCTGCGTGCACTCACCCTGGCCAACCGGGTGCAGGTGTCACCGATGTGCCAGTACAGTGCCGTCGACGGGGGCATGGGCGACTGGCATCTCATGCACCTCGGTTCTCTGGCACTCTCGGGGGCCGGGGTGCTGATGGTCGAGGCCACAGCCGTCGTCCCCGAGGGACGCATTACCAACGCCTGCCTCGGGCTCCATACCGATGCGCAGGCCGAAGCCCTCGCGCGCGTGCGGGCCTTCTGTCGATCGCACTCGCCCATTGCCGTGGGTGTGCAGCTGGCACACGCCGGCCGCAAGGCGTCGGCGCAATGTCCCTGGGACGGCGGACGCCCCGTGCCTCCCGGCGAGGGTGGGTGGGCGGTGGTGGGCCCCTCGGCCGTGCCCTACACCAGCGGATGGCCCACCCCGCGCGAACTGTCGCATGCCGAGCTGCATGAGGTGCGCGAGGCGTTTGTGGCCGCCACCCATCGCGCCGATGCCGCCGGCATCGATCTCATCGAGGTGCATGCGGCGCACGGCTATCTGCTGTCGACGTTCCTGTCGCCGTTCTCGAACCTGCGCACCGACGAGTACGGCGGGTCGCGCGAACACCGGATGCGGTTTCCCCTGGAAGTCTTCGAGGCCATGCGTCGCGCGTGGCCTGCACACAAACCGATGGGCGTCCGCATCCATGGCAGCGACTGGGTCGAGGGCGGATGGACGGTCGACGATGCCGCGGCATTTGCCGGAGCGCTGAAGGCCCTGGGCTGCGACTATGTCACCGTGTCGAGCGGTGGCGTGATTTCGAAGGCGCCCATCACGGCAGGGCCGGGGTATCAGGTACCGCTGGCGGCTGCCGTGCGGCGTGCCACCGGCATCACGACGTGCGCCGTGGGACTCATCACTACCGGACCGCAGGCTGAGGCGATTCTGGCAGACGAGTCGGCCGATCAGGTGGCCATCGCACGGGCGATGCTGTTCAACCCACACTGGGCGTGGCAGGCCGCCGCCGCGCTCGGCGCTGACTGGGTGGCGCCGCCACAATATGAACGCGCGACGCCGCAGATGTGGCCCGGCGCACGGAGGACTTCGTGATGAAAACCTCACGCCAGACGCGACGCCCCGCGCTGCGGCACGTGGCGACGTGCCTGTTCGCCGTGGCCCTCGCGGCGGCTGGTCACTTCACGATGGCGGCGCAGTCGGCGCGCACGCTCATTCGCGGAGCGCAGCTCATCGACGGTACTGGTGCGCCGGTGCGCCGCGCCGATGTGCGCATCAGCGGCGACACGATTACCGAGGTGGGTATTCTCACACCCGGTCGTGATGAGGCCGTGATTGATGCCGAGGGCCTCATGCTGGCTCCAGGGTTTGTCGACATCCACAACCACTCCACCGACGGACTCGAGCGCGAGCCGGCCGCCGTCACGCAAATCGCGCAGGGCATCACCACCCTCGCCGTCGGGCAGGACGGCAGCGCTCCCTGGCCCCTCGCGGCGTATCTCGACCGGATCAGGGCCGCGCCGCCGACGGTGAATGTGGCCGTGATGGCAGGCCACGCCACGCTGCGCGAGGCCGTGCTGTCAGGCGATTACCGGCGCGACTCGACAGGGGCTGAGCAGTCGCGGCTGTCGTCGCTGGTGACACAGGCGATGACTGAGGGGGCGTTCGGGTTGTCGTCAGGACTCGAATACGAGGTGGGCAGCTACGCCAGCGCCGAAGAAGTCGTCGCCATGGCCCGGGCCGCCGGGGCTCGTGGTGGCTTCTATATCTCGCATATCCGCGACGAGGCCGATCGCACGATGGAGGCCATCACCGAAGCCATCGCCATCGGAGAACGGGCAAAGCTGCCCGTGCACATCACGCACATCAAGCTAGGCACCGTGGCTGTCTGGGGGAAGGCTCGCGAGGCCGTGGCGCTCATCGAGGCGGCGCGCGCGCGTGGCGTTGATGTCACCGCCGATGCCTATCCGTATCTCGCGTGGCAGGCCACGCCGCGGGTCCTGATTCCCAGTAAGCAGTACGAGGACGAGGCGGCCATCCGCCGAGGACTCGATGACATCGGCGGCGCCCGCAATGTGCAGATCACCCGGTGGCCGTCGCAGGCCCGCTATGTGGGCCAGCGCCTCGACGCGATGGCGAAGGCTGAAGGGATCAGCGACATCGAGGCGTATCGTCGGTTTGCGCGCGAATCGGGCACCAGCATGATCGGCCACGCCATGGTGGAAGACGACCTGCGGGTGTTCTACGCGCAGCCGTGGGTGATGGTCGCCAGCGACGGCGGCATCGCCAACAACCATCCGCGCGGGGCCGGCACGTTTCCCCGTGTGCTAGGTCGATATGTGCGCGAGCAGGCGTGGATGACCTGGCCCGAGGCGATCCGACGCATGACGCTGCTGCCGGCGACCCGCCTCGGTCTGCGGGATCGCGGGCGCGTGGCCACCGGCCTTCGAGCCGATCTCGTACTGTTCGATCCGGCGCGGGTCATCGATCGATCAACGTTCGACGACCCGCGTGCCTTGCCCGAAGGTGTGCGCGGCGTGTGGGTCAACGGCGCGCGCGTCTGGGACGGCACGGCGGCCACCTCCGCTCGTCCCGGGCGCGTGCTGGTCCCCTCGACCTCGGCCCGCCCGTGAGGGAAGATGCACGCATGAGTCGTCGCAACACAGGATCGTTACTGTTGAAGATCGGCGGGGCCGCCGTCGCCATCGCCGTCATGGGCTGGCTGTTCGTGCGCTCGCTCGATGATGCGCGGGCGGTGCCGTATGAGGTGCGGCCGTCGCACCTTCGCGGATGGACACTGCAGGCCGTGCCAGAGGCGACGGGCGAGCAGGCGCGACTGCTGCTGAGCCCGCCGCCCGAACTGCCGCTGCGCCTGTTCCGACAGGTCTTTTCCCGTGCCGGTGAATCACTGAGCACGCCTGCCAGGGCCGGCGTGGCTCTGGTGCTGGCTGACGAATTGCGTGGGGCCACGATCAGCGAGGCGGATCTGCTGTCGCTGGCCCAGACCGCGCAGCTCGACCGTGCGCCACTCACCCTCGAGTGCATGGGCTATCGGCGCGAATCGCAGCCAGGACGCGTGCGGCAAGTGTTCTTCATCGCGGTGGGGTTGCCAGGCTTCGATGCGTTCCGGCAGCAGCTCTCAGAACGGCTGGCGGGCAGCGAGGCACGCCTGCGGCCGCTCTCACCCGTGATGCTGCTGGCCGGGGCCCCCGACGTCACGGGCTGGATGCCCATCGTCGTTGCACCTGAGACGGATTGCGTGGCCCCGTTTGCCCTCGAGGAGTAACTGCATGCGACCGCTGTGGCGACTGATGAGTGGACTGGTGCTGTTGTGGGCGGCCATGGTGCGCATGACGGCGCAGCAGGCGCAGGACCGGCCGGTGCCGCCGCCCTGGGCGTTCACCGTCAACACGCCGCCTCCGACGGGGGCCGCGCCGATGGCCCCCGCGGCACCTGACCCGACGCCGCGGAGTGTGCCGGGCAGCGAACGGCAGTTCACGCTGGCACAGACGCGCGATGCGTTCAACCCGCCCGACTGGCATCCGGCCGGACATCCGCCGATGCCGCCGTCGGTGGCCCAGGGCCGGCGGCCCGACATGCGCGCGTGCGGCTTCTGTCACCTCACCAACGGACAGGGGCGTCCCGAGAACGCCTCGCTGGCGGGGCTGCCTGCTGCCTACATCCTGCAGCAGATGGCCGACTTCAAGAGCGGCGCGCGTCGCAGCAGCGAACCGAAGATGGGGCCCCCCGCCGCGATGATTGCGGATGCGCGCGCGGCCACGGATGCGGAGGCGCGTGAAGCCGCCGAGTATTTTGCCGCGGTGCCGTACCGTCCGTGGGTGCGGGTGGTCGAGCGTGCCGAGGTGCCGCGCACGCGCATCGCCGGCTGGATGCATGTGCCCACCGACGGGGCGGAACCTCTCGGGGCGCGCATCATCGAAATGCCTGAAGACCTGCCGCGCACCGAACTGCGCGACGGCGCGTCGGGCTTTGTCGCCTACGTGCCGCCGGGCAGCATCAGCCGCGGCGAGCGGCTCGTCACGACGGGCGGCGGCGGACGCACGGTGGCCTGTGGCACCTGCCACGGCCCCGACCTCAAGGGGCTGGGACCAGTGCCTCCGCTGGCGGGACGGTCACCGAGTTACACGGTGCGCCAGCTGTTCGATCTGCAGCAGGGGGCGCGTCGCGGCCCCTGGTCGGCCCTGATGACCGAGGCAGTGCGGCAGCTGACCATCGACGACATGATCGCCATCGCGGCCTACACCGCCTCGCGGACGCCGTAGGCTAGCCGCGGCCTTCGTCGGCGCTGCTGCCGTAGATGGACGGCACCTTCGACCCTATGGAGCGCAGGTAGGCCGCCAGCTGGCCGCGGTGGTGGATGCTGTGGTTGTTGGCCATCGGCAGGAACTCGGCGGCCGGCCTGGCGAACATGCCGAAGAAGCTCACCTGCCGCGTCAGCGCCTCGTCCGGCAGCGCCCGCAGCGCGGCGATGCGCGCGGTCATGGCCGCCTCGTAGAAGGCCACCACATCATCGGCGGTCCTGAACGAGCCTTCCAGCGCCCGCATCTTCTCGGCGTCGGTGGCGAAGTGTCCGTGGATGATGCAGTCGAGGTCTTACACGTCGGCGGTAGCCAGGTGCAGCGCGAGGCCCCAGGCCGTGCGTGACCTGGCGTCGGGCGTGTACGCAGGGTCGCCGTGGCCGACGGCCTGCAGCACCTTGCGGGTGGTGGGCAGCTCCGAGGCAAACAGGTCGGCGAAGGTCTCGGCAATGGTACGGGCGCGTTCAGCCGTCATGAGCCGGTGTCTCCTTCCGTGGGGGGCAGGGCCTCGTTCAGAGCCGATCGCTCGAGCGACCTGAGATAGCGCGCGAGACGGTCGTTCTCATACTTCACCTGATTGATGAAGAGACTCTCGGCCAGATACGTGCGGCGTTCCTCGTCGGTCATCTGGTCGATGAGGTGGGCAATCTCAAGGGCCATGGCTTCGTAGCTGGTGCCGAGGTCACTGACGGTGACTTCGTGGAACAGCGTTTCGAGCACGGCCAGCAGATCGCCGGCGAGGGCAATGACCCGTCCGGTGGTGGTGGTGATCTCGCGCATGGTCACTCCTCGAAGCTGGCCACGGCGCGGGCCTCGTCCGGATACATCTTCAGGAACGCGTGCGAGCCGGTCATCGTCAGCATCGTTTCGACGCGCTTCTGCACGCCCGACAGCCGCAGCCGCCCGCCGGCCGTGGTGGCCTGGCGGTAGGCATCCATCAGGCAGCCGATGGTGGCCGAGTCGACATAGCCGACCTGCGCGAGGTCGAGCACGACCTTGCGGTGGCCGTCGGCAAACAGCGCGTCGATGGCCGCCGCGAAATCGTGCAGCAGCGGATACATGAGGCGCGACTCGCCCACGCGGAGAATGGCGACATCGTTCACGTGATCGGTGGTCAGCGTCATGAGCGGGCTCCCTCGAGGTCGTGGCGGTACTGGCGGACGAGCCGGACCAGTTCGGCCCGACCACGGTTGATGCGCGACTTGACGGTGCCCTCGGGCACCTGCAGCCGACGGGCGATGTCGTGATACGACAGGTCCTGCAGGTCGCGCAGGGTCACGGCCGCCTTCAGCGGCTCGGGCAGGGCCGCCAGAGCGCGCCGCAGCAGCGCCGCCTGTCCCTGCTGCTCGAGCAGCGCATCGGCGGCCGGTCCATCAGCCACAGGCATGAGATCGTCGGCGTTGATGTCGCGGTTGATCGTCTCGCGTTCCTTGCGCACGCTGCGGTAGTGGTCGATGCACATGTTGCGCGAGACGCTGATGAGCCAGGTCTGGAAATTGGCCCGGCGGTCGAAGGTGTGCAGCGCCCGGAACACCTTGATGAAAATGTCCTGGGTCAGGTCTTCGGCTTCCTCGTGGTTGCCCGTGAACTTGTAGGCCACGCTGTAGACGCGGCGCCGGTACTGCCGCACGATGTCGGCCCACGCGTCCTGGTCGCCCGCCAGGCATCGCTGGATCAGCGTGTCGATGGCGTCGGGCGGTTCGGTCACGTCGGGTCCTGCGCGAAGAATATCACGCGGATTTCGCTGCGGGGCCGCTCGGTGACAGGCGTTGGCGGCGTCGCTGACCGCGCTATGATCAGCGTTCCATGCCACCTGCTGCCCACACCGACATGAGTACCGCCCTGCGCGCTGACCTGCTCGAGGCGATTGCCGGACAGGTCGACACGCCGGCCTATGTCTACGACGGCGAGGCGATTGACGCCGCCTATCGCCAGCTCGACGAAGCGTTCGGCCCGGTACCCCACGCCATCCACTATGCGATGAAGGCCAACTCGGCCCTCGCCGTGGTGCGCCGCCTGCAGGCCCTCGGCAGCGGCTTCGATGCCAACTCGATGGGCGAAGTCGATGTGGCCCTGCGCTGCGGGGCGGTGCCGCGGCAGATCGTGCTGACCGGTGTCGGCAAGCGCTCTGACGAACTCGATCGGGCCGTGGCCCTCGATCTGCAGGCCATCAATGTCGAATCGCCTGGCGAGCTCGACCGCCTGGCGCGGCTGGCGGCTGATCGCGGCACCGTGGCCCGCGTCGCACTGCGCGTCAATCCCGATATCGATGCACAGAGCCATCCGCACATCTCCACGGGCCTCCGGGCGAACAAGTTCGGTGTGCCGATCGACGAAGCGCGCGCGCTGTTTCAGGCCATCAACACCCGGCCGTCCCTGGCGCCGGTCGGCATTCATATTCACATCGGCTCGCAGATCACCACCCTCGATCCGCTCGAGCGCGCGGCCGAGGCGGCCACGGCGCTGGCCCGCACCCTGCGCGACGATGGCATCGCCATCGAGCAACTCGACTTCGGTGGCGGACTCGGCATTGCCTATGACGGGGGTGCGGCCCCGTCGCCCGAGGCCTACGTCCAGCGACTGGTGCGTGCGGCCGGAAACGTCGGCATCACCCTGGCCATCGAGCCCGGACGCGTCATTGTCGGAGCGGCTGGCGTGCTGCTGACCCGCGTGGTCGACATCAAGCAGTTCCCCGGCGCGCGGCGGTTCATCGTGCTCGACGCAGGCATGACTGAACTGATGCGCCCGGCGCTCTACAGCGCGTTCCACCGCATCGAACCCGTACGGCCCCGCGCGGGTACGCCCGAGGCCGGCGACATCGTCGGGCCGATCTGCGAAAGCACCGACGCGTTTGCGCGCGATCGGGTGCTGCCACCAGTGGAGGTGGGTGACCTGCTGGTGATTCGCGATGCGGGTGCCTATGGTGCGGTGATGGGCTCGACGTATCTGCGGCGTCCCCTCGCCCCGGAAGTACTCATCGAACGAGACAGCTGGCGGGTGATCCGGCGTCGGCAGACACTGGACGATCTGCTGTCGCTGGACGTGTAACCAGAGACGATGCCGATGCAGCCGCGCGGAGTGGTGGTGGCCTTCGAAGGCCTTGATCAGAGTGGGAAGCAGACACAGGCCGAACGGCTCGCGGCGCAGCTGCGGGCGCAGGGGCGGCAGGTGGAGTTCCTCTCGTTTCCCGAATATCCCACGGCGATTGGCCAGGAGATCGGCCGGGCTCTGGCAGGCGCGCGCGAGTATGCGGCCGACACGCTGCAGCTGCTATATGTCGCCAACCGCTTCGAGTTCCGCCCGACGATGAACGCGTGGCTGTCGGCCGGGGCCGTCATCATCTGCGATCGCTATACGGCGTCGAGCGTGGCCTACGGCGAGGCGCAGGGCCTGTCGCCCGAGTGGCTGCAGGCGGTGCAGCGGCCGCTGCCGGCGGCGGACATCACGCTGCTGCTCGACATCCCTCCCGAGGTCTCGCTGCAGCGCAAGCAGGCGGCGCGTGATCGGTTCGAACGCGACCTGCCCCTGCTGGCACGGGTGCGTGAGAGCTATCGACGTCAGGCCGGCCAGCACGGGTGGGTGCTCATCGACGGACAGCAGAGTCCTGATGCCGTGGCTGCGGCGGTGCAGGCCGCCGTCCGAGTTCCGCTCGGGCTGCCGTCAGCGCCGACACGCTGATCGCGCCCGCCGCGCGCAGCACCTCGGCACACACACCCAGCGTGGCGCCGGTGGTGGCCACATCATCCACCAGCAGCACGCGCATGCCGTCGAGCAGGCGGTCGTGCGCAGGCGCGGGTCGCCCCCGGCTCCGATGCCAGTGCTGACAGGCCCGCACATCGAGCGCGAACGCGCCCTGCACGTTGGTCCGTCGGGCGTTGCCGCGCATCTGCACCTGTGGCGTCCGGGCGCCCGGTCGACGCAGGAGGCGTGCCCAGGGGCGGTCGAGAGACCGTGCCAGATCCTCTGCCTGATTGAAACCACGCCGGAACCGGCGCCACCAGTGCGAGGGAACGGGCACCGCCACATCGGTGCTGACGAGCAGCGAGTGCCCGGCCTCGACCATCAGTCGCGCCAGGGGCCTCGCCACCGAGCGACGGCGGTCGTACTTGAGACAGCGCACCAGTCGTCGCAGAGTGCCCCGGTGCGGTCCGGCGCTGATCAGCGCGTCGAGCAGCGGGGGCGTGTCAGCGGCATGCTGTTGAAGGGGACCGAACAGCACGACGCGCTGCCAGCACCCGGCGCACACGGCCGATGCGAGGGGCTGATGATTGAGGCCGTGGCAGACGGCGCAGGCAGGCTCGACCAGAGTGCACAGCAGCGCCTCGAGGGCGCGGCCGGGCGTCATGGGTGCCGGTGGGGCGAGAGCGCCCCGTGAGTGACGCGGTTATTCGCCGGCGTCGAGGTCGGCGGTGTCGTCGGTGACGACCGGGCGCACCGGATCGGGCACCGCAAAGGGCGCGGCGGTGGCCCACAGACGCTCGAGGCCATAGAAGCCGCGGGCAGTCGGTGAGAACACGTGCACCACCATGTCGAAGTAATCGAGCAGAATCCAGTCGGCCTTGGCCTGGCCTTCGATGGCGGACGGGCGGATGCCTGCCTGCTTGAGTTCGTGTTCAATCGCATCGGCAATGGCCTGCACCTGCCGCGGATTGGCACCGGTGGCGATCACGAAGAAGTCGGTGAACGCATCGCTGCGGCGCAGATCGAGCACCACCAGATCGCGCGCCAGCTTGTCCTGGGCGGCGGCGATGGCGAGCTGCACGGCCTTCGGCCACCGTGGGCGACGGGGCTTCGGGGCTGCGGCAGCCTTCCGGGGGCTGACGGTTCTGGCCACAGACTTCCGGGCGCGGGGGCGCGGGGTACGCGTATCACTCATGCAAACAGCACTCCACTGAGGCGCTCACACATAAAGCCGATGGGCAGCAATGTATCGCGCGACGCTGTCGGGTACCAAGCCAGCCAGGCTGCCGCCGTCACCGACCAGACGTCTGAGCGCACTTGACGAGATGTCGGGCGTCGTCGCCTTCACCACGAACACCGCAGGTGCCTCGGGCACCACGGGGTGCGCCTCGGGCCCACAGCGGATCATGCGTCCTGACAGCCGTGGCAGCTGACGATCAAGATGGTCGACTGGGTGCCCCGGTCGTGCGATCACCACAAAATGCGCCAGGTCGAGCACGGCGGGGAAGCGATGCCACTTGGCAATGTCTGCAAACGCATCGGCCCCAAGAATGAAGAAGAACGGCGTACCGGGTGACGCCGCACGCAGCGCGTCGAGGGTGTCGGCCGTGTAGGTGCGTCCGGCGCGGCGCAGTTCCAGATCAGAGACCTGCCAGCCGAGCGGCTCGGCCGCCAGTCGGGCCATGGTCAGCCGGTCATCAGCCGAGGCCCGGGGCCCGATGGGTCGGTGGGGTGGGGTGCCACTGGGCATTACCACGACGCGTGACAAGCCGCAGACCGATTGCGCCAGCTGCCCGATGGCCAGGTGTCCGAGGTGAATGGGGTCGAACGTGCCCCCGAGAATGCCGACGCGGTCGGTCGCGGTCAATGCGACCCGTCTCCGGGCAGCAGCCCGGCCTCGTCTGCGGCGGCCAGGGCGGCCAGCCGATCGGCCTCCCGTCCCTCGGCGATGGGTTTCCACAGGGCCTCGAGCAGCGCAGGTACGCCCTCGCCGGCGACGGCGGAAATGGCAAGGAATGGAATCTTGAGCGCCCGCGCGCGCTTCTTGAGGGCGTCGACGCGCGTCGTGTCGTCCACCGCATCGACCTTCGTGGCGACGATGATCTGCGGGCGGGTGAGCAGCGAGGGGTCGTAGAGCGACAGCTCGCGGCGGATGGTGTCGAGGTCGCTGACCGGATCACGGCCCGACTCGCTCGAGACATCGACCAGATGGGCCAGTACCTTGGTGCGCTCGACATGGCGCAGGAACTGGTGACCGAGCCCGTGGCCTTCGTGTGCGCCTTCAATGAGACCGGGCACGTCAGCCACGACAAAGCTCCGATCGCCGCTGAGGGCGACCACCCCGAGGTGCGGCGTCAGTGTCGTGAACGGATAGTTGGCAATCTTGGGGCGGGCGGCGGAGATGCGCGAGATGAGCGTGCTCTTGCCCGCATTCGGATAGCCGACAAGGCCCACGTCGGCCAGCAGCTTCAGCTTGAGGATGAGGGTGCGGGCGTCGCCGGGTTCCCCGGGCTGCACCTTGCGCGGCGCGCGGTTGGTCGAGGTGACGAAGTACGCATTGCCGAGGCCTCCGCGCCCGCCTTTGGCCACCTGCACTTCCTGACCCAGTGCGGTCAGGTCGGCCAGTTCCTGCACGTCACCTGTCTCCGGGTCGCGCATCAGGATGGTGGTGCCGACGGGCACTGGAATGTCGAGCCGCTTGCCGTTGCGGCCATGGCGGTTCGAGCCTTCGCCGTGCCCGCCGCGCTGCGCGGCGAATTCGGGGTTGTAGCGGAAGTGGACGAGGGTGTTGTGATGGGGGTCGGCGACCAGATAGACCGAGCCGCCACTGCCGCCGTCGCCGCCGTCCGGCCCCCCGCGGGGCACAAACTTTTCGCGGCGGAAGCTGAGGCATCCGCGGCCACCGTCACCGGCCTTGACGTGAATTTCGGCTTCGTCGACGAACATGACCGGGCCTGCCGCAGCAGGGGGGGTGCGCGGTCAGCGCCACGCCGTCATGGCGTGGCGGACCGGCAGCAGATGCCTGAGGCCGAGCTTACTGCTCGGCGGGAATGATGGTGATGAAGCGACCGCGGCTGCCGTGGTCTTCAAACTTCACGGTGCCGGCGATCTTGGCAAACAGCGTGTCGTCCTTGCCCATGCCGACGTTGCGGCCCGGCTTGAACGTGCGCCCGCGCTGGCGGACCAGAATCGATCCGCCGGTGACGACGTTGCCGTCAAACTGCTTGACACCGAGGCGCTGGGAATTGGAATCGCGCCCGTTACGTGAGCTGCCCTGCCCTTTTTTAGTAGCCATGACCCTACGCCTGAATATCGGTGATGCGCACGCGTGTCAGCAGGCTGCGGTGGCCCTGCGTCCGACGATACTGCTTGCGGCGCTTCTTCTTGAACACGCGAATCTTCTTCGACTTGTCGGTGCGGTCGATGACGCCGACGACCTTCGCCCCATCGACAAAGGGGGCACCGGTGACGACCTCGCCGGCATCCTTGCCGACGAGCAGCACGTGGTCGAACGAGACAGCCGCGCCGGCTTCGCCGGTATGGCCATCGACGGCGATGATCGCGCCGGGCTCGACGCGGAACTGGCGGCCGGAGGCCTTGATAATCGCAAACACGGTGATTCTCCGCTTGGTGGTTGCCCCCGTCGACACGTCGAACCGAGGCAGGAATTACAGAGTGTAGCACGGAACCCGACCACGGGCCACCGGTCGCCGTCACGACCTGCGAGACCAGCCCTCCGGCGGGGCGGGGAGCGCAGGGGCCCGTGGGAACCGGAGCGCCCAGCCGCTACTTCAGCAGCACCCGGTTGCCCCGCACCTTCTGGGCGGTCAGGGTGTTGAGCACACTCGGCAGCAGGCGGTCCATCAGCTCGAAGAAGGACGACAGCGCCGGGGTCTGCTGGTTCGAATTGTAGAGAATTTCCTCGCGGAACGATTCGCTGTAGACCTGCGCCCCGGTGGCCCCGTCGATGAAGACGAAGGTCGGTCGCAGTACAAAGCCCTTGCGCTCCATGTAGGTGCGCACAGGCACGACCTGCCGACGGCCGAACTGATCGTAGGACTCCTGCTCGCGCTGCACGAAGCCTGTCCGTTCCTGCGGCAGGAACACGACGGTGCCCGTGAGAATCAGGGGGGCGTCGAGTTCAGCCCCCACTGTCTTCCAATACTCGGCGTCGGAAAACACCTTGGTGTAGGGGTCGAGGTCAGTTTCGGTCTTGGCCACGGGAATGGGGCCGGCATCCGGACCGGCCAGTTCCTGCGCCTTGTCGGTCAGCGGCACGGCATCGGCATCGAGCACGCGCAGCACGTTCCGGTTCCGCAGCTGGTTGCGCAGCAGCCGCACGGTTTCCATGCTCGCATCGAGGTCTTCGCTCGGGCTGGCCACAAAGCCTGCCACATAGATGCGCTGATATTTCGAGATGTCGAGCTTGGCCGACACCGGTGCCTGAATGACCACTTCGTAGATGGTGGTGCTGCAGGCCGACAGCGTCAGCCCGAGCAGGGCCGCCAGCGTGAGGGCCGCACTACGGCGTCGGGCGGGAGCGGGCCGTGCGTTCATTGAGTTCCTTGAACAGTTCGATGTTCTGCCGGATGTAGGCATTGTCGGGCGCGAGCGTCCGGGCACGGTCGTAGGCGGTCTTCGCCTTGTCCATCTGCCCCAGCTGTTCGTACCCGATGGCGAGGTTGTTGAACGCCTGCGCGTAGGTGGGGTCGAGCTGCGTGGCGCGCTCCCACCGGTAGACGGCTTCCTTCCACAGCCCCTTCTGGGCGACTTCGATGCCGAACTCGACCTGCTGCCGCGCATCGTCACGCTGTGCCCAGGCGGGCAGGGCCCCCAGCAGCAGCATGAGCACGAACATCGCGGATCGGATGAGCATCACAGTCTCTCCCGCCACTATAGTCACGCGCTTTGCCGGGCATCAAGCGATTTGACGCGAATGTCACGACAATCCACTGTAGGCTGTAACGAGGTCAGGGGCGCCGTGCCTGTCAGGAGTGGTGATGGCCCCCAGTGCATTGCCGCGTGACGCGGCGTGGTTTCCCCGACGGTTGCAGCAGATTCCCGATGCGCCCGCATCCCTGTGGTGCGAGGGTGACCCGTGCCGCATTCCCGCCCCCGATCGGCCGTCGCTGGCCGTGGTCGGCACCCGCGCGGCCACACGCGACGCCCTGGAGCAGACGCGCGAGGTGGCTGATCGCCTTGCGCGGCTGGGCGTGGTCATTGTCAGCGGACTCGCCCGCGGCATTGATGCCGTGGCCCACCAGGCGGCCCTCGACGCCGGCGGGGTGACCATCGCCGTGCTGGGCTCGGGCCTCGACTGCCTCTATCCGCCCGAGCATCGCGATCTGGCCGCGCACATCGCGGCGCAGGGCGCGGTGCTGTCCGAGTATCCGCCCGACACACCGCCCCGGTTATGGATGTTCCCCAGACGCAACCGTCTGGTGGCCGGCCTGGCCGATGCCGTGCTGGTCGTCGAGGCGCCCGAGCGCAGCGGTGCCCTCATTACGGCCGGGGCCGCCGGAGATCAGGGGAAAGAGGTGTTCGTCATGCCCGGGCGGTGCGCGGGCGGACGTAACCGCGGCGGCCACCTGCTCATCCGCGACGGTGCGCGGCTGGTCGAGAGCGTCGATGACATTGTGGCCGATGCCGGCTGGCAGCTCGGCACCCTGTGGCCTGGGAAGGACGCGCCGGGCGAGGCCCACGAGTTTTCCCTCGACGAGTTCACGCAGCGGTCGGGCGTGACTGTCGCCGAGGCCCTGGCCCGGTTACTCGAGCTCGAACTGGCCGGCGCGGTGACCCGCGTCGGGGCCAGCCGCTTCCGGACCCGTCCCGGGCGCATGCTAACGTAAGGGCTACGTTGCCCATGGCCAGACCGCTCATCATTGTCGAATCTCCCGCCAAAGCCCGGACGCTGACCCGATACCTCGGGTCGCAGTACCGGGTCGAGGCCAGCTACGGACACGTCCGCGACCTGCCCGAGTCGGCTGCCGAAGTGCCGGCGCAGATCAAGGCCGAGTCGTGGGGGCGGCTCGGCGTCGATACCGAGGGCGACTTTACGCCCTACTACGTGGTGCCCGCCGACAAGCGCAAGTACGTGGCGGCGCTGAAGGCGGCCGTCAAGGATGCCTCGGAAGTGATTCTGGCGACCGACCCCGATCGCGAAGGCGAGTCGATCAGCTGGCACCTCAAGGAGGTGCTCAAACCCAAGGTCAAGACGCGCCGCATCGTCTTTCATGAAATCACCGAAGACGCCATCAAGAAGGCGCTGCACGAGAAGCCCGCCGATGTGGACGAGCACCTGGTACGGGCGCAGGAAAGCCGCCGCATTCTCGACCGTCTGTACGGCTACACCATTTCGCCGGTGCTCTGGAAGAAGGTGCAGACGGGCCTCAGCGCCGGGCGCGTCCAGAGCGTCGCCGTCCGCATCATCGTCGAGCGCGAGGAAGAGCGGATGGCCTTCCGTTCGGCCACCTACTGGGATGTGGCGGCGGCCGTGCGTGCCGAGGGTCGTGAGTTTACGGCCACGCTGGTGCGCCTGTCTGGCGAGCGGCTCGCGACGGGCAAGGACTTCAGCAGCACAGGCCAGCTGACCGGCGGCAAGGTCCGCCATCTGGCCACCGAGGCCGAGGCCCGGCGCGTCCGCGAAGGCCTGATGCGTGGGCTGCCGTGGACGGTCACAAGCGTCGAAGAGAAGCCCTACGCGCAGCGGCCGGCGCCGCCCTTCACCACGTCGACGCTGCAGCAGGATGCCAACCGCAAGTTCGGCTTCTCGGCCGAGCGGACGATGCAGGTGGCCCAGCGGCTGTTTCAGGGCGTCGACATCGGCGGTGGCGATCTGGAAGGGCTCATTTCGTATCACCGCACCGACTCGACCACCCTCAGCGAGAAGGCCTTGACCGAGGCGGCCCAGGCCGTCCGTGCGATGTACGGGGCCGGCTATCACAAAGGGCCCCGGCAGTACTCGACCAAAGTGCGGAATGCCCAGGAGGCGCACGAGGCCATCAGGCCTACCGACTTCCGCCGAACGCCGCAGTCACTCGAGCGCGTGCTCGAGTCTGACGAACTGCGCATCTACGACCTCATCTGGAAGCGGGCCATTGCGTCGCAGATGGCCGATGCGCGACTGCTGCGGACCAGCGTCGAAATCACCGGGCGCCTGGCCAACGGCGGCGAGGAGGCCGTGCTGACGGCCAGCGGGAAGGCCATCGAATTTGCCGGTTACCTTCGCGCCTATGTGGAAGGCAGCGACGATCCCTCGGCTGAGCTCGACGAGCAGGAGACGCTGCTGCCCAAGCTTGCCGTCGGTCACCGCATCGAGGCGCCTGATCAGGTCGATGCCCCCCGCATCGCCGTGCGCGTCGAGGCGCAGCACCACGAGACCTCGCCGCCCCCGCGCTACACCGAAGCGTCGCTGGTGAAGAAGCTCGAAGAGGAAGGCATCGGGCGGCCGTCGACCTACGCGGCCACCGTCACGACCATTCAGCGCCGCGGGTATGTCACGCGGCAGGGCAAGGCGCTCGTGCCGAGCTTCACGGCCTTTGCCGTGACGCGGCTCATGCGCGATCACTTTGCCGACTACGTCGACGTGTCGTTCACGGCCGAACTCGAGGAAGTGCTGGACAGCATCGCCAACGGCGAGCGTGACTGGCTCGACTTCATCCGCACGTTTTATCGGGGCGACCGCAAGCACAAGGGCCTCGAGCACCTGGTGGAAGACAAGGGCCGCGCCATCGACTATCCGGTGATCGAGGTCGGGCCCGACCCGGAATCGGGCCAGCCCATCCGGGTGCGTATCGGCCGATATGGCCCGTTCCTGCAGCTGGGCGAGTCGAGCGACGAAGGGCCGCGCGCCTCGCTGCCGGACGATCTGGCACCGGCCGACCTCACGATCGACAAGGCGGTGGCGCTGCTCAAGGCCAAGGCCCAGGGGCCCCAGTCGCTGGGCACCGATCCGCAGACGGGCCTGCCGGTCTATGTGCTCTTCGGTCGCTTTGGTGCGTATGTGCAGCTCGGCGAGACGCCCGAGGACAGCGGCGCCGAGAAGCCGCGGCGTGCATCGCTCGACCGTGGCCAGACGCCAGACACGCTGACCCTGAACGAGGCGCTCAAGCTGCTGTCGCTGCCACGCACCCTCGGGGTCGGGCCCGATGGCGAGCCGATTCAGGTCAACCGCGGCCGCTTCGGTCCCTACGTCAAGCACGGGGACGACTTCCGCTCGCTCGATGCGACCGACGATGTTTACACGGTGACGCTTGAGCGTGCCCTGGCCCTGCTGGCCCAGCCCAAGCGCGGGCGTGCCCAGCGCGGTGCGCCGAAGGAACTGCGGGCGCTCGGCGCCCATCCGCGCTCAGGCGAGGCCGTGCGGATGCTGGAAGGCCGTTATGGTCCGTACGTGACCGACGGTACGACCAATGCCTCGGTGCCCAAGGGCACCGCGCCCGAGTCAGTGACGCTGGTGCAGGCCGTGGCGCTGCTTGATGCCCGCGAAGGCAGCAGCCCGTCGATCGGCCGTGGCCGTGGGGGCGCACGCAAGTCGGCCGGTGGTGCCAGGGGCGCAAAGCGTGCGGCACCGGCGCGTGCTAGGTCGGCGAAGAAGGCGGCGCGCCCGGCGTCGACCGCCGGTGCGGCTGCGAAGACGCGCGGTGCCGCGAAGGCGGCGAAGAAAACGGGCACGGCCCGAGCGAAGAAGGCGGCTGGCCGGCGGAAGGCATGATGCACATCATCGGAGGAGGCCTGGCCGGGTGTGAGGCCGCGTGGCAGGCCGCGTCGCTCGGTGTCGATGTGGTGCTGCACGAGATGCGTCCGGTGCGTCCGACGGCGGTGCATCAGACCGACGGCCTGGCCGAACTGGTGTGCAGCAATTCGTTCCGCGGCGACAAGCTCGACAACGCGGTCGGGTTGCTCAAGGAAGAGATGCGTCGGCTCGGGTCGCTGGTGATGCGGTCGGCCGATCGCGCACGAGTCCCGGCGGGTGCCGCACTCGCCGTCGACCGCCATGTGTTTTCCGAAGAGATGACGCGGGCTGTCTCGTCGCATCCGCGCATCACGGTGGTGCGCGACGAGATTACGCAGGTGCCCGGGCCCGAGTGGTCCCCGGTGATCATTGCCACCGGCCCCCTCACATCTGACGCACTGTCGTCTGACATTCAGCGGATGGTGGGGGCCGAGCACTTGTCGTTTTATGACGCCATCAGCCCCATTGTGCTGGCCGAGTCGATTGACATGTCGAAGGTGTTCCGGGCGTCGCGGTGGGATCGGAATGTGTGGCGTCCCTCGGAGGATGGCAGCGGCGCGCTGGTGCCGCCGGCCCCGACCGACGTGCCCGAGGGAGACTATCTCAACTGCCCGATGACGCGCGACGAGTACGACGCGTTCTACGACGCGCTGACGGCGGCCGAGTCGGCGACGGTGCATGACCTCGATACGGCGACGTTTTTCGAAGGCTGCCTGCCCATCGAGGTGATGGCCCATCGCGGTCGCCACACGCTGCGCTTCGGCCCCATGAAGCCGGTGGGCCTGACCGACCCGAAGACCGGTCGGTTTCCGTATGCCGTGGTGCAGCTCCGGCAAGACACGTTAGCTGGTGATCACGTCAGCCTTGTGGGCTTCCAGACGCAGATCAAGTGGGGCGAGCAGGCCCGCATTCTCCGCATGATTCCCGGCCTCGGGCAGGCCGAGTTCGTGCGGTTCGGCATGGTGCATCGCAACACCTACATCTGCGGCCCGCGTGTGCTGCGGCCGACCTGGCAGACGCGCCTGCGTGACGACCTGTTTTTTGCCGGACAGGTCTCCGGGGTCGAGGGCTATGTCGAGTCGGCGGCCTCGGGTCTGCTGGCAGGCATCAACGCCGCGCGCCTCGTACAGGGCTTCGCCCCCCGGGTGCTGCCGCGAACCACGGCCCTTGGTGCGCTGGCGCATTACGTGTCGCACGCCGACCCCGACCACTATCAGCCGACGAACATCACGCACGGCATCATGGAACCCCTGCCGCAGCCACCGCGTGACAAGGCCCGCCGGAAGGCGCTGCTCGCCGAGCGTGCACTCGCCGATCTCGAGGCGAGCACACGCCCCGGAGCCCTGGCCGGGGCCGGTGCCTGACGCGTATGCCCGCCCGTCGACCCACCCTGCGTGCCCCCGGCCGTCGTGGGATGACCCGTCAGACGGGCGCCGGTGACGAGGCCCCCTCGCACCTGCGCGGTCACCTCCGGGCGTTTCTCGACTATCTCGCCCTGAACCTGAATCTGTCGCCGCACACGGTGCGTGCCTATGACGCGGACGTCAGCCAGTACCTGGCCTGGGTGGCGTCGGCGCAGGGCGTGCGAGTGTCGCAGGTGTCTCCGCAGACCCTCGACGCCGACAGTGTCCGCGGCTGGCTCGGCGGGCTGAACCGTGTGGGGCAGGCCCGGGCGAGCGTGGCGCGCAAACTGTCGTCGGTGCGGGCCTTCATGCGCTATCTGCGCCGCGAGACGGTGATGGCCTCGGATCCGACGCAGGCAGCGGTGGCGCCGCGCCTCGATCGCACGATTCCGGTGCATCTCTCGGAAAGCGAGATGGCGACGCTGCTCGACAGCATCGACACAGCGACGCCGGCCGGCGCGCGCGATCGGGCGCTCTTCGAGCTGTGCTACGCCTCAGGCCTCAGGCTCAGCGAGCTGGTCGGCATCGACCTCGACGACATCGACCTCGGGGCACGACTGGTGCGGGTGCTCGGCAAGGGCGGGAAGGAACGGGTGGTGCCGTTCAACCAATCGACGGTGCAGGCGATCAGGGCGTGGCTGCCGGGCCGGGCCTCGTTGCTGGCCTCGGCAGGCACGCGTCCGTCACCGGTGCGCGACACCAGCGCGCGCGAGTCGCGCCGGCGGGGGCGGCTGCCCGAGCCGCTGTTCATCAATCAGCGCGGCGGGCGACTGACGGGACGCAGCGTCGATCGCCTGCTGCGCGTGTATGTGGCGCGTGTGAGCACGAGGATGGGGGTGAGTCCGCACGCGCTGCGGCATTCCTTCGCCACGCACCTGCTGCAGCGGGGCGCCGATCTGCGCGGCATTCAGGAACTGCTGGGCCATGCGCGGCTCAATACCACCGAGCGCTACACACACCTCAACACGGCTGAGCTGCAGGCGGTCTACCGCCAGGCGCATCCCCGCGCCCGTGTCAGCGCGTCACCGGATCGGCCGGCGCCTCAAGCTCGGTCGACAGCATCTCCCACTGACCCAGCAGATCGCCCACCGTCCACATGAGGGCCTGGTGTTCGTCAGTGGCGCTGCGCGCGGCTGCCGGGTCGGCATAGAAGGCGGGCTCGGCCATCTGCGCCTCGAGCGCCTTGATGCGGGCCTCGGCCTCGCCGATGCGTGACTCGAGTTCGGCGATGCGGGCGGCCAGCGCTTTCCGTGCGCGTTCTGCCCGGCGCTGCTCGGCGTCATCACGCTTCCTGGCCGCATAGTCGCGGGATGCCGCCGGCACTGCCGCGGTCGTCGCGGGTGGTGCGTCAGGGGCCGATGCGGAACGTCGGGTCGGGGTGGTGTCGGGCCGCACGTCGGTCTGGGCGCCCTGCTGCTGACGCCAGAGAAACGCTTCGTAGGTGCCCGGATACATCACGGCCTCGCCGTTGCTCACCTCGATAATCTTGGTCGCGAGCCGGTCGACGAAGTAGCGGTCGTGCGACACGAAGATGAGCGTCCCGCCATAGTCTTCCAATGCCTCGAGCAGCACGTCCTTGGAGTCGAGGTCGAGGTGATTCGTGGGCTCGTCGAGCAGCAGCGTGTTCGATGGATGCAGCAGCATGCGCGCCACGGCCAGCCGTGTGCGTTCGCCTCCCGACAGCACGCCGGCCTTCTTGTAGATGTCGTCGCCCGAGAAGAGAAATCCGCCGAGGATGTTGCGGATCGCCGGAATCATGCCGTGCGGCGAGCCGTCGGCCAGAGTGTCGTGCACGGTGAGCGCGGGGTTGAGGCGCGTGGCTTCATCCTGCGCGAAGGACTGCATGACCACGTCGTGCCCCTGCACGCACGCGCCCGCATCAGGGGCCTCGGCGCCAGACAGCAGGCGCATGAGGGTCGACTTGCCCGCACCGTTGTGGCCGACCAGGGCGATGCGGTCACCGCGTTCGATGTGCAGCGACACGTCGCGCAGCACGATCTTGTCACCGTAGGCTTTGCGGGCGTGGGTCAGCGTCATGACCGTGCGGCCACTCTTGCTGGCCGGGGGAAACTGAAAGCGGATGCGCTTGCGCTCGGGCGGCACGTCAATCGGCTCAACCTTGTCGAGCATCTTGATGCGGCTCTGCACCTGCGCGGCCTTCGTGGCCTGATAGCGGAACCGATCGATGAAGGCCTGCACGCGCGCCACTTCCTCATCCTGCCGGCGTTTCGCCTCGCGCAGCCGCTCGAGCCGCGCATCGCGTTCCTCGAGATAACGCGAGTAGTTGCAGTGATAGTCGGTGATGGTCTTCAGCGACAGGTCGGCAATGCGCGTGACGACGGCGTCGAGGAAGTAGCGATCGTGCGAGACGACGACCACGGCCCGGGGATACGACTGCAGATAGGCCTCGAGCCAGTTGCGCGCCTCGAGGTCGAGATGGTTGGTCGGTTCATCGAGCAGCAGCAGATCCGGGGCGCTCAGCAGCAGCTTGGCGAGGGCCAGCCGCATCTGCCAGCCCCCCGAGAGGTGCTCGGCCATGTCGTCGAACGTGCCGGGGGGGAAGCCCAGGCCCACCAGCACCGTGCCGACCTTCTGATCGAGCTGATAGCCGTCGGCGAGGCGGAAGCGGTCCTGCACATCGGCGTAACGCGTCAGGAGGGCCTCGTGCTGGTCTTCCCCCAGGGCAGGGTCGGCCAGCTGGCCTTCGATGCGGACCAGTTCGGCCCGCATGTCGAGCAGCGGCCTGAGGGCCTGGCTGGCTTCGTCTGCGATGGTGCGGCCGCGGTGCGAGAGGCCATCCTGCGGTAAATACCCGAGGGTGAGTCCGCCGGGCCGCTGCACCAGGCCGGCGTCGGGCTCGTCGAGCCCGGCCAGCATCTTGAGCAGGGTGGTCTTGCCGGCCCCGTTCGGGCCGCACAGGCCCACGCGGTCGCGATCACCAATCTGCCAGGTGACCGACTGCAGCAGGACCCGATCGCCGAAGGCCTTGGTGAGTGCCTGAAGCTGCAGCACTAGTCGCCGATGGCCCGGGCCGTGGCGGCAAGTACCTGCGGGGCCCGGAAGGGCTTGGTCAGGTAGCCGTTGACCCCGAGATTGACGGCTTCGATGGCGCTCTGCTCCGAGGAGTACCCGGTGATGATCAGCACGGGCATCGACGCAGCCAGGTGCCGGGCTTCGCGGATGAGGGCGAGGCCATCGACGTTGGGCATCTTCAGGTCGCTGATGAGCAGGTCGTACTGCTGCTGGCGCAGGCGTTCAATGCCCATCCGGCCATCGGGGGCCGTTTCGACGTCATACTCGGCCATGGCGAGCATCTTTGACAGCAGTTCCCTGATGCTTTCCTCATCGTCCACGACGAGGACGCGCGGACGACCGACGCCTTCCGGACGGGCCGACAGGGATTCCGGAGCCTTCTGGCCCAGGGGGGCGCGGTTCCGGCGTTCGGTGTTGAGCCAGGCGTCGATGTCACCCTTCCGGAAGCGCCACTGACGGCCGACACGCACGGCGGGGATCTTGCCAGCCTTGATGAGGCGGTAAACCGTGCGCAGGTTGACCTGCAAATAGGCGAGCACCTCGTCCGTGGTCATGATGACTTCGGACTGCGAGGGGATGGTGGACATCGGAAACCTCCATGGACGATATTCTACCGAAATCGGTCGTTTCTGCACTCTGGAAGTAGGACGGGGGCAGACTTTTTCGGGATTCGTGTCGTCTCATGGGGGTAGGCAATCGACAATGGGAACCGCCGCCGTGGCCGAACCGACCTGGACCGACGAAGAACTGGTCGCCCGCTCTGTGGCCGGCGACCACGACAGCTTCAACGTGCTGATTCGTCGCTGGGAACGTCCCATTTACGCCCTCGCGTTCAGGGTGCTCGGCCGTGAGGACGATGCCCGGGATATCTGTCAGGACACATTCCTGCGCGCCTTTCGCGCCCTGGCCGGGTTCAAGGGGGAAGCCAAGTTCTCGTCGTGGCTGTACCGCATTACCCTCAACCTGTGCCGGGACTGGCTGCGGCGCAAGAAACGGACCCCGGTGGTGCAGGCCCCGGAGGGGCTCGACATCATCGAACTGGCGGCCGAGCAGGGGCCGGTGGAATCGATCGAAGATCTGGTGGCCCGGCGGCAGCTGAGTGCGGCGGTGGCTGCGGCCATGAAACAACTGCCCGACGAGCAGCGAACGGCCATTGTGCTCAAGGAGTTCCATGGCCTGACGTTCCAGGAAATCGCTGACTTGCAGCAGATTCCGTTGAGCACCGTGAAGACCCGGCTCTATCAGGGCCTCAGCGTGCTGCGGCGCACGCTGGATGTTTCGAGGATGTCATGACCGAGCGCGTGTGTGGCGAGCACGAGGTGCTCATCGGCTATTTCTACGACGAACTGTCTCCGGCCGACCGCCGGCTGTTCGAGCGGCACCTCGAGCAGTGCGGACTGTGCCGCGAGACCCTCGATGGCTTTGGCCGGGTACGCGAGGGGCTGGGGGCGTGGATCCCCCCTGCGCTGCCGCTCGAGGTCGATGTGGCGGCTGCGGCCGGACCGCGGGCGGCCACGCGGGCTGACGGCGACGCGGCGGGGGAACGGCGTCCTGATGCGGCGCTGTCATCGGTGCCGTGGATGCCGTGGGTGAGAGCCGCCGCCATCGTGCTGATGGCGGGCGGGGGCATGGCCGCGGCCAATCTGCATGTGACGATTTCGACGGGGGCGGTGACCCTGTCGACCGGGTGGCTGGCACCACCGTCGGCGGCATCGGGCGCTGCCTCCCTCCCGCTGTCGCCGGCGGTGGTGCCGCCAGTCCCCGCCTCCGTCGCCTCCCGGGACACCGCTGCCGAGGCCGAGTGGCGCGCGGCGCTGACGCAGCTCGAGGCGTCACTGCGGGATGAGCTGGCGGCGGTGCGGACGTCGGGGCCGGCGCCCGCCACCGACGGCGCGCGCGCCGGGGCGATGGGTGATGTGTCGCTCGAACGCGTCCGCGCCCTGATTGCCGAAAGCGAGCAGCGGCAGCAGCGCGAACTGGCGCTGCGCCTGACGCAGTTCGGCCGCGATGTCGACCAGCAGCGACGCACGGATCTCGTGCGCATCAACCAGGGCTTCGGTCAGTTCGAGGGACGGACCGGTGCCGAAATCGCGCGGCAGCGGCAGATGCTCGACTACATCATGCGGGTCTCGGCCCCGCCGCCCCAGCAGTGAACACCATGCGACAGCAAGGAACGCTCATGTGGTTCGTGACCACGGTTCGTGCGGTGCTCACGCGTCGGTTCGTGATGCAGTGGGTGGCGCTGGCTTTCGTGCCCGCGATCGCCCTCGCGCAGACGACGCGCCCCGAGGCCGTGCCGCAGACGGCCCCTGCGACAGCCACCCGGGTCGACCTGGCCGAGCTTCGACATCAGGTGTACGTGATGGAAGGGGCGCTGGTGCGGGCCGTCGAGTTCGGCGCCCAGAAGCTCAACCGCGAGATTCGCGCGGTGGTGCCCGACCTGTTCCTGCTGAGCGGCTCGGCCCAGGCACACGGCGTGTATCTCGACGGCTACGGCATCTTCTTCGATGTGTCCGTCCCGATGCTGCGGCAGAGCATGGCCTGGGGGCTGCGGATGATGCTGCAGCAGGATGACGCGGCGAGGCGCCAGGATCTGGCGGACCTGCGCGGCCTCGTGCAGCGCGAGACCGACCCGCGCACGCGCCAGTCGCTCGAGGCGGCCCTCGCGCGGCTCGAGGCGCAGGCGTCGCCCTTTGGTGGCGGCGGCGGTGGCGGGGCGGTGTCCCGGTCTCCCGCATCGTCGCAGGCTGGTGCCGGCGCGGCGACCGCGCCGCCCGCGGGCCAGGCCCCGGCGTGGCCGTCACTCCTGACGCCGGCGGCGAACGGGCAGGCGGGGCGCCCCGAGGTGGATCCGGCACGGGTGATGGATGCCGGGCGGCTGTATACCGAGTCGGTGCAGCGGGCGCTGATCGATGCCATGCTCGATTTCAGCGGTCCGATGAATCTGTCGGCTGGTGAGTGGCTCACGGTGGCGGCCCGCGACAATGCCGAGCGCGACACCCTGGCGCCGCAGGATCCGTATGAAACCTCCGCGACCGTGCTGCTGCGCCTCAGTGGCGCCGACCTGCGCGAGTACCGGTCGGGGACCATCGACAAGGCCACGGCGCGGACCCGGGTACGCGTCGGCGAATTCTAGGCCGTCGGCCCCTATCGCCCGCGGCGGTCGTGTCGTAGACTTACGAGTCATGAACGTGCCCCTGCGGCGCCGCACTGGCGGCCTCTCTCTGGTGCTGGGTCTGCTGCTTGCGCTGTCGGGCTGCACCCGGAACATCGATGTGATCGCCGCGCTCGAGCCGGTCGACGTTGTCACCGGGTGGTTCGATGCCGGCATCGTCGAGGGGGGCAAGAACAAGCTGGTGCCCACCGTCTCGCTCAAGCTGCGCAACCGATCGGCAGACCCCGTGCAGCGCGTGTACGTGCAGGCGGTGTTCCGGCGAGTCGGCGAGATGGAAATGTGGGGCGAGCACTTCGGCTGGGCCATCCGCGAGCCTCTGGCACCGGGAGGCACCACCGAGGCCCTGGTGATGCACAGCAACCTCGGCTACACCGGCGACGGGGTCGGTCGCATGGACATGCTGCAGCACTCGCAGTTTCTTGACGCGAAGGTCGAGGTGTACTTGCGCCAGGGGTCGCAGACTCTAACCAAGCTCGCCGAGTATCCGGTGCAGCGCCAGCTGCTGCGGCCCTGACCCCCCTCCGCCATGGCGTCCGCTCCTGCGTCCGCGTCTCTTGAACGGCGGCTCGGTCCCTTCGACGCGGCCGCGATCATCGTCTCGAATGTGATCGGCGGCGGCATCCTCTTCACGCCGCCGCAAGTGGCCGCCATGGTGCCCGACCCGTGGTGGTTCCTCGGCACCTGGCTGGCCGGTGGCCTGCTGGCCTTCGCCGGGGCCATGGCCTATGCCGAGCTCGCCGCCGTGCGGCCCAGGGCGGGCGGCGAGTACGTATATCTGCGCGCGGCGTTCGGAAACCTGCTCGCCTTCCTCTCGGGATGGACCTCGTTTGTGGCGGGCTTTGCCGGGGCCATTGCCGCGAGCGCGTCTGTGCTGGCGTTCTACCTGAGCCGGTTCGTTCCGTGGGTCGGCTCGGACGCCCTCACACTGAAGGTCCCGCTGCCGCTGATGACCCTGA
>Ga0172372_10001001_pt1 | contig 43718 bp, 38 predicted proteins | sample LakKiv5m_2_FD_114544 | JGI IMG/M metagenome (GOLD analysis project Ga0172372, IMG submission 114544) | Freshwater microbial communities from Kabuno Bay, South-Kivu, Congo - kab_092012_9.5m | ecosystem: Environmental > Aquatic > Freshwater > Lake | place: Democratic Republic of the Congo...
AATAATCAAGTCACAGTAGAATATTTAGTTACAAATGGCACAGAAGCAAATGTTTCAGATAAGATAGACCAAACTTTTGAACTAGCAGGGACTATTGAAGGATATTCTGATGTAACTATTGTGATTTTAGAGAAATCAAACAATGGGCAAGATGAAGAAACTATTGATGAGATTCGATTCAATGCACCTAGATATGCTACTACGCAAAACAGGTTAGTGACAAAAAAGGATTACGAAGCATTTCTAAAGGCAAACTATAACTATATTGATGCGTGTGTAGTGTGGGGAGGGGAAGATAATGATCCTCCTCAGTTCGGAAAGGTGATGATTTCTATTCTACCCAAACAAAATCAGTATTTGACCACATCTAGAAAGAATACAATCACCAATGATTTGAAATCAAAGCGTGCGATGTCTTTGGTTCCTGCACATGTAGATCCCGATGTATTCTTTATCAACCTAGCTACTACAGTAAAGTATAATCCCAATATCACAAACGATAGTGCAACTGATATTGAAAATGCTGTTCGCAATGCTGTTAATAATTACTTTACACAGAACATAACTACTTTCGCGGATCTATTCTCGGCATCTAAGTTAATAGCAGCTATTGATAACTCAAAAGCATCTATTCTAGGAAATAGCACGATACCTGTACTACAAAAACGTTTTAATATCACTTTAGGACAACCTACATCTCAAAATTTCAAGATTCTAAACAAAATCGAACAAAACACGATTAGTTCAACTAGGTTTTTCTATGCGTACTTGAATCAGATCCTTCCTGCACGTATTAAAGATGAAGCTCTCGCAACGCAAGTGGTATATGAAAGTTCTTATAGAAGAACAAAGGATGTTGTGACGATCACAACTGAGGTGCCTCATGATTTATTAGAAGGTGAACGTGTAAATATTCAATTTTCAGGTACTGCCTTATCGGGAGAGTACGTGGTAGATCAGGTGCAATCAGACACTATTTTCACTTTAATCACGCTAGCATCTGGCATAGATTATGGGTCCGCAACGATCACGACTCAAACTCGAGGCGTACTAAAGATATTCAATCCCACAAATAACGCCATTCTAAATAACAACATTGGATTTGTTAACTATACTTCGGGTGTTGTACAGATCAATAATCTGAATGTGTTTGGGTTCTTGCAAGATCAGACGGATGTTCGTATGTACTTTAGATTGACTCGTGATTCAGAAGATATTTTTGTTGAACGTAATCAGATCCTTCGCCTTGATGACTCAACCACCAATGAGTTGACGAATAGGTTGGGTGGATTAACCATTAGCACACAAGCTATAGCGAAGTAAAATGAGCGATTTAGCAGAAAAACTATCATCTTTAGTCCAATATCAGCTTCCTGACTTCGTTCGTGCTAACTACGACACCTTTCAGGCATTTTTAGTTGCGTATTATGAGTTCTGTGAACAGAATACTGAAGTACAGTACGCTATACAAAAAAGTGAATCGTATAAAGATATTGATGGGACGATTGATTCTTTTGTAGATAACTTTCTGACTCAGTATGCATATGATCTTCCCAAGAGTGTATTTCTAGAGCAACAATTCAAAACCGCATTATCTACTAACACAGTTGAAAGCAAGCGTGCTTTCATTAAGAAGATTGTTAATTATTATGGAGCAAAGGGATCAGAGGCAGGTATAAGATTGCTGTTTCGACTTCTATTCAATGATGAAGTCACATTATACTATCCTAAAGAAGATATTCTTCGACCTTCAGAGGGTGCGTGGAAAGAAAGACAGACAATTAAAGTCATTAACAATGTAACACAAACATCTTATAATGAAGCATTGGGGGGAACAGTAACAGGCACCGAATCCGGGGCCTTTGGTGTTGTGAATGATGTATTCACTTTGGGATTTTCAATTGCAGAACCCACTAAACGTGTGCATGAAATTGAATTTGAGAAAGGTACCTTATCCGGAACATTTATTCCAAATGAACCAGTTAATTTTTCCGTAGGTAACTTAACTACAGGTAACGCAGAAGTTGTAGCGACAGGAAATGTTGTATCAATTGTTTCTTCATTAATCATAGGAAATGGCGGCATAGGATATGCAGCAGGTGAGTTGATCACGGGAAACAATGGCTTTATCGCGACAGTAAGTGGTGTATCTGATATCGGGAAGATAAAAGATATTCGAGTTAATAACTTTGGATATGAACAGATTCAAGATGGGTTATTGTTAAATTTACCTGTTACAAACTCAAATATATTTGGGCAGTATGAAGTAACATCAAATGTTGCAACAGTTGTACTGTTTGATGATACAGGCAACTCATTAACTCATGGGTTGACCTCAGGTGATAACATAAATGTTACCTTCAGCACAGGTATGGTAGGTGTAAATGGATTTGCTAATGTAACTTCTGTTATTTCTAGCAGAAAGTTTACTTTAGCTAATGCCAATGTATTCTACACATCCTCAGGGAATCTTTATGTAGAGACACAAACTGCCAATATCGTGGGTGTAGTTGGGGCGGTTGCTAATTATGATGGTGTTTATAATGACACAAAAGGTCATCTGAGCGACAATAAAAAGCTACAGGATAGTGACTTTTATCAGGACTATTCTTATGTCATTCGTGCTAAGCAATCTTCTCAATATTGGAAAGATATTGTAAAGCAAGCACTTCATCCTGCAGGTTTGAAACTCTTTAGTGAAGTTTTTGTTTCTATTCAAGCTGCGGGTGTGGGATCCGTATCAGTAAGACCCGCTGTACCTGTGTATCAGACACTATTAAGATTCTTGAAGCTGATATCCTCTGCAGGATTGCAACCTGTGAGGCCTGCACAGGAAATTGTAATTGAATCAGTCTCTCGTGTGGCAAGAGGATTGGGAAGATGGCGAAATGCTAGTTCTACATATCAAACCCTAGATCAGTTTAAGTTTGATTATGATAATCTGAGAATTTATGATATAGGTTATCTTACAACTCAGTTTATTGCAGATAATGCTAATAATCCCACTTTGTTTGCTCCTCCAAATGAAATCTCACAAGAGCCTGTTTAACCCCATAAATATTACAAAGAATTCGGAGACCTGAATGGCTGCTATTATTACAAAAGACACTCGACTGCACAATGCAAGGCAGTTTGTAGAAGCTGTTAGCGAAACTGCTAACACGGCGATTTATACCTTTGTAGGTAAGCCCTCTCAATGGCTAGTCGAAAATGCCCCCGAGACCCCGATTGATACTTACAAATATCAAGCTGAGGTTTGGGACAATATGATGGCACTAAAACGGGTAGGTGCAGGAGATATTACTCATGCCATTTTAAGAAATGCATGGAACACAGGCACGGTGTATTATCAATATGATGATACTGCAAACTCAGAAGTGTTGTTTGACAGTAACATGGCAGTAATTAACTCAGCTTTTCAAGTATATAAATGTTTAAATAACAATTCAGGGATTGCGTCTACAGTTGAACCACTAAGTACAGGTTTAACAGGAAACAATCTTATTTTTCATGATAGAGTCACGCAAGATGGTTATATCTGGAAATACATGTACACTATTGGAACAAGTGATTGGGCCAAGTTCGGTACATCAACCTTTATTCCTGTAAACAATAATGCAACAGTAACTACAAATGCAGCAAATGCTTCGGGAATCTATGCATTCAGAATTGTTAATACCGCAACTGCAGCAGCTGATGGCACATATATCTCTATCGTAGGTAATGGGCAAAATGCTAACGCTCAGGTGATTGTTTCTGGCGGCACCATTACAGGTATTAAGATCAATAATGGCGGAACAGGATATACTGTTGCTAATGTAACTAATGCTACTCTCGTAGGAAATATTTTCCCAATTGTATCTCCTCCTGATGGTCATGGATACGATGCTATCGATGAACTCGGCGGCGTATATGCAATGGTCAATACTCGTCTCGAGCAAACAGATACTAAGATTCCTGTGACAGGATTTAAATTCCGTCAGGTGGGATTGCTTAAGGATCCATTCTTGTTTGGTACCACAGTTATTCCCGATAGTTCATCAGCAAACATTATTCTAACTGCTTTCGGCAACCTTAAGATGGTTGATACAACATTAACAAATGCATCTTATGTTACTGCAGGAAATGTTCTTACTGGTCAAACCTCTGGAGCAAATGCAACGATTGTGGGATACACAGGAAACGTAATCAATATTATTCGCACACCCACAACGTCTCCAAACCTTCAAGCAAATTATACTGAATTCTCATATGGAGAAACGGTTGCAGTAGGAACCAATACGATTGGTGTAGTCGCAAGTGCAGTATTGGGGGGAAGAGGCAATGCAACAGTGAGATTGCGTTCAGGTGAAGTTATCTATATAGATAATAGAAATGTTATCACGCGCGCCAGCGATCAGGTAGAAGATATTCACATCGTACTAGAATTCTGAGAGAAAATATGGCTATAAATTTCAATGTTAATCCTTATTATGATGACTATAATGAAGATAAAGGGTTTCACAGAATTCTGTTTAAGCCCAGTGTATCAGTTCAGGCACGTGAACTTACACAACTACAGTCAATTCTGCAGAAACAAGTTGAAAGAATGGGCAAGCACTTCTTCGAAGATGGTGCTATGGTCATTCCTGGACAGATTGCAATTGATACTAATGTTAAAGCAGTTAAACTAACTACAGCTAGCGTAGGGGGCCGTGTATTAGAAAATGATTTCGCTTCGGGCAATACAATCGTCACGGGATCAACTACAGGGGTAGAAGCAACTGTTCTTCTAGGTGTAAGCGCAGAAGGTGATGACCCCCCAACACTGATTGTTCGATTTACTAAGACAGGTACAGATAATACTACAAAAGAGTTTGGTTCAACTGAAACAATCACTTGTACTATTTCAGGAACTCCTGTCACATTCATTACCGCTGCAACCACACCTGTAACCAATAGTTCAATTGCGTCTATTCAAGAGGGTGTTTACTTTGTTTCGCAGCACTTTGTAAAAGTTCTTGCACAAAAGATTGTTCTAGATAAGTTTACCTCTACACCCACGTATCGTGTAGGATTGGCAGTATCAGAATCTATTGTAACGTACATTGATGATACTTCACTTGTAGACAATTCTATCGGGTCACCCAATGAAGCTGCTCCAGGAGCTGATCGATATAAAATTGCATTAAATGTTTCTAAGTTAGCAATTACATCTTCATTAGATCAAGACTTTATTGAACTCGCTCGTGTAGTTAATGGAACTATTACTAAGTCAGTTAATCGTACAGAATATTCTGTGCTTGAGAAAACTCTGGCACGCAGAACATTTGACGAATCAGGGAACTATACAGTTAGTCCTTTCAGAATTCAAGTAAGAGAATATCGTAATAATAATAGAGGCGAATGGGTTGCAGGCGCAAACGTTCTATTGGGAGATGTAGTCTCGTATAACGGTAACACCTATGTGGCAACATCAGAAGGAAAAACAGAAGCGCCTGAACCCACACACACTTTAGGTGCGGTTTCATCAGGCACAGTAACCTGGCTATACACAGAATATCCTAAGTATAATAATGGTGTATATACCTCAGCTGTTAGTAATTCGCTACTAGCTGAAAAAGCACTAGAAGCAAAACTAGCTGTGGGCATTGAACCAGGCAAGGCATACGTTCAGGGTTATGAAATCGAAAAGGTTTCAACTGATTATGTTCCTGTAAACAAAGCGAGAGACTTTGCTACTTCTCCCTCCGACACATTTGATACAACCATCGGTAACTATGTTGTAGTTTCTAATGTTTATCTAAATGTTACCTCTGTGAATGTAGACAGTTCATCATCTGTAACATTCTATGATCGATTTGGAACAGATGGATCAGTTGTCGGATCGGCACGTATTCGCGGCATCTATTATGATACAGGAAATGCTAGCTTAACTAATGCTACATTCAAACTATCATTGTTTGATGTTAGTATGAATGCAGACAAATCGTTTGCCAGAACAGTAAAGCATATTAATACCTCAGGGTTTTCTGCCAATATTCAGGGCTTCAATAGTGATTATGTTCTGTTGACTGGAACTGCTAATGCATCATCATCTACAACGATCAATGGATCGGGATCATCATTCACAGATGAGTTGGTTGCAGGTGATTATGTTTACTTCGATTCACCTGCAGAGGGAGTTCGTCGCGTTACTGCAGTTACAAATGATTACACGATCACGGTTGATTCTGCTGCAACTATTACTAATTCTAAGATTTATCGAGTTCAGACATCGCTCAAGGAACCTGAATTCACTCCCGCATTAACTTTCCTACCATATTCAGGAACCAAGTCAACCAATCTTACTTCGTTTGTCTATGCCAGAACATTTGAAGCAACATCAGATGGTAGTGGTGTGGTAACACTAAATCCGGGCGGCGGATTATTTCCTGCAGGAACATCAGTCACAGACTTAACCATTTTCAATAGAACAACAGGCAGAACACAGAGAGGTGCTTTAACTACGCTTACATCTGATTCTGCAACATTGACTATTTCTGCATTAGCAGCATCAAATAGTTTTAGTATTGTTGCTCCATTTGAAGCTAGTTCTTTAAGTCCTGCAACCAAAACTGCTACTGTTGCTTCACTTTCCATTACTAATCCTACGATTTATTCGAGTAAAGAAATCTCTCTTAATAAGACAGATGTCTTTCAGATTGTAGGAGTAAAACAAGAAACTGCTGCCGGCAATGTTGAAATCAGCGAATGGTTTCAGTTTGATGACGGACAAAGATCGACACATTATGATGTGTCAAAGCTAATTCGTAAACCTGAATATCCCGCACCTGCTGGTAATGTAACAGTAGTTTATCGCTTCTTTGCTCATAGCGCAGGTGAATATTTCTCACCTTTTTCATATACTGATATTCCATATGAAAAAATTCCTGTCTTTAGTGGCGATAATATCACTGTTCGCCTTGCAGACGTTCTTGATTTCCGTCCCGTTAAAAACGACACAGGAGTCGGATTCAAGACCCGCTATCTTCCGCACCGATCTTTCAATCCCGAAGGTACATTTGATTACTACCTATCAAGAAAAGACAAAATCTCTATTGATCTAAATGGTAATGTATTTGTAACACAAGGTGCTCCTGCAATAATTCCTCAGGATCCTAATGATCCTACACAGGGAATGAATCTGTACAAGGTGAACTTGCAACCTTATACTATGTCAACTAAGACACCTGATGTTAGATTTGACTTTATCGACAATAAACGATTCACGATGCAAGATATTGCTAATCTAGAAAAGAGAATTCAGAACGTCGAATATTTTACTGCCCTTTCATTGCTTGAGCAAGATACTGCTTCGTTGTCGATTCGTGACTCATTTGGATTAGAAAGATTCAAAAACGGATTCATTGTAGATAACTTTGAAGGTCATGGTGTAGGTGATGTATTTTCAAGTGATTATCGCTGTTCTGTGGATATGGAGAATAATATTCTTCGTACTCAGTACACCATCGATAACGTTAACCTGATTGAAAAAGCAGATACAAACGCACTTCGTGATGCTGCTGCTTACCAGTTGACAGGTGATCTTGTAACACTTAAGTATAATCATGCAACTCTTGTTGATCAACCGTATGCTTCAAGAGTAGAAAATGTTAACCCATTCGCTATCGCAACCTTTAGAGGTGATATTCAGATTACTCCTGCATCAGATGAGTGGTTTGAAACAGAAACTCGTCCTGATGTTGTAGTTAATGATAACGGCAACTTTGATGCGGTTGTTACCGCTCTAGAATCTTCTGGTGCATTAACAACCGTGTGGAATGCATGGCAGACACAATGGACAGGTACTCCTGTAGCGGCAGGTGATGTAAGAAGTGAAACTGCAGTTCTACAATCAGGTATAGGTACCGACTTCGACCAAAGATTTGGTGTTGGGGCACTTACAGAATGGGCAGTAAGAGATCAAGTTGGTGTTAGAACAGTTTCTACACAAACATTTGCTACACAATTTGGTGAAGCAAGAACGGGTGTAAGGACTTCTGTTGTATCGAGAATTGATCGTCGCGTTATTGATGATCGAGTAGTATCTTCTGCAACTATTCCGTTCATTCGTTCGCGTGCTATTTCTATTCTAGGTAGAGGGTTGAAACCCAATACTAGACTTTACACTTTCTTTGATGAAGTCAATGTTTCATCATTTGTACAACCAGCAGCTCTATTGTCATATACTGCAGTATCAGGAACATTTGACTTCAAAGACAATAATGAAAACTACGGAGAGGAAGCTGCAAGAGCACCTAGACGTATCAATGGCAATCCTGAACCCGCATTCAATAAAGGGGACATTGTATTTGAAGGATCAACAGTAACTACAGCAACTGCAACAGGTGTAGTTGCTTATGTTGATGCACAATCATCCCCTAAGATTCTTCACATTGTAAACGTGAAGGGAACATTCACACCATCAGCAACTATTACAGGTTACCCATCAGGTGCTACGGGAACAGTTGGAACACTAACACAACCTACCAACGTGATCACCAATGCATATGGTGACTTTGCTGCTGTATTCACAATTCCTAACACACCTGCCCTGAGATTCAGAACAGGTACAAGAGAACTTCGTATTTCTGATGATGCAACCAATGTAAGCGGGTTGATGACTACTTCAGGAACCGTATCATATAGCGCAACAGGTACTCTTGAAACAAAACAAACTACTATTCTTGCAACAAGAAGAGCAGAAGTTGTTCGCGAAGCAGTATCTGAGACACGTACTATTACACAAAGCGGCGAGCGAATCGTAGGTGATACGGGTTGGTATGATCCGCTTGCACAAACTTTCTTGATAGATCAAAAAGGAGGATGTTTCCTCACTAAGATTGATCTGTTCTTCTCAACTAAGGATCCTGTGCTCCCCGTCACGCTTGAAATCAGAACAACTGTTAACGGGTATCCGGGACAGCGTGTTCTACCTTTCTCGCGTGTTACATTAGAAGCAAATCAAGTTAATACTTCTGCTAATGGAGCAACTGCAACAACATTTGCATTCAGAAGTCCTGTGTATGTACAAGAAGGCTCTGAGTACTGTATCGTTCTTCTATCCGATTCATTCAACTATCGTGTATGGATTTCACAGTTGGGTGAGGATCTCATTGGCACAGATAGAAAGATATCTCAGCAACCTTATGCTGGCGTTCTATTCAAATCGCAGAATGCCTCGACATGGACAGCAGATCAGCTTCAGGATTTGAAATTCAAACTATATCGAGCACAATTTGATACTGCAAACATCGGCAAGTTGACATTCACCAATGAAACAGTTCCTTCAAGATTGTTGCCATCCAATCCTATCAAGTTGGTTAATGCTTCACCGGTGATTACTATTCTGCATCCATCTCATGGTATGACTGCAGGTGCTAACATCACATTGTCAGGATTTAATGATGTAGGCAATGTTAAAACAGGCGACTTGAACAAGACACATTCCATAAGTAATGTGCTTCTTGATTCATATACTATTATGTCAGCCAATGGTGCCAACGTAAGTACATTAGTGGGATCGAGCAATATTCGTGTGACAGAAGATATTGTGTTCGATGTACTAGAACCCATTGTACAGTTTCAAAACTTCTTTGCAACTACAACATCATTCACGGCAAACGTTTCAGATGCAAGTGTATTGTCAGTCAAGAGCTCACCTGTTGGCATTGTTCCAAACGAGAATAATTACTTCAACAGTCCTAAAGCTATCAAGTCGGTTCCTAATGAAGCATTGACAAGTGGCGTGGGTCGTAAGAGTTTAGAAATTACTGCTGCAATGACTTCATCGCTTGATAACTTGTCGCCTGTAATTGATTTAGGGCGTGCTTCAGTTGTTGCAATCAGCAATAGAATCGACAATATCAATGCAACTAACAGCAACTTTAATCACAGTAACGTGACTATTATTGCTGCGAATACACAAATATCTTTCTCAGGTAATTCAATTAATACTTCTAATGGGGTAGTGGCAAACATTTTTGGTCGAGTAAATCCCGGTAAGACAATCGTTATCTCAGGAGCAGGAACACCTGCTAATAATACTACATACGTAGTATCTACAGTGACAAACAATGCAGGTATTGCTAACATTGTCTGCTACGGGTCATTTACGACAGAAGCAACGGGAGCGCAAGTTACATTGATTCAACGTGATGGATTTGTAGATGAAAGAGCACCTCAGGGAGGATCTGCAGCAGCAAAGTATGTCACACGCCAGATAAATCTGAATAATCCATCTAAGTATCTTCGTATCATGTTTGCTGCTAATGTTCCTGCAGGCACAGCCATTGATGTTTACTACAGGACATTAGTACAAGGTTCATTGACGCCATTAAATCAAACTAACTTTGTACAAGCAACTCCTGTCGCTCCCATTGTGACTACATCTAATCCATCTGATTACTTTGATGTTGCCTATGAGATTGATGACTTACCGTCATTCACAGCGGCAGCAGTTAAGATTGTGTTTAGATCAAGTAACAGCAGCACTATTCCAACCATTCGTGATCTGAGAGTGATTGCATGTCCGTAAAAGTAAAGGATCATCCGGGCCTATTGCGTGATCCTTTCTCAAAGGCAATAGTAGTTGCTGATAAGGATAAATATAATACATATCTTGAGCAAAGAGAAAGAATGCGAAAGCAACAGGAAATGATAGAAAAGAACAATGCAGAGATATCTGCTCTTAAGGATGACATGGCACAGATCAAAAGCATGTTAACAGAACTTCTAGTTAGAGGCAAATAATGGCTATTACTGTCAATACTACAGACACATTCGAACAATGGCGCGTTAAGACGAATCAACTGGGAGCTGATGTTGATAGTAATATTGCAGCAGTAAGATCGGATATTACTTCTAATGTAGTTACAATCAATACTAACATTGATAGTAATATTGCAGCAGTAAGAAGTGACATTACTTCTAATGTAGTTACAATCAATACCAATATTGCTGCGAATGCACTTACTATTAATACCAATATTGTAGGGAATGTTGCAACAATCAATACCAATATTGTAGGGAATGTTAACAATATTCTCGCTAATATCGCATCACCTACGGGAAATATAGTTACCGGCAACTTAACTGTATTGGCTAGCGCGAATGTTTCTGCAAATTTAACTTTCAGTGGTACAGGTCGTAGAATTCGAGGCGACTTCAGCAACGCGACGATTGCTGATCGTGTGATGTTTCAGACGAGTACGGTGAATGGGGGGTCAGTAGTTGGCACTATTCCAAACGGCACGGCAACAAGCGCACATTTTAGGGCATATGGGGCATCAAACCCAACAAACGCATCGTATATCGGAATTTTAAATAACGGCACTTCTGATTCCCGAATTGAAGCCGGACGAGAAGGCTCCGGCTCCTACCTCCCCATGACCTTCTACACCGGCGGCTCCGAGCGCATGCGTATTGATACGTCGGGGAACGTCGGGATTGGGACGAGTAGTCCTGCTGAAAAATTAGATATCGTTACTGGAACAAACAGAGGGTATTTTGACGACTCTGCTGGTAGTTTATTTAGACTAAATGCTGTTAATGCTGATAACTCTGCATATGCACCTTTGTCGTTAAATGGCTCGGTTCTTACATTTCAAACTGGCGCTAACGAACGCATGCGGATTAATACGTCGGGGAACGTCGGGATTGGGACGACCTCTCCTGTAGATAAATTAGAAGTTGCAGGGTCATGCAACTTAGGCATCCGCATCTCAAATTCCGGTAACGGTCCCACTGACTATTCTGCAGTTAGATTCCTTCAAAATTCATCAGAAAGAGCATCAATTTATACTAATCAAGGAAATCTATTTCTAAATGCTACACAATCAACAGGAAATATTATATTTGCTGTTAATAATATCGAGCAGGTGAGAATTAGTCCTGGAGGCAATCTAAACGTTTCCTCTAGAATAACTATGGGGGGTGCTTGTAATAATTTAGCTTTTGGAGCACGATCAGGAAGTGTGTCAAGCGGATGTCACAATTTCTTTGCTGGATTTTGTGCAGGTGCAAATAACACCACTGGCTGTTTCAATTTCTTTGCGGGTTTGTGTGCTGGTCTCTGTAACACCACTGGCTGTTTCAATTTCTTTGCGGGTTTGTGTGCTGGTCTCTGTAACACCGATGGCAGTAGCAACAACTTCTTTGGTGCATTTGCTGGTCGCCATAACACCAATGGCAGTAACAACAACTTCTTTGGGTGTACTGCTGGTCGCAATAACACCATTGGCAGTCATAACAACTTCTTTGGGTGTTCTGCTGGTTGCTATAACACCACTGGCTGTTACAACAACTTCTTTGGTGTATTTGCTGGTCGCTATAACACCGATGGCCGTCATAACAATTTCTTTGGTCGTGATGCCGGTCGCTATAACACCAGTGGCAGTCATAACAACTTCTTTGGATTTTGTGCTGGTCGCAATAACACCACTGGCAACAATAATATCTTTTTGGGCCGGGATGCAGGTTCTACTCTTGCTTCTACTACCACTGAATGCAATAGAATAGTCATGGGCAACTGTGACCATACTCTTGCATGTATTAAAGTTGCATGGTCAGTAGCATCTGATGTTCGTGATAAGTGCATCTTTGGTCCCGTACCTTTCGGCAAATCCTTTCTAAAAAGCGTAAACCCAATTACATACTCTTTTAAAAACAGAGAAACAAATGAGATTACAGACTCTACAAGGCGATTTGGATTCTGTGCTCAAGAAATTTTGGCATTAGAGGGTAATGACCCGATCATAGTTAGAAATGATGATGAAAATCACCTGGGAATGTCACACGACTACTTGATTCCTGTCCTTGTAAACGCCGTGAAAGAACTGTCTGATGAAATCGACGAACTAAGAGCTGAAATACAACAACTAAAGAGTGCGTAATGGGAACCGTAAACAATCTCTACATAGATCAGGGGGCAACCTTCAGCGCCACAGTTCAGGTATTTGGCGATAACAGTGCTCCTTATGATCTCACAGGATTCACTCCCGCAGCGCAGATACGAAGAAATTACGCCACCAATACCGTATCCGCAACCTTTACGTCTACAGTTCTTGAAGCTGCAAATGGAACCATTACACTTTCGCTTGCAGCATCCCAAACAGGAAATCTTAAGTACGGTCGCTATGTTTATGATGTAGAAATTACATCAGGAAACGTCATTCTTCGCCCCATTGAAGGAATAGTTACAGTATATCCGCAAGTCACGAGGTAATCGTGAGTAACAAAAAGGCTGTTATACTTGTTTTAAATAATAAAACAACGGGAACTGTTTTAGAATCTCAGCCTATTTCAACATCAGTAATAAGGCCCACTTTAAATAATAAAACAACGGGAACTGTTTTAGAATCTCAGCCTATTTCAAGATCAGTAATAAGGCCCACACGGTTAACTGCAGAGATATTATCTGAAGCGGCGCTTATTCGTGACGTTCAAGTGTCAGATATAGTATTGGTTAACGAGTCTTTGTCTCGTGTTGTTGATTTCATTAGAGCTTTCTCAGAAACTAATCAAATAGTAGACGTCATCAGTTTTTCGTCAGCAAAAACTCTTACAGATGCTGTTCAACTGGCTGACATAAGTGCGCTTTTATTCTCTAAGAGTTTATCTGATGTAGTACAGACGACTGATAGAAATGTTCTTACAGTTATCAAAGGACTGCAAGATAACTATTCTGTAGTCGAGACATTAACACTTACATTTAATAAGAGACTATCTGATGCTGCGAATCCGACTGATCAACTCGCATTTTCTGTAAACAAGGTTTTACAAGATAGTGCTCAAGGAAGTGACTTAGCAACACTAAGTATATCAAAAGCACTAAGTGACAGTTTAACACTAAACGACACGCCAAGTATACTTACAGGGAAAACTTTTTCAGATAGCATTACATTATCAGAAGTTTTTGTCAAAATCTTTCAAAAAGTTATTCAAGACGACAATGCATTATCTGACCAATCTGTTAGGTCTGTGTCAAAGGTATTACAAGATAATGTTTCTGTTCTCGAAATGCTGGCTAAAGTTATTGTTAAACCTTTGTCTGACACTCAAACTAATGATGATATAAGCAGATTATCATTCAATAAGAGAAATGACAATACTGTAAGTCATTCAGATCAACACATAAGTTCAGTATCTAAGGTCTTAGACGATCCTCTTACCATCTTACAACAGATAACTAAACTCATAAATAAGTCTATACCAGATCATGTAACTATTTCTTCAGCGGGTTCTTTGATTTCACAAAGCTACACAGAAGATAATAGTTACTTTTTAGAAGATTATGTAGGTGAATCTCGAATTTTCACATAAGGAAATATTTCCATGTTAAAAGATACAGTTAAAACCATTGGTAAGTTAGACATTGTTCTAACTGATGAAAATGGTGCAATCAAAGAAAGTTTCACTGTTCCTAACCTTGTTGTGCAAACAGGTAGAAACTTTATTGCTCATAGAATGACTAGTGCAAGTAACACCACAATGTCTCATATGGCTATTGGAACCACAAACACGGCTGCTACTTTAGCTGATACCACTTTGGGTACAGAAACTGCTCGTGTTTCACTTACCTCAGGTACTACAGCAGCAAACGTAGTCACCTATGTTGCAACATTTAATGCAGGTGTACCTGCAACTGCAAACGCCATCACAGAAGCTGCTATTTTTAATGATGTATCTGCAGGTGAAATGCTATGCAGAACTGTTTTTGATGTAGTGAATAAGGGTATTCAAGATACGCTCACAATAACCTGGACAATTTCAAATAATTAAATGACTCAGATTACTCTTAGATTAGTAAAGGGAAGCCCACTCACTAATCAGGAGGTTGATGATAACTTCTCTAATCTCAATATAAGCAAAACAGAGATTGGAGGTGACTTAAGTGGTAATGTATTCTCCCCAATAGTAAGTAGTTTCTATGGCAGACAGGTTGCAAACGTTGAACCTGCTGAGGGTCAGGTATTAGTTTGGACTTCTTCAGCATGGACACCCGTAACTTTAGTTGGCTTAGAGCATTTTGAAGAATCAGCAAATGTAACATTTGAATATTCTCAGTTTAAAGCGTTTGGTGAACCAACTAATATCAGCGCTGTATATTCATCTAAAGGCACAGGAGCGACACTTGCACAACCCCCAACGGGTGATACTGCTAACGGCAATCCTCGAGGGGAATATGCTACAGATTGGCAAAAAGTAAGAAACTCCAATACCCAAGTTGCATCGGGTAATTATTCTGTAATAGGAGGAGGTAGAAACAATTCTGCTTCTGCCATTTATTCTGTTGCTCTGGGAGGTCTAACAAATAACTCCTCGGGATCCTATTCAGTCACTGCAGGTGGAGGTGAAAATTTCGCGACTGCACAATATTCGTTTACGGGTGGCGGATTTCAAAACGTAGCCAATTCAAATTACTCTGCTGTCATTGGAGGAAGAAAAGGAAATACAAGAGGTATAGTGGGATATACCGTATTCCCAGCAAGCAACGTACCTATTGCCAATGAGTCGGGTGCCTCTCAAGCGGGACTTCTCGTTTTGGGCACTCAAACAACTGATAGCACATATAAAACATTGACTAGTGACTCAGCTTCACCTTCATTTCAAAATCAATTATATCCTGCAATCAACTCTACCATGGGTATCAGAGGGTTGATTGTGGGTAGAATGGTTGACGGGTTTGGGGGCAGTGTCGGAGACTCTCGTGTGTGGAGTTTCGAAGGATCAATTGCCAAAGATGCTAGCGGAAATCTATCTGAGGTGGGTGAAATTATTGTACATCAACTTCCAGAAACAGCAAACACCCTAAACTGGGATATTCAGGTCGTATCTGAAAGCGGGGCTTTCAAAGTAAAAGTCAAGGGCGAAAACTCAAAGACAATTAGGTGGGTTTGTAGACTTGATACCATCGAAGTCACAAACTAATAAATACAAATAAAGGAGAATGTCATGGCATTAAAATTTAACTTTGAAAACTCTCAGTACGGGGTAGGATATCCAGATGCCTATGCCAGAATTGAGGCGTTTCATGGAAACAAAGAATCTATTACCATTTTAGTATCTGTGCATGCTAACGAGAAAAGTAGAAAAACAAATCAGAAGAAAATTGCAGACATGGGCTTTACGATGCCCTTTTATGAAATAACAGGTGAGTTGCTACCGTCAATGTATTTTTGGTTGCAACAACAAAAACCTTTTTTAAATAATTCTAGCAGCTGTTAAAAAATAAAGGCAAAAGGAGCCAATAATGGCAATTCAGTTTGACCATACGGCGAATGGTTTAGTTACAATTACAACAACAAATGCGGCAAGCCCATCGCCATATACGCTTCGTTTGCCTAATGGAACTGGTTCAGATGGCCAGTTTTTAACAACTGACGGTACTGGGAATCTAAGTTTTACATCTGCCGCCACATCTTATGAGAGTTTAACCTCAAAGGCAGTCGCAAACGTTCTATTATCGGGAGATGTTGCAGGTTCTGCTAACGTCATCCTACAAGCAAACTCTACAGTAATTGCCATTACTACTACGATTCAACCCAACAGTGTTGCTTTGGGAACTGATACTACAGGCAACTATGTTGCAAACGTTGTTGCGGGAACAGGCCTTGTAGCATCTGGCGGAGGATCTGAAAACTCTAATGTCACTGTTTCTCTACCTAATTCTGGTGTAGTTGCCACAACATATGGCAATGCAACAATAGTGCCTGTTATTACTGTAGATGCACAGGGCAGAATCACTGCAGCGTCAAATGTAAACATTTCTGGTATTGGGGGGACTACAGATTATACAGCTCTATCCAATAAACCTTCCGTCAACGTCACATTTACTGGAGATGTGACGGGTGCAGGCAATGTTCTTCTATCTAATGGAGGAACTAATTCTCTATCGATTGCGTTAACTGTTGCAGCCGACTCAGTTGCACTAGGAACAGATACAACAGGGCAATATGTTGCAAACTTAGTTCAAGGTTCGGGTATCACATTAACGGGGCTAACAGGTGAGGGTGCTACTCCCACTATTTCTGCAAACGTAACCTCTGTCGGATCATTTACGGGTGCTGTATCTAATACTAATCTGTTGTCTAGCATATTGCAAGTAGATGGAACAGGATCTAACCTTGACGCTGACCTTCTAGATGGTCAACAGGGCACATATTATCTAGATTGGACTAATGTAACTAATAAGCCAGATCCTGTTATAACAGTCACGATGACAGGAGATGTAACAGGATCTGCAAGTGCAACATTACAAGATCTTGCATCTAATACTATATCAATTGCAACAACGATTGCTGCAGACTCAGTTGCACTAGGAACTGATACAACAGGAAACTATACAAATAGAGTAGTGGCAGGCACAGGAATCACAGCAACAGGTACTGCTGATGAGGGTAACGTAATCACTGTGGGGTTAACTAATACAGCAGTGACCCCTGCTACTTATGGCAATGCTCGCATCATACCTTCTTTCACAGTTGATCAACAAGGTCGACTAACTGCTGCGTCTAATGTTACTTTGCTTTCTGATGTTGCAAACATTATTCTAACAGGGGATGTTACTGGGTCAGCAAATGCAATTTTGGGACCCAACTCAACTACTATTTCTATTAGTACGACAGTTGCTCCAAATTCAGTAGCCCTAGGTACTGATACTACAGGGAATTATACGGATCGTGTTGTTCCGGGTGTCGGGTTAACTGTAACAGGAACTGCTGATGAGGGTAATGTTATCACTGTAGCGCATTTAGACACTAGTTCAGTAGCAAATGTGTCTAGTGATAATTCTAATGGAGTGGTGATTCAAGATTTAACTCTTGGATTCGATACCTTTGGACATGTAACATCTGCATCTGTAGCAACTGCCAATCTTGACACTAGATACTTGGGGTTAACATCAAAGGCAAGTGATTCAGACTTGCTTGATGGGTTAGATTCAACACACTTTTTAAATTATGTTAACACGGTTAACAGACCTGCTGCAAATATTGCATTGACGGGAGATGTCACGGGGTCCGCAAATGCTAGTTTACTAGCAAACTCTACTATTTTATCCATTGCGGCTACATTAACCAATTCAGGTGTTTCAGCTAGTACATACGGCAATGCAAGGATTATACCCGTAATCACAGTAGATAGTAAAGGCAGAATCACGGCTGCCTCTAATGTTACACATCTGCCTGATGCTGCTAATATTGTATTGACTGGGGATGTAACTGGTGCAGCAAACGTCATTTTAGGCCCTAACACAACAACCATCAGCATCGCTACAACTGTTGCACCCGATTCTGTGGCCCTAGGGACAGACACTACTGGGAATTATGTAGCAAACGTTGTAGCAGGTACAGGATTGTTAGCATCAGGGGGAGGATCTGAAACCTCAGTTGTTACAGTGTCTCATGCAGACACCAGCTCAGTTGGTAACGTCAGCAGTAACAATGATGGTGGTGTAGTAATTCAAGATTTAACTCTTGGATTTGACACATTTGGTCACGTAACATCTGCAACCGTTGCAACTGCTAACCTTGATACAAGATACTTAGGCATTTCATCCAAAGCGGCAGACAGCGATAAGTTAGATGGGCAGGACGGGACATATTATCTTGACTGGACCAATACAACCAATAAACCGGGTCCTGTTGTTAATGTTACTCTTACTGGAGATGTAACAGGCTCTGCATCAGCCACTCTTACTGATGTAACATCAAACACTATTACAATTAGCACAACTATTGCTGCTAATTCTGTAGCTTTGGGGACAGATACAACAGGAAATTATACTGATCGAGTTGTTGCAGGAACAGGTATCTCGGCAACAGGAACTGCAGATGAAGGTAATGTTATCACAGTTGGGTTATCCGACACTGGAGTCGTTGCAAATACTTACGGTAATGCAACAGTTGTTCCAGTTATTACTGTTGATGCACAGGGAAGAATAACATCTGCTTCAAATGTTACTATTTCAGCTTCAGGTGGAGGAGGTGGAGGTGCATCGTTAGATGCACAAAAGAACTTTGCAGTTGTAGATGCTTGTGCGTTAACAAGCACAGGATGTCATAATATTTTCATTGGAGAGAATGCCGGTCGCTGTACAACGTTCGGAAAGTATAATTTCTTTGCTGGAAAAAGAGCAGGTTTTTGCAATACTACAGGATGTTACAACAATTTCTTTGGTGCGTATGCAGGAAATTGCAATACTACCGGAAGTTTCAATAATTTCTTTGGTCGTTGTGCAGGTTTTTGCAACACATCAGGCTCTAATAACAACTTCTTTGGGCAGTGTGCCGGGAGATGTAATACCACTGGCTGTCATAACAATTTCTTTGGATTCTGTGCTGGGCAAACAAATACTACGGGTGGATGTAACAACTTCTTTGGTCTTTATGCTGGTATCTGTAACACCACTGGCAGCAACAACAACTTCTTTGGATTTTATGCTGGTAGCTGTAACACCACTGGCTGTTACAACAACTTCTTTGGAAGAGCTGCTGGTCTCAGAAACACCACTGGCATCCATAACAATTTCTTTGGATTCTGTGCTGGGCAAGCAAATACTACGGGTGGATGTAACAACTTCTTTGGTCTTTATGCTGGGAGATGTAATACTACAGGCATCAATAACAACTTCATTGGAAGATCTGCTGGTCTCTGTAACACCACTGGCTGCAACAACAACTTCTTTGGAAGATCTGCTGGTTGCTCTAACACCACTGGCCGCCACAACAACTTCTTTGGGTGTCTAGCAGGTTCCGGCGCCAGCAGTGCCAGTGGTAGCTTCAACAATTTTGCAGGATTATGTGCGGGCTTTTGTAATAGTACAGGGGGGTGTAACAACTTCTTTGGTTGTACTGCTGGCTTTTTCAATACTACAGGGGGCAGCAACAACTTCTTTGGCCCTGGGGCAGGATTTAGGAATACCACCGGATGTTACAACAACTTCTTTGGACTTTGTGCTGGATTTTGTAATAGCACAGGCAATAATAATATTATTGTGGGTTGCTTGGCGGGTGTGGGTGCAGCTGGATTATGTAACGTAACTACTGAGTCTAACCATATCATCATGGGAAATAGTTCCCATACACAAGCATTGATTCAAATCGCATGGACTGCAGTATCCGATGCTAGAGACAAGTGTATTTTTGGACCTGTTCCTCATGGTCGCTCATTCCTAAACAAAGTTAATCCTATTGCGTTTGCATTCAAAGACAGACAAACCAATCAAATTACAGATCCTCCAAACAAGAAACGATATGGGTTCTCTGCCCAAGAAATTGCAGAACTTGAGGGGGATGATGCAGTTATAGCGAATAAAAATAATCATGATAAATACTTCCTAACATCTGATTATCTTGTTCCTGTTCTCGTGAATGGTATTAAAGAACTATCTGCAGAGTTAGAAACAGTTAAGAAGAGGCTTGAAGCACTAGAAAATAAGTGAGGTATTATGAAACGTGTTTTGATTGCTACTCCATGTCTGTATGGAAAGGTTGATGCATATTATGTGCATAGTCTTTGTGAATCCATAAAATTATGTGCAAAACATGATCTTGCCTTAAACGCAATCTTCCTAGCCAATGAAAGCATTTTGCCCATGGCTAGGAATGAACTCATCAATCTTGCATACCAACAAGATTATGATGGCATGGTATTCATCGACGATGATGAATACTGGGATCCCAATGCCCTTCTTGATATTCTACTATCCCCCAAAGATGTAGTTTGCCTGCCTGTAGTCAACAAAGGTGATAAGAAGATTGAGTACAATGTCTTTCTTGATGACAATGTACAGCGTGATGTGGATGGGTTCATCAAGACAAAGAAGGTCGGCACAGGTTTCATGAAGCTATCTAAGAAAGCTATTCATGATCTGTGGGAATCCAATCCAGAAATTTTGTTTCGTAACAAGAAACTAAAACTAATCTGCGACTATGGGTATATGAATGATTCATTTGTGGGCGAAGACATTACACTTTGCCGTAAGTTGCAAGAATTAGGTTATACTATTTGGGTTAATCCTTCGCATACTGTAGCACATATAGGACCCAAGATGTACAAAGGTGATTTTGAGAAGAGCCTAAATGAAAAACATACTATTCTATAATCTATGGCATAATGGCGACGTTTTCTCTGGTAGGGGTTACATAAAACTTATAATCGACTCTATACCTGACGCAAAGTTTGGGTACTATCACAAAAACCATCCCAAGATAGTCTCTGATCTCACGAAGATCACCTTTGAACCTGATCTAAATAAACTTCAAGTTGATCTTCTAAACTATCGCAAAATATTTGAGACAGAAAAAACCATCTACATTAATACTTGGGTGGGAGCATACTTTCATCAGAATCAAGCACGAATGGTTGACTTCCCAACCTATATCGTCAATCTGCAAGGCGAAGATCATGCTAACTATCGATCATTGCATCTGATGTACCAGTTCATATGCAACTACCTAAATACATATCATAAGTGTAACATTGACCTGCCTGCAAACCCCCTTGATTGTGTTCCTAGCGTACAATGGAATAAGTATGATATCAAACCTGTGCAACCTATAGTCGATTTGGGTAAAAGAATGCATCTGTTTTGCAATGGAAAGGTTAGGAGTTTGCAATCTCAGATAGGAAACATGCAAAATGTTATTAACTCACTTGCATCTTCCTATGCTAATGAGTTATTCATCTGCACAGAAAAGTTTGATACTTCACTACAGAATGTTTTGTTCACAGATGATATCTTTCATCTTGTAAACGACATTAACGAGATTGCATACCTATCAACTTTTTGCTCGACAATTGTAGGTAAGAACTCAGGCCCGTACATGTTCACCCATGTGAAAGACAACATAAATAATCCCAACAAAGTATTTGTAGCATTTAGCAATAAAGTAAGTGACTGCTATACTCATCATGCTATCAACCTTCCCTGCACTTATCTTCATAGTAATGCAACAAGTGATCCATCGATTCTAAAAACTATTTTGACTGCCTTCTCTATACAAAAAAGGTCAATCATTTCTTTATGACAAAACTTGACTTAGTCATTCCCACCATGTGGAAAGATGAAAACTTTCTACAAGCATTGCAAACCTATTGCGACTGTGATAACATATCAAACATCTATCTGATAGACAATGACTATGCAAAGAGGCCCAAACATCTGGTATCCCATGAAAAGTTGCATATCGTAAACTATGGCAAGAACATCTACGTCAATCCAGCATGGAATGAGGGATACTATAGATCATCTGCGGATGTCATATGCTTTTTGAATGATGATGTTCAAGTAGAACCTGAGGTATTTGAATTTATGCATTCATTAGATTTCTCTCAGATAGATATCATAGGCGTGCATCTTAAAGGAAGTATAGATAACTTTCACATTGTGAACCATCCCGATATGAAAGAAGAACTTATTCGTTTGAATGTCAATAAGTCGCAACCCATAGGCGGGCAAAGTTATGCCTATGGGGTGTGCATGTTTATCAAGCGATCTTCGTATCGAGTTATTCCTAGTTTGTACCAGGTGTGGTATGGTGATGAATATCTGATACAACGCTGTGAAAACATCTACACACTTAAGACAAGCAAGATTCATGGCGAGATATCAAAGACAATTATCTCAAAAGATATCAAGAGCCAAATTCAAAAACGTATTGACCTAGATAGCATGAATGTCTACCGATACAACCATTTCTTCAATGCAAGAAATTGGGATATTATTCGTAAAACTATAGGAATTTGAAATGAAATATAGCATTTTTCACCTTCAAGGGGGAATCGGCAAACATGTTGCAGCAACTGCCGTAGCACAATGCATAAAGAACAATCATCCTGATCGTAAACTGATTGTAGTGTGTGCCTATCCTGATATCTTCATCAATCTGCCTTTTGTTGATCGTGTGTTTACCTTAGGTAACACTAGCTATTTCTATCAAGAATACATTCAGGATAAAGATAGCATTTTGTTTCACCATGAACCATACTACACCACTAACCACATTCACAAGCGTAAGCGTCTGATTCCTAACTGGTGTGAGATGTATGGGTTAAAGTATAACAATGAAACACCCACAGTAAAGTTTAATAAGCTGCAATTCGATTTGTCAAAACAGTTTTGGGAAAGAAAAAAACCTATAATGGTCATTCATACCAATGGCGGCATGATGACGACTGATGCAAAATCGTATGCCTGGACACGGGACATGCCTACCGATCTTGCTCAGGAGTTGGTTGATCATTACAAAAAGGACTACCATATCTTTCAAGTTACCAAACTAAATTCTCCTAAGCTGAAGGATGCAGAGCACATCTACGCAACTCCTCAGCAGTCATTAAATCTTATGGAGTTCTTTAGTTTACTCATGCATTCAAAAAAGCGTATTCTGATTGACTCGAGTTTGCAACATGCAGCAGCTGCCATGAAGCGCAAGTCAACTGTGTTATGGAATGGAACTAGTCCTAAAGTGTTTGGTTATGATATTCATGACAATATTACAACCGAGATTCCATATGACTTCAAACTGCCGGGAAGTTACTTATTTGACTTTGACTTCAATGGCAATGAGCTAGAATATCCGTTTACAGAAGATGTGAAATTATTCGATATAAATAAGATCATTGAATCTGTGAATAAACAGTGAGGATAACATGAAAGATATGATCAAAGAAATTATTCGCGAAGAAATGATGAAGGCAAGTATGAAGAAGTATCACTTTATGTCAGGACTACCTCGAGCAGGTAGTACGCTGCTGTCATCTATTCTAAACCAAAACCCAAGATTTTACTCGGGTCCCAGCTCACCTGTAGTGCCAACAATGATTACGCTTGAGCAATCATTGTCACAAGATGAGTTGTATTTAGCATACCCCAAACCACAACAAGCAGCAAAGATTATCGCAAGTGTTATCGACAACTACTATTCAGATGTAGATAAACCTGTTATCTTTGACAAGAACCGGTCATGGGTTAATCGCCTGCACTACATTCCAGGTTACTTTAGATTTGAACCTAAAGTCCTATGTCCTGTGCGAGATGTAAAAGATATACTGGCATCGTTTATTGCTATGCAGCGCAGGAATCAGTACAATGGCAATGGAACCAAGATTAACTTCATTGATGAAATGCTTATCAAATCAAATACGCCGTTGACTGATGATAATCGTTGTGAGTTTCTAGCGAGTCCTATGGGTATTTTGGGGCAAAGTTATAACGGGATTAAACAGGCAATCATGGAAGGCAAACAAAATTCTCTACACTTCATTGAATATGATGACCTGTTAAATAATCCAGAAGATACTATGCGAAAGATTTACGACTTCCTTGAAGAAGAATACTTTACTCATGACTTCAGCAAGATTGAAAACATTCATCGTGAACGTGATGAAGAAGTTTATGGTATTGCTGATATGCATGAAGTTCGTGAAACTTTAGGTCGTCGAGGGATTGTAGCAGAAGAAATTCTATCACAAGAAACACTTCAGAAATGTGAGGGATCAGAATTTTGGCGCACAATGAATGATCCTATCCCTGTAGATGATTTTCAACCCAATGATGAACCCCCCAAATCAACAGATGAACCTGCAACACTAATAGGAGCTTAATATGGAAGAGGAACAACTAACACCCCAGCAACGTGTAGACGGAACTGTTCGCGCAGCGCGTGACAGCGTTTGGGTAGTCAACGATGAGATTCAAAAGAAATCTGATCGTGGCGAACTAACACAAGAAGGGCGCGGCAATATTGAGCGCAATGTGGCACACCTCGAAATTGTTATGTCTGATCCACAAATCATCGAATTGGGTGGCGATCTATCTGATCTCACAGCAGCAATCACAGACGGAAAAGCAGCGTTGGTATAATATGCAGAAAATTTTGATTATGGGCCTTCCTGGATCAGGAAAGACAATGTTTGCAGAAAAATTAAAGAAGTATCTCGAACTCAGCATTCCGCCATTAGACTGGTTCAATCGCGAAGTTGTACCCAAACTTCCTAATGCAAAAGTCGATTGGTTTAATGCTGACGAGATACGAAAAAAGTTTAATGATTGGGATTTTTCAAAGGAAGGGCGAATACGGCAAAGTATTCGCATGGCACAATTCGCACTTGAATCATCAGGTGATTATGTAATTTGTGATTTTATCGCACCCTTGCCCGAGATGCGCCATAACTTCAAAGCTGATTGGACTATTTGGATGGACACCATCGATGAGGGAAGGTATGAAGATACCAACAAGGCCTTTGTGCCGCCCGACATTTATGATTTCCGCATAACAGAGAAGAATGCAGATAAGTGGGTTGAATACGTGGGTGAGAGAATCGTAAAACAAGAGAGACGCCCAAAGTTTAACTGGCAAAAAGAAACCGTTCAAATGCTGGGCAGATGGCAACCCTGGCATGAGGGCCATCGTGCCTTGTTTGAAAGAGCATTACGCAAAACGGGACAAGTGTGTATTATGATTCGTGACTGTCAAGGATGGAATGACAGCAATCCTTTTGCAATTGAGCAAGTCAAAAACTTCATTCGAAAAGATCTAGATCCTCTATATCAAGGTATGTATGAGATATTAGTGGTTCCTAACGTTGTAAACATTACGTATGGGCGTGACGTTGGTTACAAGATTGAACAAGAAGTTTTTGATGCTAATATTCATTCTATCTCAGCAACCAAAATTAGACAAACTATGGGATTAAAATAGGAAACGGCGCCCTTATAAATATAACAATAAAAAGAGGGCGCTATGGCTATTACTACTCGACAACAACTGATTGATTACTGCCTACGTAGACTTGGGCATCCAGTAATTGAAATAAACATCGATGACGATCAGATTGAGGATCGCATCGACGATGCCTTTCAGTTTTACAGAGAGTATCATTTTGATGCGGTAGAAGAAGTATATCTAAAAGCACAGGTAACTAATTCGAACCTTGTGCTCACCACTAATGTTGCGAATACCTTTGGGCCTGGAGAAGTTATAACGGGACAAACAAGCGGCGTCATCACTACGGTTGTTTCAAACAATAACGCTGCTCTTTTAACAGTTTATAAAACCACACAAGATAAATCATTCACGGTGGGGGAGACAGTCACAGGATCCGGCGGCAATACAGCTGTAGTATCGTCATTCACCAAAGGATCTTATGACAATCGTTACTTTGATATTGCGGATGCTGTAACAGGTATCAAGCAAGTCTTACCTTTCTTTGATCGCACCTCAGGTATCAATCTGTTTGATATTCGATATCAGATGTTAGTGCAGGACTTATACAATCTGATGTCTGTAGATATGATACACTACACAATGATTCAGAATCATCTTCGACTAATTAATGACCTTCTAGTGGGTCAGAAACCTTTTAGATTCAATCGTCACATGAATAGACTTTATGTAGATATGGATTGGGATCGTGATGCAGGTTTAAATAATTACCTTATAGTTAACTGCTATCGAATTCTAGATCCTACTACATATACTGACGTTTATGACGATATATTCTTGAAAAGATATGCAACATCATTAATTAAACGTCAATGGGGAGAAAACCTTAAGAAGTTTGAAGGAGTTCAGCTTCCTGGAGGAGTAACGCTTAATGGGCAGAAGATTTATGATGAAGCAATCGATGAAATTATGAAAATAGAAGATGAAATGCAGCTAAGATTTGAAACACCTCCAATGTTCATTACTGGCTAGTATTAATCATTCATCATTGCCAACAAAGCGATTATACACCCATGTCAATTAGAAAACAATAGAAAAAGTCAAATGCCTCCCACGAACTTTTACTTTCAGAGTGGAATCCCAATGGGCAAGAGATCAGAGTCTCTGCTGCATGAGGATTTGATCATTGAATGCCTAAAGATTTACGGATTTGATTGTTTTTATATTCCTCGAGTTGCTGTAAGTCGTGATATGATTTTGAATGAGGATCCTCTCAATAAATATGAAGATGCTTTTCCGCTAGAGGCCTATCTAGAAAATACTACAGGTTTTGGCGGAGGTGAACTTCTTACTAAGTTTGGTCTCGAGATTCAGGATACCGCAACCTTTATTGTTGCTAGACGGCGCTGGGAAGAATCAGTGGGTAGAAAAAAGGTCGCCGCATTGAGCAGGCCTGCAGAAGGTGATCTAATATACTTTCCTTTGACCAAATCGTTTTTCGAGATTCGTTATGTAGAAGTAAAGGATCCATTCTTTCAGGTCGGAAAACTTTATGTGTATAAACTAGAATGTGAATTGTTTCAGTATAGTCATGAGAATATTCAAACAGAAGTTCGTGAAATTGATGAAATTATAGATAAGAAAGAGCAGAATGTTGAATCGTTTGAATTGTCATTTGAAGATACGGGAACATTGGTGTATGAGAACAGCGATAGCAGTTTAGTTTATGAGAACTTTAATATCAAAACAAATGATCCTATAGCACAGAATGATGACTTCGACACTAACATATCAGACATTTTAGATTTTACAGAAAAGAATCCTTTTGGGGAAGTGTTTATAAACAATGCTAACTAACGGAAGTTACTACTGGGGGACAATTCGAAAGTGTATAGTTGCTTTCGGAAACATGTTCAACAATGTAGAGATAGATCGAAAGAATAGTGCGGGAACTTCTGTTCAGGCGCTACGTGTTCCTTTAGCTTATGCACCTAAACAAAAGTTTCTTGCAAGAATTGATCAGCTTCCAAATGGTGAAGAGCGCAATGTGCAAATCACGCTTCCTAGAATGTCATTTGAGTTGGTTAAAATCGACTATGATTCTAGTCGAAAACTGTCAATGACACAGAAAAATAGAACGGTGTCAGTTTCTAACAACATTGTAACTTCTCAATTTGTTCCTGTTCCCTACAATCTTACTATAAACCTCTACATCTATGTTAAGAATAGTGATGATGGCTTGCAGATCATAGAACAAATTCTCCCTTACTTCAATCCTGACTATAACCTAACGATTAAAGCTGTTCCGGATATGAATATTAACCACGATATTCCTATTGTTCTTGAGAACATCGATTTTACGGATTCTTATGATGGCAGCTTTAATGATAGAAGAGCAATCATCTGGACACTTACCTTTAGCATCAAAACAAACTTCTATGGACCTACGAGCAAACAAGGTGTTATTCGCAGGGCTATTGCTAATGTATACCAAGATCCTGTTCTGGCAAACTTGCTAGGAACAGTTGATGTTACAACATCTCCTTCCAATGCACAACCTGGGAATGTAGTAGCATTCGTAGAAACGTTTGATGGGTTTGATTGATGGAAAAGCTCAATGAAATCTTCAATATTGAGGAACATAAGAAAGATGTTCCTATTCTACTATCTGATGACCTAGAAGATGATTATGATCTTGCTAGGAGAACTCTTCGCGAAGTCATTACAAAGGGTTCATCGGCGCTGGATGATGCCCTAATGCTTGCAAGAAGTTCAGAACATCCTCGTGCATATGAAGTCACCGGGCAGATAATGAAAACTGTTTCTGATGTTGCCAAGGATTTATTAGCTTTGCAAAAACAAAAACAAGATATTGATCGCCCGGGTAAAGATGCTGTTCCTCAAATAGCACAACAGAACAATATTTTGTTTACAGGTTCAACAGAAGATCTTTTAAGAGCTTTAAATACCCGCGATGTTAAGACAATTGATGCAGGTAATTAACACTAAGAATAAGTATAATGGGAACACCAATCTAAAGCAGGTTGGATATCCCATACAGTTTACACAGGATCAAGTTAGAGAACTTCTTCTGTGTAGTCGGGATCCTATTTACTTCATCGAGAAGTATTGTCGAATTGTTTCGCTTGACTTGGGCCTAGTGCCGTTTGCTCTTTACGACTATCAAAAGAATTTTATAAACACAATTCTGAATAATCGCAAGGTTATCAGTATGCAGCCCCGCCAGATGGGTAAGTCGCAGGTTGTGGCGGCATATATCCTGTGGTATACACTGTTTCAATCCAACAGGACAGTTGCGATTCTAGCGAACAAAGCACCTGCTGCAAGAGAGATATTATATCGATATCAATTGATGTATGAGAATCTACCTCTGTTCTTACAACAAGGTATCAAGACATGGAACAAAGGGGATATTGAACTAGAAAATGGTTCAATTGTATTCACAGCTGCTACCAGCAAATCGGGTGTTCGTGGTCGTTCGGTAAACTTACTGTATGTTGACGAAACTGCTATCATTCCCAACAACCTTGCAGATGAATTCTTTACTGCAGTTTATCCTGTGGTATCAGCGGGTTCTACAACCAAGATTATTCTAACATCTACTCCGTTGGGGTATAATCACTTCTGGAAGTTCTGGAATGACGCGGAGCAAGGATTGAATGGGTTTGTTCCTCTGCGCGTACATTACAATGAGCATCCCAATCGCGACGCTAAGTGGGCAGAAGAACAACGTAGATTGCTCGGGGATGTTAAGTTTAATCAAGAGGTTTTGTGCTCATTCATAGGATCATCTGCATCATTGATTTCTGGAGATGTAATAGCTAGCTTGTCACCTGTGCCTTATGTGTTTACCACTGATGATGGGTTAGATATTCTAGAAGAACCTCAGAAAGATCATCAGTATGTGATTGTTGTAGATACTTCTAGAGGTGTTGGGGGCGACTATTCTGCGTTTACTGTAACAGATGTTACACAAGTGCCCTATAGGGTTGTAGGCAAGTATAGAAACAACCAAATCAGTCCTTTACTATATCCTGATATTATACATAAAGTGGCGAAAGATTTTTTTGATGCATATGTTCTAGTTGAGATCAATGATATTGGTCAACAGATTGCAGATATTCTGCATGCTGATCTAGAGTATGAAAACATTTTTAGAGTAGGTACGAGTGCAAAGACGGGACAGTATCTTACTAGCGGATTTAAAGGATCAGCGTTTCTGGGAGTCAAAACTAGTAAACAAGTTAAACGGATTGGATGTTCCAATCTCAAAACACTAGTTGAATCAAAGAAACTACTGATCTTCGATAAGGATATCATATCTGAGTTATCAACCTTCATTGAATCTAGAGGCGGAGTGTACGCTGCAGATGAGGGTTATCATGATGACTTAGTTATGACACTTGTTTTATTAGCATGGGCAAGTAAAGATCCTTATTTTAAAGAATTGACTAACGTCAATCTTCGAAATGCATTGTTTGAAAATCAATTGAAACAAATTGAAGAAGAACTGACACCTTTTGGTATGCTAAATACGGGGGTTCCGGAAAAGGCAACTGCTGAAGTTATGGCGGGAGATCTTTGGATTACTGGAGATATGTATCATTACATGGACAAGTTAAAACAGTCCTGGTATGATGATATACCTCATGAAAAAGAGCGATTTTATAAATAACACATAGAATACAAAACTAGATTATAAAACAATTTCAAGGAGATTTCTATGGCATACCAACTTTCACCTGGCGTGTTAGTAACTGAAAGGGACCTTACAACGGTTGTCCCTGGCGTTGCTACCACTGCAGGAGGATTCACAGGAAAATTTAAGTGGGGTCCTATCAATGATCCTACTCTTATTACATCTGAGGTTGAACTGGTAGAACGTTTCGGATCACCCGATAATGATACCGCAACTTCATTTTTTACTGCTGCTAACTTTTTAGGTTATGGCAATCAGCTTTTAACAATTCGCGCTCGTGCTGCGGGTGATTTGAATGCTGTTGGAAACGCATCATCTGTTAGCACAGGTTCTGTAACATCAGTTACAATCACTAATGCAGGTGGCGGGTATACTGCAGGAAATACAACCGTATCATTTCCTGATCCTCAACTTCCTGGAGGCATTAAAGCACAGGGAACTTTATCTCTTTTTGCAAATGGCGTAGTTAGTGGTATTGTTATTACATCTGGCGGCTCAGGTTATACTGGTAATGGGATGATTACGCTAGTAACCACAGATGCAGGTGTTACGGGTGCAAATATCGCAAATATTTCAGCTAATATCACCCTAACAGGAACGACTGCTCAAGGCATCACCATTGAAAACGACGATGATTACATTCAGAATTATTCTTCGGGCACAGTCGGTAAGGGTGAATTTGCGGCGAAGTATGCAGGTACAATTGGTAATTCTGTAAAAGTTTCTATTTGTGACGCTTCGGGTTGGGGTAATTGGGCATATGCCTCGCAATTCGATGGAGCACCTGCAACATCATCCTATGCATCTCAATACGGCGGATCAAACGATGAATTGCATGTTATTGTTCTTGATGCTGATGGCCTGATCACAGGCACTGCAGAGACTGTTCTTGAACGATTTGCTTTCGTATCAAAGGCATCTGATGCAACAAAGAGTGATGGAACTAATAACTACTACAAAGATGTTATTAACTTAACGTCTAAGTATTTGTGGTGGTTAGCTCATCCGACAAACACCTCATCAAATTGGGGCACAGCAGCTAAAAATACTGCCTTTAGCAATGTCACAGTAGCACAAGCAATTACACGCACTTTAGTTGGTGGTGCGCTAGGAACACCTACAGCAGGCAATATCCTTACGGGATACGAACTTCTTGTAAATGATGAGTTGTATGATATTTCATTAGTTCCTACTGGCGATCTTGCTGCAGCACAAGCACGTAGCGTTGTAACGAGTGTAGCTGAAGCTAGAAAAGATTGCGTGGTGTTCATTTCACCTGCTCTTGCTGATGTTCAAGTTGGTCAACCTGATTCAACCAAAACAACAAACATCACAGACTTCAGAACAACTGATCTAACTAACCTATCATCTTCATATGCTGTTCTAGATAGTGGATGGAAGTATCAGTATGATCGCTATAATGACGTCTATCGTTGGATTCCATTGAATGGTGATATCGCAGGCCTATGCGCTCGTAATGATTTTGTTGCTGATGCATGGTTCTCCCCTGCAGGGTTGAATCGTGGGCAGATTCGTAATGTGGTTAAGTTGGCGTTCAACCCCAACAAAGCACAGCGTGATGTTCTTTATAAGGCAGGTGTGAATCCTGTTATTTCGTCACCTGGGACAGGAACTGTTCTGTTTGGCGACAAGACATTGCTTTCACGTCCAAGTGCATTTGACAGAATCAATGTTCGTAGATTGTTCATTGTTCTAGAAAAAGCAATTGCTGCTGCAGCAAAGTCACAGTTGTTCGAATTCAACGATGAGTTTACACGTGCTCAGTTTAGAAATATTGTAGAGCCATTCCTTCGTGATGTGAAGGGTCGTCGTGGTATTACAGATTTCAAAGTTGTGTGCGATACAACGAACAACACAGGCGAAGTCATTGATAGAAACGAATTTGTGGCGGATATATATGTTAAACCCGCACGTTCTATTAACTTTATCACATTGAACTTCATTGCGACAAGAACAGGCATTTCTTTTGAAGAAGTGACAGCCTAAGGAGAATTTAAATGGCATTTGATGTAGATCAATTTAGAACTCGCCTCGCAAATGGGGGTGCTCGTCCCAATCAATTCATTGTTAATTTGGGGGCTAGGGGGGTTGATGGAGGATTAGCATCTTTCCTTGTTACCTCAGCTTCTCTTCCTGGTCAAACTATTGGAACAGCCTCTGTATTTTATAGAGGTCGTGAAGTGAAACTAGCCGGGGATAAGGTTTTTGCTCCTTGGACAACTACAATTCTTAATGATGGCAACTTGACTATTCGTAAGCAGATTGAAAGATGGATGAATAGAATAGAAGACAATGTTGAAAAAAGAGGTCAAGTTGCCTTTCAGGGGTATGAAGCTGAACTTGAAGTACAACAGCTTGATAAAAATAATAAAATAATTCATTCTTATCAATTAATCGGGGCTTATCCTACTGATCTTTCAGAAATTGGATTGGATTTCGGAGCAAACGATACAATCAGTAGTTTTACATGTACATGGAACTATCAGTATTTCGTTTACGATGGAAGTACAGATACTCCGATAGCAGTTCCTGATTTTGTGGCTTCTGACGAAGGCGAATAAATTAATTTATGGATATACAATTATTTGGATTTAAGTTAACCCGTCCGAAACCTGTTCCAAAAGCTTCTCAGAGCTTTGTTACACCTACGGCAGAGGACGGCGCAACTACCATATCGGCTGGTGGCTATTATGGCACGTATGTCGATCTTGATGCGACGAGTAAGACAGAGTCCGAACTTATAACACGATATCGTCAGATGGCTATGTACGCTGAATGCGATATGGCTATCGAGGATATCGTGTCGGACGCTGTTGCTAATGTTGATGACGAACCTCCTGTTAGGCTTGATCTAACTGAACTAAATGTTTCTTCAAACATCAGAAAAACAATCGAGAACGAGTTTAATGAAATTCTATCATTGCTTGACTTCAATTCAAAAGCACATGAGATATTTCGTCGTTGGTATGTAGATGGGCGTCTGTATTATCAAAAGATTGTCGATACAAGTAACTCCAAGAAGGGTATTCTTGAACTGCGTTATATCGATCCAAGAAAGATTAAGAAGGTTCGAGATGTCAAGAAAGAAAAGTTGCCCAATGGTATTGATGTAATTAAAACTATTGATGAGTTTTACCTTTACAATGATAAAGGAATTCAGTATACTGTTGCGCTTAGTACAAGTCAAACCGTATCACAAGGTACAGGTATTCGAATCACTCTAGATTCAATTGCTTATTGCCATTCTGGATTAGTTGATTTGGATAAGAATATTGTAGTAGGTTATCTACATAAAGCGATCAAACCTGTAAACCAACTAAAGATGATGGAAGATGCTCTGGTCATCTACCGTCTAGCAAGAGCACCTGAAAGAAGAATCTTCTACATTGATGTAGGAAATCTTCCTAAGCTCAAAGCTGAACAATATCTTAAAGATGTGATGACTCGCTATCGTAATAAGATAGTGTATGATTCATCTACAGGTGAAGTTCGTGATGATCGCAAATTCATGTCGATGCTCGAGGACTTCTGGCTTCCTCGTCGCGAAGGAGGTCGTGGTACAGAGATTACTACACTTCCCGGCGGAGAAAACTTGGGACAGATCGATGATATCATCTACTTTCAAAAGAAGATGTATCAGGCAATGAATGTTCCTTTGTCGCGCCTCGAGCAATCATCAGGATTGTCCTTCGGTCGTCAATCAGAAGTAACCCGTGATGAATTAAAATTTGCTAAGTTCATTAGTCGTTTGCAGAATAAGTTTTCTGATCTGTTTCGTGATCTACTTAAGACTCAATTGCTTCTTAAAGGAATCATTGTTGAACAGGATTGGGATGATATCAAAGAGAAACTGCGCTTTAAGTTTGCACAAGATCAATACTTTGCTGAACTAAAAGACGCAGAAAACATGCGAAATAAAATTGATCTATTGACTCAGTTACAACCTTATGTGGGATTGTATTACAGTCAAGATTACATTCGTCGCAATGTTCTTCGTATGTCTGATGATGAGATAGAGAATACATTGCAGCAGATTCAAAAAGAACCACCTAATCCTATGCTTCAGATGCAACAATTGCAAATGGCGCAAATGCAACAGCAAATGGATGTTGAAGCGGCTGCTGCACAACAGCAAACTAATAAATAATATAAAGGATTGACATATGGATACCAGAGACCTAATTAAGCAAATGATGTCTAGTGTTCTTGACGGGCAGCCCGCAGAGGCGCAGGAACGCTTTGAAGATATTATTTCTATTAAAGTTACAGATGCAATTGATGCTAAGCGAACAGAAGTAGCTTCATCAGTTTACGGAGAAGAATAATGGCATTACCATCCTATGCAAGAAATGCAAAAACGCCAGAAGAACATCATGATGTGTTTCTTGATCTATTAGGATCGGGACAAGGTAGGGGTATTCCTGCATCGATGATGGCGGCGATGAGATCGCATTCTCAATTGGTTAAAAATACACTATCGGGAAGCGAACATGCAGATCTACACAAGAAAATTTCTCGCCAAGTAGATGATCTAACTCGTGATGATGAAATAGGTGATGATGAAGCAAAAAGAGTCAAGGACATGTATGCACCAACATCTTCAGGGATGCAAGAAGAAAAGATGTCTGAAAGACAGATGGCAAAGCGCGAGAAAACAGTTAAATCTATGAAGAAAAACTTTGCATCATTTAAAAAGCGATATGGTGATCGTGCTAAAGAGGTAATGTATGCAACTGCAACAAAACAGGCAATGAAGTCTGAAGAAGTTGTGGCGGAAGCAAGGTCTGACGATCCAGATTATGATGAAGATCTTAAACGATTTAAAAAAGGTTTACCTCCAAAGGCACGTAAGAAAAAACAAGGTGTGGCGGAAGATCAACACTACTGTGCTAAACACGTTTACTCAGAAGTTTTTGGTGAAGGCCTTGTAGTTGAAGGACAACATGCTGAACCTGATGAGAATGGTAACATCGAATGGTATACCGTACAGTTCGAACACGGTGAAGAAGTTATCTTTACTGAGGATGTAGAAATTATGATGGCAGAGTATCATGCCAATCATAGTCCTACAAAAAAGAAAAAGAAATCAATGAAGGCCGCGTAAAATGGCAATTACAAAAACAATCATCAAAAAGGTTCGCCAACAAGCTATTGTTAAGTTTGTTGGTGATGGAACAGCCAATGTTAATCTAATTGCTGATCTAAAACTAGATGATGAAACACCTTTAGATCCTGCTAACGTTAAAGTAAATATCAATAGCATTTACTTTAGTGCATCAGATTCATCAGCAAATCCGATTACAATTAACCGTGATGGTTCAAATATTTTAATTCTAAACGGCAATGATAATTGGTTCTTTTCACAGGCATCAGGATTCTCAGATACATCAAATGCATCTGCTAATGTTGTAGTCACGATTCCTTCTCCAGGAGGCACTGTAATTCTTGGCTTAACTAAAGAGAAAGGTTTTGTTGAACCTGATCAGCAGAGATTTGTCTCAGGAAACTAACATGAAACTTATCACCGAAGTTACACAAGAAGTAAAGTATATCACCGAAAAGAAAGAAACAGGTGGTAAAAATGTCTTCATCGAAGGTATCTTCATGCAGACAGAGAAAGCAAATCGTAATGGTCGTATTTACAGACGCCCTATCGTCGAAAAAGAAATTGGGCGCTATCAATCTCTCATTGGTGAAAAAAGAGCTCTAGGTGAGCTAGGACATCCTCCAAATCCTTCAATTAACTTAGACAAAGTATCACATCTTATCACGAATTTACGTTTTGAAGGAAACGATGTATATGGAAAAGCAAAGATTCTGGACACTCCCATGGGGAAGATTGCCCAGAATTTTATTGAGGAAGGTGTTCGCTTGGGTGTATCGTCACGCGGATTGGGTTCAGTTAAGCAACTTAAAGATGGTGTCAATGAAGTACAGGATGATTTTCATCTTGCTACCGTAGATATCGTTGCTGATCCTTCTGCACCTGATGCCTTTGTCCAAGGTATTATGGAAGATGCATCTTGGCTGTACGTTGAAGGAAAGGGTTGGGTTATGGAACAAATTAAATCCCAAGTTAAGAGAGAAAAACTAACTGAAGAAAAGAAGCTAAAACTCTTTAACCAGTTTGTTGAAATAATCTCTAAACAATAAAACTTATAAATAAAAGTAAATTTTCATTAGGAGAGATACATGTCAATTGAGAGCAAAATCAAAGAGTTGCTTGCGCGAAAGAGCGATGAGCAGCTTAATGAAGAAGGAATGGCTCCAATGGGTGCGGCTTCTGTAAAGAAAGACACATCTATTGCTGCTGCAAATCAGGGTGATACCACAATGCCTCGTCAAGGTTCATCACAAGACGCCGATTACGAAGAGCGTGAAGAAGATGAAGAAAATCAAGGCGCTGTTGCATCGAAGTCAACACCTAACAGTCCTCGTCCTGGTAATATGGGCGCAGGTCAGGCACCTAACTATATGACTACAGCAGATCCTACCGCAGTAGTTAACATGAAAGGTGTGGCGGAAGGCTCTTTAGAAGAAATCAGTTTAGATTTAGCCAAACGGGCCAGAGACAAGGCTGAGTATTCTGTTGACATGGACTATGACGACATGCGGTATCGGCCCTACGGTTATAGTGAAAAACAAAGAAGCAAATTTCAGAGATACATTGACAAAAAAGAACCCAGGGCCAAAGGAGATCGAGATTGGGATCCACCAAAGAAGCAAGCATCATCGGGTAACAAACCCATGGGTGAATCACAAGAAAAGACAGAAGGACCTTCTCTAAAAGAACAGCTATCAGCAATCTTTGGTGATGATCTTTCAGAAGATTTTCGTGACAAAGCAACTGCAATTTTTGAAGCTGCAGTTATTGCTCGCGTAAACGATGAAATGGAACATGTTATCGAGCAGCTTGAAGAACAAAAACTTCAAGAGATGCAAGACCTTACAGAAGGTCTAGTAGACAAGATTGACGGGTTCATGAACTATGTAGTTGAGCAGTGGATGCAAGAAAATGAGCTAGCAGTCGAGTCAGGTCTACGCACCGAGATTGCTGAAGATTTTATTTCTGGTCTAAAGACTCTGTTCCAAGAACATTACATTGAAGTTCCTGACGATAAAGTAGATGTCGTCGAGGCTCTAGCTGAAACAAAAGATGAGCTACAAGAACAACTTAATACCACATTACAAAAGAACATTGAGCTGGCAGAAGAGCTTTCAAACATCAAAAAAGCTCTTGTGCTTAGCGAAATGACAGGAGACCTCGCTGATACAGAGGCAGAAAAGCTGCAAAAATTGCTTGAGGGTGTTCAATATGATTCGGAAAGTCTTTTCCGCGAGAAAGTAAAAGTAATCAAGGAAAATTATTTCCCCAAAGCACAGAAGTCGTCACCTGAAGAGCAACTTCTAACTGAAGAAGCTCCAATGCATCAGACAACCGATGTGATGGCAAAATACGCACAAGCACTGTCTCGATCAGTGAAAGTACGTTAATTTATAAATAAAAGAAAATCAAGGAGATTTACATGTATATGACCGAACAACTTCAGAGGAAATGGGGTGCTATTATCGAGCATTCTGATCTTCCTGAAATCAAAGATGGTTACAAGAAAGCAGTTACTGCTGTTCTTCTTGAGAACCAAGAGAAAGCCCTTCGCGAAGAGCGTCAAGCCCTTTTCGAAGATGCTCCTGCTAACAACATCGGTGTTACTGGCGGTATCGACAAATATGACCCAATCCTTATTGGTCTAGTTCGTCGTGCTATGCCTAACCTTATGGCATATGACGTTGCTGGTGTTCAGCCAATGACTGGTCCAACAGGACTTATCTTTGCAATGCGGTCGCTTTATGGTACCGAGCGTACTAATGCGGGTGGTCGTGTTGAAGCTCTCTATAATGAAGCTGATACCGACTTCTCTGGTACAGGTACACATTCAGCAACATTGGATGGAAGCACATTAGCAGCTCAGACATTTGGTACTGCTAACGTTACTGCATGGGCAGAGCAACTAGGCACAACTAATTTTGACTTTGGTCAGATGTCTTTCAGCATCGACAAATCAACAGTTACTGCAAAGAGCCGTGCGCTAAAAGCAGAATACACTATTGAATTGGCACAAGATCTTAAAGCAGTTCATGGTCTTGATGCTGAGTCAGAGCTTTCAAACATCCTTTCACAAGAAATCATGTTTGAGATCAATCGTGAAGTTATTCGTACCATCTACAAGGTAGGCAAGGTTGGGTCCCCCGCTACTGCAACCCCTGGTACGTTTGACCTTGATATCGACTCAAATGGTCGTTGGTCTGTAGAGCGCTTCAAAGGTCTTCTATACAATATGGAACGTGATGCTAATCATATTGCACAAGACACTCGTAGAGGCAAAGGGAACTTCGTAATTTGCTCGGCAGACGTCGCTTCTGCTTTGGCAATGGCTGGTGTTCTTGACTATGCTCCTGCTCTTTCAACGGGTCTAAATGTTGATGACACAGGCAACACATTTGCTGGTATTCTCAATGGTCGCTTCCGTGTGTTCATTGATCCATACGCATCAAATCTTGGCGCACAGTCACAGTTCTATGTTGTGGGATACAAAGGTGCTTCACCTTATGATGCAGGTATTTTCTACTGCCCATACGTTCCTCTACAGATGGTTCGTGCAGTTGATCCTAACACCTTCCAGCCAAAAATTGGCTTCAAGACACGTTACGGAATGATTGCTAACCCATACGTTACACCAAATGCTTCAAGTACTGCACCTGATGCAGACAACTTTACATCTGGACGTAACCAGTACTATCGTAAGACGAGAGTGCTGAACCTTATGTAAGAAACCGGCGTAGATCGGGTTTGGGGGACTTCGGTCCCCCTTTTTTTATTGGATAAATATTGTATCATGGGAGAGTTTAATGTATACTGGTAATTCATCAATCTACGCCAATCTTTATGCAGATAGTCATCCTTCAACTTATGACTATCTTAAACCCAATGGATTTCGTTTGGTTGTTAAAGATATTCCCAATGTATCATACACTTGCCAGAAAGTAACGTTGCCGTCACTCGCTGTAAATGCTATTCCTCAAGAAACACCCGCTTTGACTGTATTCTTTCCTGATCAACAACCTCAGTTTGGTGACCTTTCTGTAGACTTTATTGTCTCAGAAGATATGAAAAACTTTAAGGAACTTTATAACTGGCTTATTAGTTTAACAGAAACCAATCCTGAAATTTCTAATGACTTTTTTACTAGAAGGCAAGCTAGGTATGCTCAGGTGAAGAACAGTAGAGAATCGTCTAAGTATTCTGACGCTACACTTTTTATTTTGAACTCAGCAAACAATCCCAAGATTGCTGTTAAGTTTATTGAACTTTTCCCCACCCAACTATCGCCGTTGACATTTGACACAACAGTTGATAACATTCAGTATTTCGTATGCGGCGCAACCTTCCGTTATCGCACGTATGAGATAGAAACATTATAACCTTTTGGAGTTATTATGACAGAACAAGTGCAAGAACCTACCAAGAAAACTATCGCCATTTCAGAGCTACAAAAGCATAAAGTATTCATTGCTACTCCATGTTATGGCGGTGCATTGACTGAACCATACTTTAAAAGTATTCTTCGACTAGTTTTCTTTTGTGACAAGCATGGCATCCCCTTGCAGTTCGGAACTATTGCAAATGAATCCCTAGTTCCTCGAGCAAGGAACACATTGACCGCATTCTTCCTACGATCCGATTGTACTCACCTTTTCTTCATCGATGCAGACATTGAATTCAAAGTAGAAGATTTCATTCGCTTGCTTGCTGCGGATCGTGATATTGCCGTGGGTGCATATCCCAAGAAAGGTATCAATTGGGAAGTGTTGAAGAAGTATTCAATCAGCAATCCCAATGCAACCGAGGATGAGTTGGCGTGTGCAGGTAGTGAGTATGCTATCAATTTTCAGTTTAAGAATCTTGAAGAACGCACTATTGAAGTTCAAGATGGGTTGGTTGCATTGAAAGATGCGGGAACGGGTTTCATGCTCATTAAGCGATCCGTCCTTGAAACTATGGCTAAGGCATATCCTGAGCTTCAGTATAATAACGATATCAACGTAGACAAAGATCTTGACAAACACACTTTCGCCTTCTTCGATACCCTCATTGAAGAATCATCGAAGCGTTACTTGTCAGAAGATTACACATTCTGTCGTCGTTGGCAAAATTTGGGCGGTCAAGTTTGGCTTGATCCTAACATTAGCTTGAATCACTACGGAACGATTCCTTTCCGAGGTAATCCTACTATTATCTTTGAACGCCGATAAATGAAACTAAGTGACTTGCAGCAATCATGGGAGAAGGATGCCAAGATTGATGAAATGAATCTTGGGGGGGAATCAACAAGGATTCCCATTCTCCATGCTAAATATTTGAACTTTCTCACATCTGCAAAACTCAATTTGAGGAAAGCAGAATCTGAATATGCGAACATGCGTAGAAAGAAATATCGATACTATCGAGGTGAGATGACTAAATTTGAACTTGATGATGAAGGTTGGAGTCAATGGCAAGGAACAAAACCCATGAAGAACGAAATGGATGAGTTCCTTTCATTTGATTCTGATCTGGTTGCTTTGCAAGATAAGATCGAATACTTTAAAACAGTTTTGTATCATCTGGAACAAATTATTCGATCCCTTAATTCACGAACTTGGGATATCAAGAATCACATTGAATGGTTGAAATGGTCGAATGGATCAATTTGATGTAACAATTAGAAAGCGAGATGAGGTTCATGTCTTAGTCGACTGCGATCCTTCATTGCGCCAGGAACTTTCAGAACACTTTACTTTTGAGGTTCCTGGCGCAAAATTTCATCCTATGTACCGTAGTAGGATGTGGGACGGTAAGATAAGATTATTCAATTACATGTCTGGAGAAGTGTATGCCGGTTTGGTGGATCATATTTCAGATTTTTGTCTACATAATAATTACTCTCTTGATCTTAGTAAACTTGAACATGTAGGTGAAACTGCTTCAGTTGAAGAAGTAAAGCAGTTTTGTGAATCACTTCAATATGCTACACAAAGCAAACCTATTCAAGTTTATGATTATCAAATTGATGCAGTTCATCAAGCGTTGTCGTCGGGAAGAAAACTTCTACTTTCTCCCACAGGTTCGGGCAAGTCGCTGATCATCTATTCTTTGATCAGGTGGCATCACAGTAAAGGCCGTAGGCAACTGATTGTAGTTCCCACTACATCATTGGTTGAGCAACTTTACAGCGACTTCTATGACTACTCATCTATCAATGGATGGGATTCCAAGAACCTCTGTCATAGAATTTATTCAGGACAAGAGAAAACAAACGAATCGCCCATTGTCATTTCTACATGGCAATCACTTCAAAAGCTAGATAAGAAATGGTTTGCATCATTTGATTGCATCTATGGCGACGAAGCACATCTATTTAAAGCAAAGTCTTTGACCGCTATCATGTCAAGGTGTGTTAATACTCCTTATCGTATCGGGGCAACGGGTAGCTTGGATGGATCACAGACACATAAGTTAGTTCTAGAGGGCTTGTTTGGTCCTGTCTACAAAGTAACAACGACAAAGCAACTTATGAAAGAAAAGAAACTTGCCGATCTAAAAATCTACTGTCTGCTGTTGAACTATTCAGAGACTATTAGGAAGGCATGTAAGGATCTTTCCTACCAAGAAGAAATGGATTTCCTGGTCACTAACAATCAAAGAAATAAGTTCATTCGCAATCTTGCTCTTTCATGTAAAGGCAACACACTTTTACTTTATCAATATGTTGAAAAACATGGTAAGTTACTGTATGATATGGTATGGGCAAAGTGTGGTGATAGAAACGTATTCTTTATTCATGGAGGAACTGACACTGAACAAAGGGAAAAAGTTCGAGCATTAGTAGAGGAGGACAAAGACGCGATAATTATCGCGTCTTATTAGGTGCGGAACTTTTTCAACAGGAATCAACATAAGGAACCTTCACAATGTTATCTTTGCTTCACCGTCTAAATCACGTGTCAGGAATCTTCAATCGATTGGTAGGGGATTGCGTACCTCGTCAACAAAGACAAGTTGCAACCTATATGATATCGCAGATGATCTAACATGGAAGAAAAGAAAGAACTTCACTCTAGAACACTTGGTTGAAAGAATCAAGATATATAATGAAGAATCCTTTAACTACAACTTAGTAAAGGTAGACATAAATGACTGAACAGAAATTTATCTTTGTGAAGTTGGTTAATGGCGACAATCTCATGTGCATGACTGAATCTGACATTCATGATATTAAAAAGCTAAAACATCTTGCAGTATCAGACCCCATTCAAATTTTCTCATTCAAGATGCCGTACAATGGAGCAATTATTGAAAAGTATATCATGCAGGCCTGGGCGCCGTTCTCGTCATCGAATGCTATGACTATTCCTATGAACAATGTTGTTTTTGTGGGTGAGCTTAAACAAAATTTTGTTGACAAATATATGGAGTATGTAACTGATCCTAATGCACAACAACTAGTTCAAGAGGGTTCTGAGGAAATGTTAGGTGATGAAGATGACCTTGAGTTTGTTGAGGAACAAGATGAGGTTAGTGCAATAGAAGAACAAATTGAGGAACTACAACAATCAATTAAGAAATGGTATCATTGAAATGGCAAAAAAAGCGGCGCACTACGTAGATAATGAACAATTTTTGCAAGCCCTTCTTGCATACAAGGAATCATGTGATTTGGCGGTTGCTGATGGGCGAGATAAACCAATACTGCCAAACTATATTGGATCGTGTTTCATCAAGATTGCAGAACATCTTGCATATAAAGGCAACTTCATCAACTACTCCTTTCGCGATGATATGATCTCAGATGCTATTGAGAACTGTCTTATTGCTGCTGAGAAGTTTGATACCAATAAGTCAAAAAATCCCTTTGCTTACTACACACAGATTGTATACTTTGCATTCATTCGAAGGATTCAGAAAGAAAAGAAAGAGCAATCAAAAAAGTATAAACTTATCGAAAACCTGAACATAGATGATATCATTACACAAGAAGGTGACAATGATGAGATGAGTACGCAGATTCTTGACTTCATCAAGAAACAACTCGATACAGTAGATCCTGATCGTAGAATCATCCCTTCTCCAAAAAGTGCAAAACTTGCTGAAGAAATTGCAGCAAAACTTGACTTTGATGATTGATTTCTGCTAAATACTATTATATCATTCATCATCATTAGGAGATCGTTATGAACAAAATCAAAGT
>Ga0172372_10001002_pt1 | contig 43709 bp, 39 predicted proteins | sample LakKiv5m_2_FD_114544 | JGI IMG/M metagenome (GOLD analysis project Ga0172372, IMG submission 114544) | Freshwater microbial communities from Kabuno Bay, South-Kivu, Congo - kab_092012_9.5m | ecosystem: Environmental > Aquatic > Freshwater > Lake | place: Democratic Republic of the Congo...
GAAAGATGGCGATATAATCTCAGTAGATTGTGGAGTCTTTCACCAAGGTTTTCATAGCGATTCCGCTTATACATACCCCATAGGTGAAGTACCCCCTTCTGTCTTAGCATTACTTAGCGCCACTAAAGATTCGCTCTATTTGGGAATTGAACAGGCTGTTTTTGGAAACCGTGTAGGCGACATAGGGCATGCAATCCAAAAGTTTGTGGAAGCCAAGGGCTATACCGTTGTTCGAGAGTTAGTCGGACATGGGTTGGGCCGGAAGCTACATGAGGCTCCTGAGGTTCCTAATTATGGCAAAAAAGGCAGTGGCCCCTTGTTGAAACAAGGAATGGTGATTGCAATTGAGCCCATGATTAATCTTGGTACACGAAATATTGTTCAGGAAAAAGATGGTTGGACGATCCGAACTGCAGACCGGAAGCCATCCGCACATTATGAGCATACGGTTGCAATATTTGAAGATAGAACAGAAGTGTTAACTACGCATAAGTACATAGAAGAGAACTTTAAATTCTAATATGGCCAAACAAACATCAATCGAGCAAGACGGCACCATAGTTGAGGCTTTGTCTAACGCAATGTTCAAAGTAGAACTTGAAAATGGACATCAGTTGATTGCTCACATTTCCGGAAAGATGCGGATGAATTACATCAAAATCCTTCCCGGAGATAAGGTTAAGTTAGAGTTATCTCCCTATGATTTATCCAAAGGCAGAATAGTGTATCGATATAAATAGACTGACATGAAATCGAGCAAAGAGAGTTGTCCTTCGGGAATAGCTTCTTTTTCAGCGAGATGACATAGGGCCGGAATGTAAAACAATAAGCATATGAAAGTAAAGGCATCTATTAAGAAAAGAAGCGTTGACTGTAAGTTGATCAGAAGAAAAGGCAAACTTTATGTCATCAACAAGAAAAATCCTAAGTATAAACAAAGACAAGGTTAATCATGGCTAGAATTGCAGGTGTAGACATACCAGACAATAAGCGCGGCGAAATCGGACTTACTTACATCTTCGGAATCGGAAGAAGTTCAGCCAAAGCTATCCTAAGCAAAGCCGGTATCTCTTTAGATAAAAAAGCCGGAGAGTGGAACGATGAGGAATCCACCGCCATCCGTACCATCATCGCTGAAGAATTCAGAACTGAAGGTGCGTTGAAGTCGGAGATTCAATTGAACATCAAGCGTCTGATGGATATCGGATGTTACAGAGGTTTGAGACACAGAAAAGGGCTTCCAGTTCGTGGACAGGGCACTAAAAACAATGCCAGAACCAGAAAAGGTAAGCGTAAGACTGTTGCTAACAAAAAGAAGGCAACTAAATAAAATCTGATTTAGATTATGGCTCAGAAAAGAAACGATAAAGCAAAGGGTAAGAAAAGAGTAGTAAAGGTAGAAGCTGTAGGGCAAGCGCACATTAAGGCGTCCTTCAACAATATCATCATCTCTATCACCAATATTTCAGGTCAAGTGATCTCATGGGCTTCTGCCGGTAAAATGGGTTTCAGAGGATCCAAGAAGAATACTCCTTACGCTGCACAGATGGCTGCACAGAATTGTGGTCAAGTAGCATACGAACTCGGTTTGAGAAAAATCGAAGTGTTCGTAAAAGGTCCAGGCGCAGGTCGTGAATCAGCGATCAGAACCTTGCAAAATGTAGGTCTAGATGTGACGACAATCATCGACGTGACTCCTATGCCGCACAACGGTTGTCGTCCACCTAAGCGTAGAAGAGTTTAACTTTAAAAAAGCAATAGCATGGCAAGATATACAGGTCCTAAAGCAAAAATCTCCAGAAGATTTGGAGAAGCGATTGAAGGGCATAGCAAGGCACTTCAAAAGAAAAACTACCCTCCAGGAATGCATGGTCGTGGTAGAAGAAAGAAGCAGTCAGAATATGCTGTTCAGCTATCTGAGAAGCAAAAAGCAAAATACATCTACGGTGTACTGGAAAGACAGTTCGCTAAGATGTTTGACATCGCTTCTAGAAAATCAGGTATCACGGGTGAAAACCTCCTTCAGCTTCTAGAAGCTCGTTTGGACAACACCGTATACCGTTTGGGAATTTCCCCAACCCGTCGTGGAGCAAGACAGCTCGTGTCACACAAGCACATCTTGGTTAACGGTGAATTGGTAAACATTCCTTCTTATACACTTAAGCCAGGTGATGTGGTTTCGGTAAGAGAGCGTTCTAAGTCTCTTGAAGCGATTACCAACAGTTTGGCAGGTAGAGGAACATCTAGGTACTCCTGGTTAGAATGGGATAATGCCTCTTTGTCTGGTAAGTTCGTGACTGTTCCTGGTAGAGATGATATTCCTGAGAATATCAAAGTCCAGCTCATCGTCGAACTTTACTCTAAGTAATATTTCACTATTTTCAGCTAAAACAGAACGAAATATATGTCCATACTAGCATTTCAAATGCCCGAAAAAGTGGTAATGGAAAAAGCCGATGATTTTCATGGCTTGTTCACATTCAAACCGCTTGAAAAAGGCTATGGAGTTACGATAGGTAACGCCCTAAGAAGAATTTTACTTTCTTCTTTAGAGGGATACGCCATCACTTCCATAAAGCTTCCAGGAGTGGTTCATGAATTCTCTACCGTAGCAGGTGTAGTAGAAGATGTGACAGATATCATTTTGAATTTAAAGCAGGTTCGATTCAAGAAATTGCACGATGGATTTGACGGAAAAATTTCTGTTGAAATCAAGAATCAGTCTGTTTTCACAGCAGGGGATATAGCTAAGTTCACTTCTTCCTTCGAAGTGTTGAATCCGGAATTGGTTATTTGTCACATTGACCAAACCAAAAATTTCGAGATTGAAATCACCATCGAAAAAGGAAGAGGATATTTGCCTGCTGAAGAATCCAAGCCTAAAGATCAGGTCTTCGGACAAATCGCAATTGATGCCATCTTTACACCAATTAAAAATGTAAAGTATAGCGTTGAAAATACCCGAGTAGAGCAAAAGACTGACTTTGAAAAATTGATCCTTGAAGTGCATACGGATGGATCAATTCACCCAGAGAAAGCGCTTCAGGAGTCAGCAAAGATCCTTATCCAGCACTTTATGCTCTTCTCCGACCAAACCATGGTTCTTGATTCCACTGGAATCGCTGAACCAGAGCCTATCGATGAGGAATTTCTTCACATGCGCAAGCTTCTCAAAACCTCTTTAGGGGATCTCGACCTTTCAGTTCGTGCCTTTAATTGCTTGAAAGCTGCTGATGTGAGAACTCTCGGTGACCTTGCTCGTCTCGAAATTTCAGATATGATGAAATTCAGAAACTTCGGTAAAAAATCTTTAGCCGAATTGGAGCAGTTGATCCAGGAGAAAGGTCTGATCTTCGGAATGGACATTTCTAAGTACAAACTTGATGAAGAATAATTAACAATGAGACACGGTAAGAAAATTAACCACCTTGGTAGGACTGCTTCACATAGAAAAGCAATGCTTTCCAATATGGGAGCTTCCCTACTTCTTCACAAGCGTATATCTACTACGCTTGCCAAAGCGAAAGAATTGAAGAAGTTTGTTGAACCTCTGGTAACCAGAGCAAAAGAAGATTCCACACACAACAGAAGAATTGCATTCTCCTACCTAAAAAGCAAAGAGGCGATCAAATCCCTTTTTGGTGAGGTAATCGAGAAAGTAGGTACTCGTCCAGGAGGATACACTCGAATCATTAAAACAGGGTTCCGATTGGGAGATAATGCCGAAATGTGCATCATCGAACTAGTTGATTTCAATGAATTGATGTTGAAGGATGCTGCTCCAGCGAAGAAAACTACAAGAAGATCTAGAAGATCCTCTGGTGCAGAAACTAGCGCTCCAGCTCCAGCAGCCCCTAAGGCAGCAGCGAAGGCAGCATCTCCAGTAGTTGATGAAGTGGAAGAAGCTCCAATCGCTGAAGCGGAAGTAGTTGAAGAAACTACTCCTGTAGCAGAAGCAGCTGCTGAAGAGACAGCAGCTCCTGAAACTTCTGAAGAAAGCGAAACAGAAGAAAAATAAGTTGAAAGCAATTTCATATCTAAAAGGATTGGACGTCGTTCAATCCTTTTTTTTATTCCCTAGCGGCATCTCACCCTCCCCAAGTTTTATTAACTTTGTGCAACTTTCAAGGAAATGAATACACAAAAAGCAACCCTTCTTCTTGCAGATGGTACCTGCTTCTCTGGAACACTCATCGGCGCTCCCGGAACCAATGGCGGTGAAATCTGCTTTAACACCGGAATGACTGGTTACCAGGAGATTTACACAGACCCTTCTTACACTGGTCAAATCGTAGTAACTACCACTTCCCACATTGGCAACTATGGCGTACACCCCGATGAGGTTGAATCCGCTGCTCCCTGTGTAGCTGGGATTGTAGTGAATAGTTTCTCTGAAGTATTCTCTCGGTTAGATGCCTCTGGATCTTTGCAAGACTATTTGGTAGCTGCGGGCATTACGGGCATTGCAGCTATAGATACCCGTAAGCTGGTACGACACCTTCGAGATGCTGGAGCCATGAATGCGATTATTAGCTCTGAGTTTGAAGGGAACTTGGAAGGCTTGAAGCAAAAGCTCTCCGAAGTGCCAGACATGAATGGGCTAGAGTTATCCTCCAAGGTCTGTACACAAGAGCCTTTCTTTTTTGGTAATCCAGCATCTCCTATTAAAGTAGCCTGCCTTGATTTTGGTATCAAAACCAATATTCTGCGAAACCTCGCTTCCCGCGGTGTCTATTGCAAAGTGTATCCTGCCAAAACCTCTCTTGCCGAAATGGAATCTTGGAAGCCTCAAGGCTATTTTCTTTCCAATGGACCTGGAGATCCAGCAGTGATGGATTATGCCGTGGAAACGGTAAAGGATATCTTGGAAACCAACAAGCCAGTTTTTGGAATTTGCTTGGGACATCAACTCCTCGCAGAAGCGGTGGGAATCTCTACCTATAAAATGCACCACGGTCATCGTGGACTCAACCATCCCATCAAAAACCTGATGACTGGAAAGAGTGAGATCACTTCCCAGAATCACGGATTCAATGTGGTCCGTGCCGATGCAGAAAAAAATGCAAATGTGGAAATCACCCACGTGCACCTAAATGACAATACCGTTGCAGGAATCAAGTTGAAAAATAAACCTGCTTTTTCCGTGCAATTTCACCCGGAATCTTCCCCAGGGCCGCATGATTCCCGATACTTATTTGATGACTTTATATCTTTGATTACAAAAAACTAATCCTAACAAACCTGTAAAACCGATGACGTTGATTCAATCCATTCATGCAAGACAAATCCTTGATTCACGAGGAAATCCAACCGTAGAGGTAGATGTGGTGACTGAAAATGGAGCTTTTGGAAGAGCTGCAGTACCAAGTGGTGCCTCCACTGGAATAAATGAAGCAGTAGAACTCCGCGATGGAGATAAGAGTAAATACCTTGGTAAGGGAGTTTTGAAGGCAGTTTCCAATGTGAATGATGTCATTGCTCCTGAGCTTGTGGGTATGGATGTTTTTGAGCAAAATACCATCGACCAGATCATGATTGATTTGGATGGCACTGCAAACAAAAGCAAGTTGGGGGCTAATGCTATTTTGGGTGTTTCTCTTGCGGTAGCTAAGGCTGCTGCCATGGAGTCTGGACAGCCGCTTTACCGATACATCGGCGGAGTGAACGCTAATACGCTTCCCGTACCCATGTTGAACATCATCAATGGTGGTTCCCATTCGGACGCTCCCATTGCCTTCCAGGAATTTATGGTTCGTCCAATTGGAGCGACTAGCTTCTCAGAGGCGATCCGCTGGGGTGCAGAGATCTTCCACAACTTGAAGAAAATCCTTCATGACAAGCATTTGAGTACAGCAGTAGGTGATGAGGGAGGTTTTGCTCCTAATTTCTCTGGAGGAACTGAAGAAGCACTCGCTTGTATACTTGATGCAATCAGTAAGGCTGGCTACCGTCCTGGAGACGATGTGACCATTGCCTTGGATTGTGCATCCTCTGAATTCTACAAAGACGGAAAATACGATTACTCGAAGTTTGAAGGACCAAACGGAAAAATTCGCTCCAGAGAAGAGCAAGTAGCTTACTTGGCAGAGCTCACTGAAAAATATCCAATAGACTCAATTGAAGATGGTTGCGCGGAAGAAGACTGGGCTGGCTGGGCGATGCTAACTGCCAAAATAGGCTCTAAAATCCAATTGGTTGGAGACGACTTGTTTGTGACCAATGTGAGCTTCCTAAAGCGTGGTATTGAAGAAAAATCTGCGAACTCAATCCTAGTTAAGGTAAACCAGATAGGTACACTAACGGAAACCTTGAATGCAATCAGCATGGCACATAAGTCTGGATTCACAGCGGTAATGTCCCACCGTTCTGGAGAAACTGAGGATTCAACCATTGCTGATTTGGCTGTGGCCGTAAATTGCGGACAAATCAAAACTGGTTCTGCATCCCGTTCGGATCGTATGGCAAAATACAACCAGCTGCTTCGCATCGAAGAGCAATTGGGAGATTCTGCAGTATTTAAAGGAAAATTGAAATAAAAATTACTGATTATCCGCAATCTTACAAGTGGCTAAAAAATTGATTGACTTACTGCGGATAATCGTCGACAGACGACAGTCCACAGACCACAGCTCATTAAAATAAACCTAAATCCTTATTTTTCTTTGGTTACAGGTGGCAAAGCGGATAATCCTACAAAAATTTTTGAAATAGATTTAAAAAGACAGTCCCGAAATTTCGGGACTGTCTTTTTTTTTGCATGATTTTTGTACCTTAGTCATCCAAAGCGCTCTCCATGAAAAAAGTCATCAAATACAGAAGCAATTTTTATGTTTTGGCGACCTTGTCTTTTTTAATTTGGATGATCTTTATTGATTCGAATAATCTTCCTACGCAGTGGAGACTCACCAAACAGCTTTGGGACTTGGAGGATCAAAAAGAGTACTACAAACAGAAAAAAGTCCAAATCCAGCAAGAGCGTAATGCCCTCTTTAGCGATCCGGAGTTATTGGAAAAATTTGCCCGTGAAAAATACCTCATGAAGAAGCCAACAGAAGATCTGTATGTGGTGGTTGAAAAATAAATTTTTAGTCTTTTTTCTAGGCGTATTTTTTGGATTTCAACTGCCTTCCTATGCGCAACGGGAGATTGATCCTGAAGCCAAATTTTCATTCAAGGACAGAAGTTATTTCGGGGGAAACCTTGGTCTTCAACTTGGAACGGTTACGCTAATAGACCTTTCTCCATTGGCAGGGGTAATGCTAAGTCCCAAACTTTCCACAGGCTTCGGTGCCTCGTATCAGTACTACGAAGACAATCGCTTTCAGGGTGCAGCTGGCTCCTCTTTTGGAGGTCGAACTTTTGTTCGCTACAATGTACTCCCCAATATCTTTGCCTATTCTGAACTGGAATCGATCAATTGGAATGCCTACAACTATGGGCAAGACAAATTCCAGCGCACTTGGACAGAGGCGTTTTTTATAGGAGCGGGGTACTTCGCTCCTTTTGGCGCTCGCGGCGGTGCCAATTTCACTTTTTTGTACAACCTCAATCATTCCAATCGAGAAGCCTATTACAGTGAACCCTATCTGCTCCGGGTAGGATTTGTGCTCTAATACAAGCTTGCTAGAGATTTTGTTGACCTTCCTATTGAAGGTTTATTGAAGTTTAATCCCGGCTAATTTTAAAAGAACCGTTTCATTTTTTCCAAGCCTGTTTTGGCTACAAAACCCGCATCCATGGCGTAATATTCCGGGTTGAACAGTTCCAATGAAAGCACGATTTGCCCTCCTTTGGCGCGCAACGTGTCGGCAAGATCCTGTAGTGGCGCAGCGCCATCCCCAGGAAATACCCGATCCTTATCTTGTTGGGCGGTTCTTGGGATGGTTCCTGGAAAGTCGTTGAGGTGAAAAATAGAGATGGCATTCCCATCAACCAACTTTAATCCTTCAAAGCCCGAACCCCCTCGAAAAAGGTGGTAGACATCAGCAAGAATCTTGGCATCGGGATCATCAGCAGCTGCTGCTACGGCTAAAGCCTGGCTGAGGTGAAAAAAGGCAGGATAGGCTCCCCAGAATTCCAATTGGGGCATGACGCCTGTTTTCCGTCCTAAATCCAAGAGTTGCTTGTACCGCTCACCTGCTCGTAGCAAGTCCAGTGGAGCATCTGCTCCGATCGCTGGAGCAGCTACTCGAGTGCAACCCAGTTCGGCAAGTAGGCCCATTTCTTTCTCCATCTGCGTAAACCCAGCCTTACTTTTCGCTTCATCTTGCGCCATCCAGGTAGGAAAGCCGATGCAGTCTACCAGGCTGATGCCCGCATCACTCGCGAGTTTTTTCAAGGAAGCAATGCTTTTACCACCTTGTAGATATCCTTCAATCTCCATCATCCAGGGCTCCAGTCCTTGGTATCCTGCTCGAGCAGCCAGCTCGATCATCTGAGGGAGAGATAATTTTTGACCCCGGATGGTGCTTGTGTTTAGCGAAAAAATAAACTCGGTTTTGGGGTCTGCCTTGGGTTTTGCTTCAGTAGATGGCACAAATGCTCCTACCAGAGGGGTGAGCGCTAAAGTTTTGAGGAGGGATCTTCTGCTTGTCATTGGATTGCTTTTAATATCCGTTCAAATAGGTAGGTTGCCATTTAAACATAATCTGAATAAATAGAATTTATCCGAATTTTCAATCGTATTTTTCACAATGCGTACTATTATATTTCTAATGGCTTTGGTACTTTTTAAACTAGAAGCATCTGCTCAAGTAGCAGGGCGGGATTTGCCTTTCTTATCCTCTTACCAGGAAGAAATCCCCTATTTTCAAGAATTGATCACTGGTGGCCAATATGCGGCACCTTCTTCACTGATAAAAGGAGATCCTTATTTCGTTACTAGGCAATTTGAAGCAGGAACCTTACGGATCAATGGAATGACCTATCCTCAGGTTCCTTTACTTTACGATATTTTCCGAGATCAGCTCGTTACTTTTCATCCGATTTTCAACCAAAAAATATTGATCAAGCCTGAAAAAATTGATGGTTTTGAGTGGAGTGATGGGAAGCTATTCCGGTTTTTTCCGGGCAATGAATCCTTTCTTCATCGTGGAAATGGAATTTATCAGGTGTTGGGTCAGGGAAAAGCAATTGCCCTGGTCAAGCGCTACAAAACCACCCGCTCCTTACGCGATATAGCACGCTACAATTCGGAGTATGTAGAGAAAAAGGACTATTTCCTTTGGAAGGATGGAATCTTTTTTCCGATTAATAAATCATCACAAGCAATTTTTGCATTACAGCTGAATGACAAAGCGCTGAAAAAAGAACTAAAGGGTAAAGGGTTGAAATTCAACAAAGATCCTGAGGCTTATTTGACTTATCTGGTGGCCTATCCTCAATCCAACTGATGCGTTCGCTAATTTATATTTTCCTCCTACTTTTTTTTACCGCTTTGGCGACTGGGTCGGCATTTGCGCAAAAGCAAGAGGAGGAGCCAAAGGTAAGCGGCTTGTTTGCTGGAGTTTCCTTTGAACGGTTTGCCGAGCTGGTAGAAAAGGATACACCTTACCGTTTTCTGTTCAAAAAAGAGGAGGTTGCAAACTTAACAGTTAGCCTACAAGCCAATGGGGATAAGTTGGAAGATGTTTTGGGCGTACTTTTTTTAAAAACGGAGTTTACCTTCTCCATTTCCAAAGATTTTGAAGTATTCATCTTTAAAGGAGAAAAGAAAGCTGTAGAATTCCTTCCAAACTATTTTCAAGCACCTTCTAAGGCAACGCTTTCTGCTGCTTCTGTTCAAGATGAGTTTGTTCGAAATCGACGCTACATCATTGGGGTTCCCGGTCCTGGAACGGAGGCAAAGCTTCAGGGTAAGGTGATTAGCTTGGAAAATAATCTCCCGATTGAGGGGGCGATAGTATTTGAAAAAGAGGCCATACGCCAAGCGGTGACCAACAAGTTTGGGGAATTTGAATTGCTTGTTCCAAAAGGCAATAAAACCTTGTTTATTCAGAATATTGGTGGCTACACAGAGCAGCGGCTATTGGATATTCAGGGGGATGCCACCCTTGAGCTCAGTATTGGTGAGGGTGTTTTTGCATTAAATGAGGTTGTGGTAAGCTCTGGAGCCATGTCTCAAGTAGCAAGACCTGAAATGGGAGTACAGTCTCTTTCGGTACAAGAAATGAGAAGACTTCCTGCCGTCATGGGTGAAGTGGATATTATCAAAGGACTACTGATCATGCCGGGCGTCAATACCTCTGGAGAAGCAAGTGTTGGTTTTAATGTACGAGGTGGTGCTGCAGATCAGAATTTGATTTTGATGGATCAAAACACGCTCTTCAATCCATCGCACTTATTTGGGTTTTTCTCGGCGATCAACTCGGACATGGTGCAGGGAGTGGAGCTTTACAAGTCAGGAATCCCAGCCAGCCTCGGAGGTAGGCTATCCTCTGTGTTGCAAGTGACACCCAAAAAGGGTCGTTCAGATAAACTAGGAGGCTCTGGAGGAATTGGGCCAATGACCAGTAGGCTTAGTTTAGAAGGTCCTATCGGTGAAAAAACCACCTTTATCTTGGGTTCCCGCCTTACGTATTCCGATTGGCTTCTTGATTTTTTATCTGAAAAAATTGATTTGGGTGCAAGCAGGGCAGCTTTTTCAGATTTCAACGGTACAGTGGAGCATGAATTAGGTGCAAAGGACAAACTTCGGTTGTCAGGTTATTTTAGCAAAGATTCCTTCCAATTTGATCCAGATACGGTCTACAGTTATTCCAACCAGAATTATGCCCTCTCCTGGACACATTACTTCAACGATGCGCTAGAGGCTACATTCTCAGTAGGGCAGGATGCCTATGATTTTGAGGTCGAAGGGGAAGATAATCCGCTAAATGCTTACCAATATAGATTTGACATCCGTCAGCAATTTGTAAAAGCTCAATTCCGCCAGGAGCTGGGAGATCGACACCTGCTCAACTATGGGGTGCATGGGATTCGCTACCAGCTCAACCCTGGGGAAATCCTACCTTTTGGGCAAGAAAGCGGTGTGATTCAAGATCAAGTGGCTCCTGAAACGGCTATGGATTGGTCCATCTACCTTGGGGATGAATTTGAAATCAACAATCAATGGGCTCTTAGTGGTGGATTGCGATACAATTTTTACACCTTTATTGGACCACAAACCATTCCTAGGTATGCAGTAGGGGAGCCCTATCTGAACGAAAACATTACCGGTGAAGCTCGCTTTCAGTCCGGTGATCCAGTTCAAACCTATCAAGGTCCTGAATTTCGTTTTTCTGCACGCTATGCCCTGTCCAATCAATCTTCCTTAAAGGCAGGGGTGAACTCCATGCGGCAAAATATTCACTTGCTCAGCAATTCATCTGTAATTACCCCAACGGATACTTGGAAGCTGAGTGATTCCTTCTTGAAGCCACAGCTGGGTATTCAATATGCCTTGGGTTACTTCAAAAATATGAACCAAGGTGCTTTTGAGTTTTCTGCTGAATTGTACTATCGATCGATGCAGAACTTGCTGGACTACCGATCTGGTGCAAGCATCGTATTGAAAGATCGGATTGAGCAAGAGGTGCTAGTCACTCAAGGAAAAGCCTATGGCATGGAGCTTTATCTTAAAAAATCAACGGGAAAGCTTAATGGATCACTTGCCTATACCTATAGCCGCTCGCTGATGCAAACAGATCCTTCGGAACAAAAAGAGCAGATCAACCGATCTGAATGGTATCCAAGTAATTTTGATCAGCCTCACAATGCCAACTTTGTAGGTAATTATGAGTTGAGTAAACGAATCAATGTCACCCTTGCGGGTAAATACAGTACAGGAAGACCTGTTACCCTGCCGATTGCTAAGTTTAATTACGGGGGTTCGGAGCGGGTCTATTTCTCTGACCGCAACTCCTTTAGAGTCCCCGATTATTTCCGCATGGATCTTTCTGTTAACCTAGAGGGAAATCACAAGGTAGCCAAGCTGGCGCATGCCTCTTGGTCCTTTGGGGTGTACAACCTGTTTGGTAGAGACAATGCCTATTCGATTTATTTTGTTCCAGAAGGGGGTAAATTGAAAGGCTATCAGCTTGCGATTTTTGCGGAACCCATTCCATTTATCACCTATAACTTTAGATTTTGATGCGTAAAGCCATAGGTCTTTTTGTACTACTTCTCGCTACGCTTCTAGGGTGTAGGACACCCTATGAACCAGAAGTACCTGCGACAGAATTGAGGGTGCTCGTGGTGGAGGGTTATTTGGATACGGAAGGTTTAAAAAGTGAGTTAAAACTAAGCCGCACTGCTCCACTGGGTGCCGCATCAGCATTTAATCCAGAGCTCCGCGCCAAAATAGTACTCAAAAGTGATAAAGGACAAGTTTTTCCACTCCAAGAAGCGGGTTTAGGAACTTACATCTTCGAAAAAAACATCGATGAAAAGCTAAGTTATGTACTAGAAATCGAGCTTAGTTCTGGAGAAAGGTATGTTTCTGGAGGCCTTCAGCCCATTGTGACCCCTCCAATTATTGATGCGGGTTTTAAGCGGGATGAGGAAGGGGTAGAGGTATTTGTATCCACCCAGGGCAATGCCAATGCGGATGATTTCTTATGGACCTTCGAAGAAACTTGGATCTTCCGACCTAGAATTCGGACGACCTACATCTATGTTCCAGATCTTAGAAATGTACGGGATCGCAAGGATGCAGAACAAACCTCCCTTTGCTTCAAGACGGAGCCTAGTCCTGGGATCCTTTTGGAGACTAGCTCTCGGTTTAAAGATCAGGTTGTCTTCCAAAAAACCATTACCGAGATTCCTGCCGGTAATGAGCGGATTATGGAGCGCTACAGTATTCTTATTTCGCAAAAAGGCCTTGCTTCCAAGGACGTTCCTTTCTGGGAAATTTTAAAGAAAAACACGGAGGACATTGGTTCGATCTTTAGCCCACTTCCTTCCCTGATAGGCGGGAATATGCAGAGTTTGGATGCGGCCAAAAGCCCTGTAATCGGGCAGGTCAGCCTAGGAGTGATCCGCCAAAAGCGGATCTACATCAATCAAGTGGAGTTGAGTCCCTGGAATTACCTAGATCCAAAGTTTAATGATTGTGTAATCGGAGAAGAGGCTGTTTTGGCCAAAGATTACCAAGCAATCTTTGGTAATGGAGCAGTGGTACCAACAAGACCCCTGATGGCAGGAACTACGATAATTGGCTATTATCCTTCCTCAAGAAGATGTACCGATTGTAGTTTGTATGCATCTAAACTTAAGCCCACGTTTTGGATAGACTAATGTCATGCAACTACTGAGGATATCCTTTAAATCACCAAGCAGCCTTAAAACCCTCATTTGTGGGTTGCTGTGTTTCCTTGGGCTCGTAGGTACAAGCTTAGGGCAATCAGTGAATGGGCTGAAGGAACAAGTTTTTTTCCATACCCCTAAGACGCTCTATTTTTCGGGTGAGAAAATCTGGTTTGAAGCCAAGGTTAGTTTGGGGGAGCAAGCCACTTCTTCTCAGGTGTTGTATGCCGAATTGGTGGATCGCAATTCCAACTCAATCACCCATGTCAAAGTGCCGCTTCAGGATGGAAATGCCTTGAATTTTATTCCAGTATCAGATCAAATCCCTTCCGACCAGTATTTGCTACGAGTTTATACCCGTATCAGCCCCTATTTGGATTTGAATCAAGGGATCGCGCAGCAGCTGGTGACGATCATCAATCCGAAAATTCCGCCCAAGGAGCTTAAATCTTCCAATCGCCAAACCTCCCAATCTTCTAAATCCTATGCGAAAGGAGCTGTTGTCAATTTTGGTTCTTCAAGTACCGCTGAAGGACAGGTACTGGCTTCGGGAATTTCCATTGCCAATCCATTTTTAGTGGAAGAACAAAAGCAGTTGTCTGCTGCAGAAGTGTATGGTGATTTAACCCCTCAGCCTCTGCTCCCCGAGCTTTTCGGACATCTAGTTCAAGCGGAAGTAGCTTCTTTAGACACAGCACTTACTTATTTTCTTTCCCTACATGGAGCAAAAAGTGCGCTGTTTACAGATCATGTGGACGAGCGGGGAGCGCTTGTTTTTGATGCTGGAGGCTTACGGCATTGGGATCGTTTGATCCTGCAACTTGAAAATGGAGAAGAGATGCCTGGTTTGGAAATTGTTTCCCCATTAATGAAAACCAGCTTCCGAGCGAGTTTCAGTTTCCCTGAACTCTCTTTGTCCCAAGAGGATCTTGCCTACCTTCAATCTCTTCTCAAAGCAGCGGTTGTTCAGCAGGAGTATTTGGAAGTATCTGACCAGGACTCTTTGGAAGTAGTCACTGGCTTTGTTGAAGATTACAGCTTCAACTTGGACGACTACACTCGGTTTGAAGATGTGGAGACGGTGTTAAAAGAATATGTTCCTAGCGTTGCGGTGCGGCTAAAGGACAAAAAGAAAACTTTCCTACTGTTGAATGAAGCGGATAAAGGTATTTTCGAGACCAATCCCTTGATCCTAATCGATGCGATGCCCATATTTGATTCGGATCTATTAGCCTCCTTTAATCCAAAATTTTTGCAGCGACTAGAGGTACTCAACCGTGAGTTTTACCTGAATGACCGTATCTATCCAGGTGTACTTAGTTTCTCGAGTTACGCCAATAATTTTGGTTTATTCCCATTAGCTCCTGCGGCACGATTTTTTGATTACCCAGGGATTCAACCCTTGGTGCTCATCGATCGAGACCAGTTTGTCCAGCCTTCTACTACCTCTCGAATTCCAGATTGGAGAACGGTGCTGAATTGGCAATCAAATGGGAAGGAAGTGCAGGTCAATCTCCCGAGTCTGGCGGGAATTTTTGTGCATTGGGAGCAGGTGAATGTAGGTGGCAAGCTGAGTATTCGCCGTACATTTTTTGAGGTAAAGGACTGATGGTATCTTATTCAAAATGCCTTCTTAAAAAATAGGCAGACTAGTCTGGGATTAGGTATTCCAAGAGCGTTTTTCCGTAGCGTGTACGAATTAGGTATTGCCCTTGACTAGGGAGGTGGCTCAATTGGATCTCACCAGAACTTTGAAGTGGGGAGCTAATCAGTAGATTCCCTTTTAGGTCATACAGGTATCCCAAGCCCTGCTCTAGGTCGGTGATTGCAATAATTTTCCGTGAATCACCAAAATCAAAATAACCAATCAAGGCTTTACCTCCAGTCAAGGGGAGGCTCATCAGGAGAACCTGTTGACTATCAAAAAGCTGTATTTTATTGAATTGTTCCAAGGCAAGAATTGAAGAATTGCCCTTTTGATCACTCAGGAGGCGAAACTTATCGTCGCGATTTGATTTTTGTGCTTGTGTTTTCTTGAGGATTTCACCGGAAAAGGAAATGTCAAGGATTTCCCCACCTGTGGTCATAGCTTGAAGTGTTGGGGTACCTGTCTTATTAACTAAAAGAGGGCTAACAATTCCGGCTGGCAGCTTGACTGGGGATCCGCTTCGAGATTCGCCTTTACGACTGAAGAAATGCAAATCACCAGAGATGCCTAGCACTACCATAAAATCCCCTTTTCCAGGTATGCGTGCATGAAAGGGAGTACCATTGGTAGCTTCTCCTAGAGGCAATGGGTCCCAGTTTTCCAACCCCTTGCCCATTTTGTCCAGCAACCATAAATTTCCCTTTTCAGTTGCTATAAAGAAGCGGTAATCTAGCGTTTGGTCATAGTCAAGCACGCTGAGATGGGTGATTTTTTCTCCTGGCAGTGCCTTGGGAAATCCAGGTAAAGGATCTCCTAGACGGTCTATGGCATAAATCTGATCCGCTGTGGCAAGTACGAGCTGTAATTTGCCATTTTTAAAATAATCTATTTGGTAGGATTCGGATAGGATAGGGCCAGTTAAAGCTTGGCTGTATACTTGTTCGCCGGCTGAATTGATGACATACAAGACATTATTTTGGTCTTGAACTACAAGGTCTTCCGTATTGTCATTGAAATTTTTGATTGCTTTAGGGCCGAAAATTAGATTTTCGGGAAGCGCTACTTCTTTGCCAGATGCTAACTCAAAAGTTTTGTTGACATCGACTAGAGGGACAGCCTCACTGGTATAGCCCAGGGTGAGTGTTGCTTCCTTACCTTTTGAATTTTGGTGGATTCGCAATCCCAAGCTAGTGAATGCCTTCAACTCCGTTTCGTATTTCTGGATAAATGTGCTCCAGCTAGGATTGGTGGTTTGAACCCAACTTGGCCAAATTTTTTGAAGGAGGAAAGTTTTGCTGTAGCCAGCAGCGGGTGTTAAGCGGGGTTTAGTTTCGCTATCCATTTTTGCCCAAGTATTTCCTTGATTGTAGTCGTCCAACAAGCCTCGCATGCCGTTGGCAGAGTTGCTCATCAACAAAATCTGTCCCACTTGGCTGACAAAGGTTTGTTTAAATCCCACAAATCGCCCATTGAATAGGTGAGCAGGAAAATCCTCTTCAGGGAAAAATAAAATTTCCTTTTGTAAGTAAAATTCAGTAGGATCAAATTCAGTGGTATCTCGGTATTCCTTGAGGATTTTCCAGGCTTGTTCTGGATTCTCCAACTTTACTAGAAGGGCACTGTTTTTTTGAGTTGCAGACAGAGGCTCCATTTCTATTAAATACTGTTCACCACTGAGTAAATCCAAAAACCCTCGATCAATTAATCGAGTTTGAACTTCCCCACTGACGGTAGATTTGGGAACAAAGGAGCGGTTTTGAAGTTTCTGAGCTTCGTAATTGTCCTTCAAGTTGACCTGGGTGATGGCCTGTGTACGCGTGGAAATCAAGCTTTCAAATCCTGCAAGCTCAGCTTGAACAGAGGGTAAAAAATCTACTTCGGGGACTCCTTGGATTGGGCCCTTAAAAACGAGTTGTTTGTCTTCAAAGGTTAACCTCAGGGCAAGTAAGAAATCTGTGGTCTGCAACTCTTGAAGTGCTGCCGAGGTTTTGTCTGCAATGACCCCACTAACTAGCTTGGACAGTCCTTTTGAGGAAAGAATTAGCCTACCCAAGCCTTCTGTATTGGGTAAGTTGTCTCCTAGCTTCGTGGAAATTGGGCTTGCATCCTCACTGAGGTAAAATCGAATGGCCTCTTCTATGACAAAAGAGGAGGAAGAAATTAGCAGCACATTATTGAGGACAGTACTAGACCATTGGATGCTATTGTTTGCGTCCAAGACATCATAAATCTCTTGCTCGCTGTATTTCCGTGTTTGAAATCGAGTAGTCTTAGGTGCCTTAAATTTCAGTTTATCCAAAAGTTCTGAAGGGGAATTGGAATCGAAATTCAGGGTATACAACAGGCTGAATTTGTCTGTGCCTACCGCGTGATAACTTACAGTCACCTGTTTGTTTCGTAGGGTTTTGGTCACAAATCCTGCTTCGCCCACAAGGCTATCTAAGGAGTTTAACTGGCTTGATAAGGATTGAAAAGCTGGAAATCTCGAAAGTGCAGTCCAAATGGGTTGTTTTCTAAGCTCTGACCATGCTAAATCAGCTTGTTGAGTTTCGAATAAAAATACGGCATCACTCGAAATCAGTTCAAGGCTATTGATGGTTCTGGACTGAATAAATCGTTGATACACTTCATAGCCTCCCCAGCTAACGAGGGATAGCACTAAAATGACCAACAAACTTTTCCAGATTTTCAAGTTGCAGTATCGAGTGGAAGTAAATGGAGTAAAAAAAGACCTAAGACACTTTACGCTCTGTTAAGTGCCTTAGGCCATTGATCCGACAAGGATCAGATTAGTTGCTCAAGCGATCCAAAACTTGCATCACTTCTTTCACGTGACCTCTAGAGGTTTCAAGCAATTGCTTTTCTTCAGCATTCAGATTCAGTTCGATTACTTTTTCGATGCCGTTTTTGCCTAGGATAACCGGTACGCCAAGGTAGCAGTCATCAATGCCATATTCTCCGTCCAGCTTGATGCATACGGGGAATACTCTTCTTTGGTTTTTCAAGATGGCTTCTACCATTTGTGCGGCAGCAGCTCCTGGAGCATACCAGGCAGAGGTACCCATTAGCTTTACCAACTCGCCTCCTCCAAATTTGGTGCGCTCGATGATGGCATCTAGCTTGTCTTTAGCTACTAATTCAGTAACAGGGATACCTGCCACAGTAGTGTAGCGTTGAAGAGGAACCATAGTGTCGCCATGGCCGCCCATTAAAATTGCCTGAATTTCTTTTCCAGAGACATTCAACTCTTCAGCCAGGAAGGCACGGTAGCGGGCAGTGTCCAAAATCCCAGCCATGCCCATCACTTTATTTCTTGAAAATCCAGAAGTTAAATGCGCTTGGTAAGTCATCACATCCAGAGGATTGGAAACTACGATGATGATGGCGTTTGGAGAATGTTTCGCTACATTTTCAGTCACAGACTTCACGATTCCAGCATTGGTTTCGATCAAATCATCGCGGGTCATCCCTGGTTTTCTTGGAAGTCCTGAGGTGATGACTACTACATCCGAATTTGCGGTTTTGCTGTAATCATTCGTGCTGCCAACAGTACGACTGTCGTATTGATTGATGGGTGCTTTTTGCCAAATGTCAAGTGCCTTGCCTTCAGCAATTCCCTCTTTGATATCCACTAATACGATTTCTTCAGCTACCTCGCGGTATGCCAATACATCAGCACAGGTGGCACCTACGTTTCCTGCCCCAACAACTGTTACTTTGCTCATGGTTTTATATTTTTTGGTTTGATTGCCTAAAATTCGACCCTAAGTTAATACGAGATACTTAGGAATTGAAACCGCTACTGGATTAAGTTCGTTGCGAAGGCACTGTTTTTTTAATGCGCGTCGTGTATTTTTTTTATGCTTCGCTATTCAAACATTTGCCGAAGGCTAAAGAACCCAAAAGACTCGCGGTAGGACCTGAAAAGTCGTTGGTTGTTGGCATTGTAAAATTCAGCCAAGGAGGACATCATTTTTGCCTTTATTTTGGGATTGTTTTCAAAAATCTCCAGTAAGGCAAACTGTGGGATCACCAGTAATTCTGCTTCATCCGAACTCACTAGGGCGGTGTAAGTTCTTTTGGTGTTTTGCAAAAGAGAATTTTCACCGAAGGCATCTCCACGCTTGAGCTGCATGATAGTTTCAAAATTCTCACTCAGGTCGATGGTCAGATCTACCTGGCCTTTCCGAATGAGGTAGAGGGCTTGGCTTGGGTCCTTACTAAAAAAAACCACTTCATCACGGACATATTTCCGCTCGTGCATCGTGGGCAAAAAACGAGCGAGTTCCTGCTGCTTGAGCAGCTCGAAAAATTTGATGCCTTGCAGGAAATCAAACATTCGCAGTTCTTTGGGCTCATAGGTTTTGGAAAAAGGATTTCTCATGGCTTAGCGTTTTTTTATGTGCAAGCATTTTTGGCTGTCTGGGCTTACTTTTGCCCAATCCGCAATCCGCATGCCAACTACCCAGGCTATTTTATTTCCTGAAACTAGGACTTTTACCTCTTTTTTTAAGGCAAATGGCACTTTATTATCAATCAGGAAGTCCGAAATTTTCTTTTCGAATTGCATTCCTAGTGGATTAAACCGGTCTCCTTCTTGCCAGCTCCGGATTTGAAGCGGAAATTCCAAACAGTCCAAATCGAAAACTGCATTTGCTAGATCCCGATCAATTTCTCCTTGAGGAAGACCCCAGGTCAGCTGGTATCCTCCATCTGGAAGTTCAAAAGAAGGAGTTCCAAAAGGGAGCTCAAGCTTTGGGAATGCCACAGGGATAGGATATAGGAAGAGCTCTTCTCGGTCGAGGCTGAGTTCATGCGTTGCGCTACGCAATAATTTGCCAGGCTGGATGGCTTCTAAGCTTTTTGTAAGAGATAAAGCTTGGTCTGAATTGAACCCGTAAGGCCTCAACCAAAAATAGAGCAAAGAGGCGAGTCCTGGCAGGTTGCGTAAAGATTTGTAGGCAAGAAGGCTGATTCCCTGCTGCTCACGAACATGTGCTGCCTTCCAGAGTTCAAATAGTCCTGAAAACGCCATGCCGGTATCTTTTAACCGCTCAAAGCTCTGCAAGAGATTCTGCCGTGTATCGGGTTCCAGATTGTAAATGGCAGGTAGTCCACTATGGCGCAGCTTATTTCTTTTGTAGTCGTGGGTAGCATTGGATCGATCCTCTCGCCAAGTTTGCTTGACCTCCTCCATGTAGGACTCAAGTTGTGCTCTAGAAAAAGGGAGCAGTGGACGAATCAGCCAGCCGCGGCGGGCGCTCATGCCATACAGTCCTTCGATACCAGTACCTCTTGCCAGGTTGAGAAAAATAGTCTCTAGTTGATCATCCTGGTGATGGGCAAGGAGGATGCCCTCCAAATTTTTCTGATTCCGAATCTCTTCAAAAAACTGGTAGCGGATTTCGCGGGCGGCCATTTGGATGGAAATGCCTTTTTTTTCTGACCACTCAACCGTATTGGCCTGCTGAATGTGAATGGTTAAAGAACGGTCCTGAGCCCAGTTTTTCACAAATTCTTCATCTCCATCGCTTTCTGTGCCGCGCAAGCCAAAATTGACATGAGCAAGCTCTAGTTGAATCCCCGCAGCATGAAGGAGATGCGCCAGAGCCATACTATCTAGTCCGCCACTGCAAGCCAATAGGTAGCGTTTGCTGGCTTCAAAAAGTGAGCTTTGTTGGATATGCGAGATAAAGGCATCGTACATGAATCAAAAATAGCTTTTTTAGCTAAATTTGCCTCCATTCCACCTCGTATGAAACCTCCTTTTTTCATTCTATTCCTTCTCTTGGTGCTTTGGATGCCTGCAGCTGTCCATGCGCAGTCCTCTTCTCTCCTGGAGATTCGAAGTGCGGATCTACTCCAAGGCGCCAAAGGCTTTGAGCGATTGCTGGGAAATGTGAAAATGAAGCACCAAAATTCCCTTATTTCCTGTGATTCAGCTTATTTTTTTCGGGATGAAAATCGGGCGCAGCTTTTTGGGAGGGTGCAGATTAAGGATGAGGTGGATCCCATCACCACGACCAGCTCCTATGCCGAATACGATGGTGCGACCAAGGTAGCCAAGCTTCGGAGGAATGTGGTTTTCACCAATCAGAAGACCAAGCTGTACACCGAATACCTCGACTACAACCGGGAGTCCAATCTAGCCACCTATTTTGATGGGGGCAAGGTGGTGGATTCAGTGAATGTGCTGACGAGTGAGAAAGGAATATATGAGATCAATTACGAGCGGATCAGTTTTCAACAGGATGTGATTTTGGTGAATCCAGATTACACGCTTAAAACGCAGGATCTAATCTACATGACCGTTCCTAAAACTGCCCAGACTCCTGGATTGACCAACATTGTTTCCAAGGAAGGGTACCACTTAGATGCACAAAAGGGTAGTTTTTACGACACACAACTCAAGCAGTTTAAGTTTTTTGAGGGCTTAGTGGAGACGGAAGATAGCCGAGTGAAGGCGGATGAATTATTTTACGATGAGCCCAAAGCCTACTATGAGGGGAAAAAAGATGTGCGGGTGTTGAATAAGAAACGGAAGCTGGAGGTCTTTGGGGATGAGGGAAACTATTGGGAGACCAAAAAATATAGTCAGGTATACGGAAAGGCTTTGGTGCGAAAGTATTTTGAGTCAGATACGCTTTTTCTTACAGCCGACACCTTGATTTCACAGGATGCAGAAGCCGATTCAGCTAAATATTTACTTGCCTTTCATCAAGTAGACTTGGTTAAATCAGATCTTTCTGGAAAGGCAGATTCCTTGTTGTATGCCTTCGGGGACTCGGCTATCCACCTGTACAAGGACCCGATTTTATGGAATCGTTCAAGCCAAATAGCAGCAGACAGCATGGTATTTTACTTGAAGAATGAAACCTTAGACCGGGTGTTTATGAAGAACAAGGCCTTTGCGATTTTGACAGATACGCTGTTGAATTTCAACCAGATGAAAGGGAGAAAGATGACAGGATATTTCAAAGACGGTCAGCTGAGTAATTTGTTTATCGAGGGTAATGGGGAGTCACTCTACTATGCACTCGAAGGGGATTCCTTGACTCAAGGAATCAATCGCATCCTAAGCTCAACCATTGGGCTGACCTTTGTAGATGGTCTGATTAAAAAATCAAATTTTGGAGTTCGCCCTGATGGAAGATTTATCCCAGTCCAGGATATTGATGAAAAGATGAGTCGCCTAGAGGGTTTTAGGTGGAGGGTGGAGGAAAAGCCTGTGCGTGCTACAATTGATACCTGGCGAAAGGTGGTTGAAATTGATCCAACCCTTCGGAATTTTTTCAACGAACCAGAGGTGAAGCTGACCATGCCTACCCAAGGGCAGCTTCAAAAAGCCTTGCAAGAAAAACCCGTCAAGCAGACAGGTGGTGGCTAAGTTCCTAGAAAAGGGTCATTTTCTAAAACTTAACAACAATTAACCCAGTTATTGGGAAAAAAATGTATCTTTTTAAATACATTTAACGTAGAATTTATCGAGTTTATTGTAGGAACATCACCCTTATTGAGTAACTATTTTACATGAAAGCCCAAATGCTCAAATTGATCTTTGTATTGCTTTTACTGTTCCCCATTTTTGCGGGAGCCCAGCAGGTACATGTCTTGAGTGAAGCAGTAGAATTTTCAGGTAAAATTGGTTCCTCTCAACGGAAAACAGTAATCCTCCACAACGAGTCAGCACAGCCTAAAACATTCCTATTGCGAAACATTAAGGGGAGTATCGGCTCCTCTCAAAAGATGCGTATTTGTATAGGAGATCAGTGCTTTGATCCTAAAAAAGACTTGGCAAAGGTGATGTTAACCCTTGCTCCAGGGGAGATTTATACCGATCTGTTTCTAGAGTTTGAATTAGGCATTGCTGAGACCTTAGGTAGTTTCGATTTGGTGTTTGCAAATAGTGAAGCCTTGCGCGATTTTTTTGTTGTGGAGGCGAAATACCCCGTATCAAGTGAGCCAAAAGCAGATTTTTCGCACAAAGATGTCAAGCTGGGGAATATTTATCCCAATCCTAGCAACCGGGTAGCGCAATTGGATTACACTGTCGTAAATCCAAAATCCAAAGCAAAAATTACAGTGACGAGTTTTATAGGCAATCCCATTGCGGAATATGACTTGGATCCTACGCGAAATAGTTTGGTTATTCATGTGGCGGACTTCCAGCCAGGAGTGTATTTCTACACCTTATTTGTTGACAATAAAAATGTGGTCACTAAGAAATTACAGGTGAAAAAGTAAGGGTTGAGGTCCTTTGTATTTCATTTGAAATCTTACAATTATCCCTTATATTTGCAGTCCTTTAACCAATCATGCGTCACTATTCGATCATCTTTGTATTTGTCTTGGTTCTCCTTGGAGCCTGTGGACCTTTTGCCAAGTTGGAAAAGAGTACCAACTGGGAGGAGTTGTACAATGGTGCCAACAAATACTACCAAGAAGGTGAGTACAACAAGGCAATTATCTTGTATGAAAAGGTACTTCCTGTGATTAAGGGATCTGAAAAGGCTGAAATGGCGGAATACAACTATGCCAACTGCCATTTTAAAACGGACAGATACATCGAGTCGGCTGGATATTTTAACACCTTTTTCAAAACCTACAACCGAAGTTCACTGGCGGAAGAAGCATTATTTATGCATGCGTATTCCCTGTACTTAGATGCTCCTGATTACAATTTGGATCAACAGAGTAGCAAAGAAGCGGTTACGGCTATTCAGCAATTTGTAAGTAAGTTCCCGGCCTCTGCTAGCTATGAGCGGGCAATGGACATGTTGAAAGATTTGGAATCTCGTTTTGAAGAAAAAGCCTACAGCGAGGCGGAAATGTACTACCGATTAAAGGAAGGCTTGTTCCCTGGCGATTTTTACAGGGCTTGCATCATTAACTTTCAAAACTTTGCAAAAGACTTTCCGGAAAGCAAGCGCAATGAAGAGCTCGCCTACCGCTTGGTTGAAGTAGGGTATGCTTACGCTAAGAATAGTGCTTTTGACAAAAAAGAGGATCGCTTGAATGATGCCTTGAAGTTTGCAAACAATTTTTACCGAAGGTATGCAGCAAGTGGGTATTTGGGAGAGGTTAAAAAGTTAGAGGAACAGGCAAAAGAAGAGATTCAGGCGCATTCCAAGCAGAAAAAAGAAATTGCAGATAAGAAAGCTGCAGAAGAGGCGGCAGCAATAACTACCTCCTCAAATTAATTTAGTTACACGCATTTAAACACTTATTCATATGGCTGTTAATCCATCAATCATCACCAGAGACCTAGATAAAATTGCCGATCATACAGGCAATATCTATGAGTCGATCCACATCGTGGGTCAGCGTGCAAAGCAAATTTCTTCTACCTTGAAGGAAGAATTGAACAACAAGCTTTCAGAGTTTGCGTCTACCGTAGACAATTTGGAAGAGGTATTTGAAAACAAGGAGCAAATCGAAATCTCCAAGTTTTACGAAAGAATGCCTAAGCCAACTTCATTGGCGATGGAAGAATTTACAGAGGGGAAAATCCACCACAGATTTCTATCGCAAGAAGGAGCGGAGTAATTTCCAATGAATCTTAAGGGCAAGCGAATTTTAGTCGGTGTTACGGGCAGCATTGCCGCCTACAAAACAGCGATTTTAACGCGCTTGCTTATCAAATCTGGAGCAGAGGTACAGCTTTTAGCGACTACCTCTGCTCTTGATTTTATTACCCCCCTCACCTTAGCTACCCTCTCCAAACGACCGGTATTGTCTGCTTTTTTTGAAAAAAGCTCAGGTCAATGGCACAATCATGTGGAGCTAGGCCTATGGGCCGACTTATTTATAGTTGCTCCTTTGAGTGCGAATACGCTAGCCAAATTTGCCCAAGGAGGTTGTGACAATCTACTGACCGCAACCTATCTCTCCTGCCGTTGTCCTGTGATGCTTGCACCAGCCATGGACTTAGATATGTACCAGCATCCATCCGTTCGGGCCAACTTGGAAAAAGTAGCCTCCCATGGAAATGTAGTCTTGGATGCCGAAACTGGGGAGTTGGCCAGTGGTCTCTCTGGCCAAGGTAGAATGATGGAGCCGGAGCATATTTTAGAGCAGGTCATCCAGTTTTTTAACCCCAATAAGGATTTTCAGGGCAAAAAAGTGATGATTACTTTGGGGCCTACTCAAGAGGCACTCGATCCTGTTCGGTTTTTAAGTAATCATTCCAGTGGGAAAATGGGCTATGCCCTAGCGAAAGCTTTTGAAGCCCAAGGGGCATCAGTTACCATAGTTTCAGGTCCCGTTGCCTTGAAGTTGGACGAAAGCCGATTTCAAATCTATCGCGTGACTACGGCAGCCGAGATGTTTGAAGCAGCCAAGTCCTTGCATGCAGAGATGGATGTGGTGGTATTTGCCGCTGCAGTGGCGGATTTTAGACCTGAAAATGCAGCTGTTCAAAAAATAAAAAAAGCTGGCGAAGAACTCACCCTTCGCCTGGTGCCAAATGTGGATCTTGCCCTTGCCCTTGGGAAAATAAAAAGTGCCAACCAGATTCATGTTGGCTTTGCCTTGGAAACTGAGCAGGAAGAGGTGAATGCCAAAGCGAAAATGGTCCGCAAAAACATTGATTTGGTCGTATTGAATTCAGCAACAGAGGCTGGAGTAGGTTTTAAGCACGATACTAACCAGGTTCGTATTTTTCATAAAGGAGGAAATGAAGTTCAGACCGCCCTTTTGTCCAAGGAAGCGATTGCTGACATTATTTTGGAGGAAGTCAAAAAAGTAGCTTTTTAATTACGAGCAAAAGATTTTTTGTAAGTTTAGTACATGAAAAAAGGGATACTTATCCTAGTCGGAATTCTTGGATTTTTTATAAAGAGCAAGGCTCAAGAGCTGGATTTTAGGGTCACTATAAATAGCGACCGCTCTAGATTTCAAAGCACAGAGGTCTTTAGCCAGATGAAAACCAGCTTTGAACAGTTTTTGAATGGGAGAACTTGGACATCAGATGAGTTTAGGCCTGAGGAGCGAATCAAAGGAAATTTGTTGATTACCATCAATCAGGTGCCACAAGTAGGGGTTTACAGTGCGACAGTGCAGGTGCAGGTGGTACGCCCAGTGTTTGGAACCAACTACGAGACGGTGGTGCTCAACTTTATTGATCGGAATTGGACTTTTGAATACCAAGATTCGCAACCCCTCGAATTCAACCGGGTTTCTTTTTTGAATAACATCAGTTCCTTACTTTCTTTCTATGTATACATCGCGCTGGGGATGGATTACGATACTTTTTCGCTCAAAGGGGGCAATTCCTATTTCGAAGTAGCGAATGATATCGTAAACAATGCCCAGCAATCGGGTCGTGCTGGCTGGGTTCAAAATCCCAATGACCGAAGAAGTCGCTACTGGCTGATCAATGACATTTACATTTCAACCGTGTATGCCCCTATTCGGGAGGCATTTTATTTGTATCACAGAAAAGGGATAGACCAACTCGCGACGGCGCCAGAGGAGGCCTATATCTCCATTTTGGAAGCGCTTCAACGAGTAGCGGAAGCCAACAGATTGCAGCCCAATGGGATTTTCACAATCAGTTTTGTCGATGCTAAAAGTGACGAAATTGCTCATCTATTGAAGAATGCTCCATTTGAGATTCGCGAAAAAGCTGTTCCGCTACTCCTTGAAATCGATCCGAATAACGCTAGAAAATACAACGAGCTGCTCAAAAGCTGAAGCTTATCCTTTAGTTTTGTTGGAAAGCCATCCTTAATTCATGCTTACTTCACTTAAAATATCCAATTATGCGTTGATCGATCACTTGGCCATGAAGCCCAGTGCTGGATTGAGTATGATTACAGGTGAAACTGGATCAGGTAAGTCTATTATGCTTGGAGCTGTTGGCCTTTTGCTTGGCAATCGGGCGGATACCAAAGTATTGCTTCATGAAGCGAAGAAATGTGTGGTGGAAGGAGTTTTTGACATTCGTTCCTATGGTCTGCAGGAGTATTTTGAGGAGCTCGAACTAGATTATGAAGAAAGCTGCATTATTCGTCGGGAAATAAGTCCGAATGGAAAGTCTCGATCCTTTGTTAATGACACTCCGATATTATTGGATCATTTGAAGACTTTGGGTGAGAAGCTCATGGATGTACATTCCCAGCACGACACCTTACTCTTGGGAGAAGGGAATTTTCAGTTGGGCTTGGTAGATGCCTTTGCCCAAACCGCCGGGGAGCGCGCTGCCTACCAACAGGTTTTTAAAGAGTTTAAATCCTCCAAAAAAAGACTAGAAGAACTTACAATTCAGTCGGGAAGACTTAAAAAAGAGTTCGATTTCAATCAATTTCAATGGAATGAGTTGAGTAGTCTTTCACTTGTAGCTGGGGAGCAAGAGGAGTTAGAAGCGAGTCAGCAGATCCTTGAAAATGCAGAAGATATTAAAGTGAAGATTCGGGAAATTCTTTCCCTTTTCCAGGACGAGCAGTTTGGAGTACTTCAGGGTATGGGGCATATTCAATCGAGTTTGCAGGGCTTGGAGCGCTTGGCTCATGCTTTTGGCAGTTACCGACAGCGATTTCAGGAGGCTTTAATTGAATTAAATGATTTGGTAGAAAGCTTGGGTGACGAGGATAGTGTCGTTGAAGTGGATGTCGAAAAATTGGAACGTACCCGTGAGCGACTCAGCAAAATCTATCAATTGCAGAAAAAACATGGCCTGCAGACCGTGAAGGAGCTAATGGAGTTGGAAAGCCAGTTGGCGGACCAGGTTTTTCAAGTGCAGCAGGTAGAAGATCAGTTGCAAGACGCCAAGAGAGATCAACTTGAGAAGGAAAAAGCAATGCTTCAGGCATCTGAGCTGCTTAGCCAAAAGCGAAAGGCTTGCTTCCCTGTTTTCGAGCGGGCTTTGGAGGAGTTGCTGCAAGAGTTGGGGATGGAAAATGCCCGAATTCAACTGGAGAGGCAAGCCCTTGATCCCCATGCTTCCGGTGTAGATCGGGTTGAGTTGCTTTTCTCGGCCAACAAAGGGATGCCGCTACTGCCCTTGAAAAAAGTAGCCTCTGGAGGTGAATTTTCGCGCTTACTTTTTGCGATTAAGTACCTGATGGCCGACAAAATGGCCTTGCCTACGCTTATTTTCGATGAGATCGATTCCGGAATTTCAGGTGAAGTGGCTTTGCAGATGGTCCGCATGATGCAGGTAATATCTCAAAACCACCAAGTGATTTGCATCACGCACCTTCCACAGATGGCTGCCAAGGGTGACCTGCATTTCTTTGTGTATAAGGATCATAGTGCAGAAAAAACCATCTCCAAGGTCAAGCAATTGACTGACGAGGAACGGGTACATGAACTAGCAAAAATGATTGCAGGAGACAATCCTTCGCTTGCTGCTCAGACTAGTGCCAAAGAGCTCTTGATGAATTGAGGGGCTAACTCCTAAATTTTATGTAGTTTTACCGCAGATTTTGAATCCAACCCCATTGCTATATGTCACAAAATTTACTTACAGGAAAAGTAGGAATCATTACTGGAGCACTTGATGAAAACTCGATTGCTTGGAAAACTGCACTCAAGGTAAAAGAACAAGGCGGAAAATTTGTCTTGACCAATGCGCCCATTGCCATGCGTATGGGAGCGATCAAAGAACTTGCTCAGGAGTGCAATACCATTGTTGTAGGTGCAGACGCCACCGTCGTAGAGGATATTGAAAAGTTATATGCTGAGGCAAAGGAGTTTTTAGGAGCGGATTTTGACTTTATTCTTCACTCCATTGGCATGTCCCCAAACATCCGTAAGGGCAAAGCCTACGGTGATCTCAATTACGATTGGGCCATGAAGTCCTACGATGTGTCTGCGATCTCTTTCCATAAAATGATGCAGGTAGCCGAAAAAATGGATGTTATGAAAGAATGGGGATCTATAGTAGGGCTTTCCTATATCGCAGCACAACGGATTTTTCCTTTCTATACCGATATGGCAGATGCCAAGGCCTTGCTGGAAAGTATCGCTAGAGGCTATGGGTACCGTTATGGCAAACTGAAGAAAGTTCGGGTCAACACCATCTCTCAATCTCCTACCAAAACCACTGCAGGTAGCGGTATTGGAGGATTTGATTCGTTCTATAATTTTGCAGAGGCGCTTTCTCCCTTGGGAAATGCATCGGCAGATGCATGTGCCGATTACATTGTGACCCTGTTTTCGGACTTGACTCGTATGGTGACTATGCAAAATCTCTTCCATGATGGAGGATATTCCTTCACTGGGATTTCCGAGGAAATCATGGATAAATTCAAGGATCTGTAAAATGCCGATAGTCAACGGTTGACAGTACACTGTCGACGGCAGGGGAGGTATTTATAAATCGTACTGCTAATCGATTGGATAAGTTTTTGCTAAGTCAAGGGATTCATTCCGTTTAACAAATTAAAGGCCCCGCATGTTCGGGGCTTTTTAGTTGTCCCTACTTACAAATAGGATTCATGAATCTTCACTTCTTCACCACTAACCGAAGAAAATAAAGGTTGTAGTTCAAGAGGGTGGGCAGTCGACTGTGGACCGTCGTCTATCAACGATTTGAGTTAATCCTAAAAGTATTTTTTCATTTCTGTATTTCCCCTAACTTATACACCTTAAGAACCCAACTAGCTATGTTGAAAAAAATAATTTTCCTTGGTCTCGCATTAGTTGCTAGCGTCAGCTGGTCACTTGCACAGATCATGCCTTCCCCTGCAAGAGCAGAGGGAGAGGGCCCTTATGAGAAATTGATCATTCGTGGCGTGACGCTTATCGATGGTACGGGTGCACCTCCCCTAGGTCCAGTAGATATCGTGGTAGAAAAAAACCGCATCACCCAAATACAAGCCGTAGGCTATCCTGGTGTGCCGATCAACGAAAATCGTCGCCCCAAAGCAGATGATAAAACAAAGGTCATGGACTTGACTGGTCACTACCTTATACCAGGCTTGATCGACATGCACGGGCATATCGGAGGTTCAGGTCAAGGCACTCCAGCAGAATACGTATTCAAACTTTGGATGGCGCATGGAATTACCACTGTGCGTGACCCTTCGGCTGGAAATGGACTTACATGGGTCTTGGACCACAAGAAGAAATCTGCTGCCAATGAAATCACTGCGCCAAGGTTATTGGCGTATACTTCCTTTGGTCAGGGAGCAAAAGGGCCATTTACCAATGCCGAACAAGCGAAAGCTTGGGTCAACGAAAACAAGGCCAAGGGGGCAGATGGAATCAAGTTTTTTGGAGCGAAGCCTGAAGTAATGGAGGCAGCAATCTCAGAGAATAAGCGTATTGGATTAAAATCTGCCATGCACCATCAGCAATTGGATGTAGCCAGATGGAATGTACTTCATTCTGCACGTGCAGGACTTACTTCCATGGAACACTGGTATGGACTTCCTGAAGCGCTATTTACCGATCGAACCATTCAAAATTTCAGATTGGATTACAATTACCAGAATGAGCAGCATCGCTTTGCAGAAGCTGGAAAGCTATGGCAGCAGGCAGCTCCGCCTTTCTCTGAGCATTGGAATAAGGTGATGAATGAGTTGCTGGAGTTGGATTTCACCTTGGATCCTACACTCAATATCTACGAGGCCAATCGAGACTTGATGCGTGCACGTACGCAGGAGTGGCATGGAGTGTATACGCTGCCTTCACTTTGGCGCTTTTACGCTCCCAACCGTCAGTCTCACGGCTCCTACTGGTTTGACTGGACGACTGAAGAAGAAGTATTGTGGAAAGACAATTACCGTCTTTGGATGACCTTTGTCAACGAATACAAAAACCGTGGAGGTAGAGTAACTGCTGGTTCTGACTCTGGATTTATTTACCAGCTGTATGGATTTGCGTACATCCGTGAACTGGAAATGTTGCGTGAGGCGGGATTCCATCCTTTGGAAGTTATTCGTGCTGCAACCATGCATGGTGCGGAAGCCTTGGGTCTGGATAAGGACTTGGGCACCGTGGAAGTAGGTAAGCTGGCTGATTTTGTCATCTTGGAAGAAAACCCACTTCAAAACCTAAAAGTATTGTACGGAACTGGCGCGATTCGCACGAGTGAGGCAAACGAGCCGATTCGCGTAGGTGGTGTCAAGTACACCGTGAAGGATGGTATTGTATACGATGCGAAGCAACTGCTTAAAGATGTACGCACCATCGTGGATCAGCACAAGGCTCGTGAAAATGCACGCATTACTCAGCCAGGGTTAGATTGGTAAGTTTGCGATTTTGGACTTTTGAATAGAAAGAAGGAGAGCTCGCCTACCGCCACTCCTTCTTTTTTTAGTGAATAATTGGGTTGACCCTCTTTACCTTATCTCTATAAACTATGCCGTTTATAACACTTCCCCAGACCAAACTATTTTACCAAGAACACGGATCTGGATCCGAGACTTTGGTTTTTTCACATGGCTTACTTTGGAGTCACAAGATGTTTGCTGCGCAAGTCGCTGAATTATCGAAGCAGTACCGAGTGATTGCATACGATCATCGAGGACAAGGCAGTAGTGAGGTTGGAGGTCCCTACGATATGGATACGGTGGCAGCAGATGCTGCAGAATTAATTCGGATCTTGGTTGGCGGCCCAGTTCATTTTATAGGGTTGTCCATGGGCGGCTTTGTGGGCATGCGTCTCGCTGCTCGTCAGCCGGAATTGGTCAAAAGCTTGACTTTACTTGAGACTTCTGCCAATGCGGAGCCCCTAGAGAATTTACCGCAGTACAAGTTGCTCAATGGCTTGGTACGTTGGGTAGGGGTAATCCCTCCCATAGCGAGCAAGGTTATGAAAATCATGTTTGCCCACAGCTGGCTTCAAAATTCTGCAAATGGGGATTCCATTCGCCGTTGGAAAAAGGAATTGACTTCCAATAAAAAAAGCATCATTGGCCCTGTGGAAGGAGTTATTTACCGAAAAGGGGTTGAAGAGGAATTGGTTAATATCGCCTGTCCGACGTTGGTGATTGTAGGAGATGAGGATGTGGCGACCACCCCGCAAAAAGCGGCTTTTATTCATCAGGGGATTGCAGGGTCTAAGCTAGAGACCATTTCAGGTGCTGGGCACAGCAGTTGCATCGAAAAGCCAGAAGAGGTCAATCGGTTGCTGAAGGATTGGCTGAAAAGTTGACAACGGTCGACGGTCCACTGTCGACAGCAAGTTGTGGTACAACGGATTTTAGTATTCAAATTTGAATACATTTTTTAGTAGTAAACTGCAATTGACTGTGGTCCGTCAACTGTCAACCACAGTAAAATGTACCAAGTACCAGGTACGAAGTATGGATTCTAAACCCAGTCACACTACGAATCGGCTGTCGACAGTAGACCGTTAGCTGTTGACAAACTGACCTTGCCTGGAATTGGTTGTCACTAATTTGTCAAGGGTCAAGTTAAAATTAGTGTTTTGTTTGTAATCTTTTCTCTAGGTTGCTCAGGTATTCTTGGTTTTAATTTGAGCGTATATTCCACTGTATTTCTATCTTTTTTAAGCAAAACCTAAACCTTTTGCCTACAATAAATGTATATACATCAATTGAAAGGTGAGCCCATGGGAAAGATTGAAGAAGCAATCAAACAGACGGAATTTAAGGACAGCTACAACAAGGTGGTGGTCAACTTATTGTATACCCATAGTTACCTGGTGAATTTCCAAACTGCCGGATTGAAACCCATGGATCTTTCTCCGGAGCAATACAATGTTCTGCGAATTTTAAGAGGGCAGCAAGGCAAGCCTGCTACCATCGCTGCCATCCAAGAGCGGATGCTGAATACGATGTCTAATGCCTCAAGGCTGGTGGACAAGTTGAAGTCCAAGGACTTGGTGAAGCGTGATGAATGCCCTGAAAATCGTCGCAAAGTGGATGTACTCATCACCGAAAAAGGGCTGCGTCTATTGGAATCATTGGAGCCTGAAATTGTAGCGATCAATAAAAAAGTAATCCACCTCGAAGAAGCCGAACTTAGTCTCCTAAATGGCTTATTGGACAAACTTCGAGGATAGTTCAACTGAAATTTCTCCTAAACTTATCTATTCTAATTTCTAAACTTAAACCAAAACAATTATGCGCACCACAAAATGGATCATCGACCCTACCCACTCCGAGGTAGCATTTAAAGTAAAGCACTTGGTGATTTCTACAGTCACTGGTTATTTCCGCAAGTTTGAAGGAAGTGCGGCATCTACTTCCGATGATTTTTCAGGAGCAACAGTTGCCTTCAGCCTTGCGGTTGACAGCATCGACACCAACCAATCTGACCGTGATCAGCACTTGAAGTCCGCAGACTTCTTCGATACTGCCAATTTTCCAACCATTTCTTTTGCAGGTAAATTGGTCAACGAAAGCGGAGACTATCAATTGGTAGGTGACCTTACCCTAAAAGGAATCACTAAGGAAGTTGCATTGGACGTAACCTACGGTGGTACCGTCGGTGATCCTTACGGACAAACCAAAGCTGGATTTGAGATTGAAGGCAAACTGAACCGAAAAGACTTTGGATTGACCTGGTCTGCCATTACTGAAGCTGGTTCTGTGGTAGTCAGTGACCAAGTTCGCTTGCAGTTAAGCGTACAATTGGTAAAGCAATAAGTCAACTCAGTACCTAAATCAACTCCAAAGGGAGCCTCTTCTTGTGGCTCCTTTCTTTATCGCTATCTCCATGCAACCCTTAATCTTAGGAATTCACCACATTACTGCAATCTCTGGGGACCCACAGCAAAACCTAAATTTTTATTCGGGGATACTGGGACTTCGTTTGGTAAAGAAGACCATCAATTTTGATGCTGCTGATGTGTATCACTTCTATTTCGGTGATGCGCTCGGACGTCCCGGAACAGTTTTTACCACTTTCCCATTTGTAGGGGCTCGAAGAGGGAAAAAGGGGGTTGGCGTGTTGACCTACACAGCCTTCTCCATTGCGATCACTAGCCTTGATTTTTGGGAAGACCGACTCAAAAGATTTGGAATCCCCGTATCGGATCGCCTGACTCGCTTTGGGCAATCTATCCTCCGATTTGAAGACCAGGATGGCATGGGTATCGAACTTATTGCCAATGCAGCCGATCAAAGAGAAGGATGGACCTATGGAGGAATTCCACTCGAGCATTCCATCAAGGGATTTTATGGGGCCACCCTTTCCCTACGAAGTAGGGAGCTTACCGAACGCTTGCTTGTGGAAAGCATGAATTACCGCCTGCACGATCAAGAAGGGAATCGCTTCCGCTATGGAATAGATGGAAAGCCTGGAGAGTGGGTAGATATTCTGGTGGATCCCAATGGGCAGCGAGGCGTGCAAAGTGCAGGTACAGTGCATCATTTGGCATTTCGTACCGCCACTACCGCTACACAATTGGAAATGCAGCAGCGCCTACTCAAGCAAGGCTATGGAGTGACTGAAGTTCGAGATCGAAATTATTTTCTATCTATTTATTTTAGGGAGCCAGGGGGAGTATTATTTGAGATTGCTACCGATGTGCCTGGATTCGCAATTGACGAGGATGAAGCGCATCTGGGGGAACTCCTAAAACTGCCCGACTGGGCAGAGAAGAGCCGTGTGCAGATTGAATCTTCCTTAAAGCCAGTCACATTTGAACCTGAAAACTATGTCTAATTGGATCCAAACAGGCCTTTCTCTTGCAGACTCAAAGAAGGCAATTATTGTTTTGCATGGGAGAGGAGCATCCGCTGAAAGTATCTTATCCCTCACCTCCTACCTGGACCTGGCTGACTTTTCTGTTTTTGCTCCGCAGGCCGCCCAGCGAACCTGGTATCCTTATGGATTTATGGCGAGCGATGAAGGCAACCTTTCCGCTTTGAATTCGTCTTTACAACAAGTTTCCCTTCTATTTCAATTCTTGATTGAAAATGGAAAAGTTCCAGAGCAGATTTATGTGATGGGCTTCTCGCAGGGAGCTTGCCTTTGTTTGGAATTTACAGCACGAAATGCTCAGAAATTCGGTGGCGTTGTCGCCTTTACTGGAGGCTTGATTGGAGAAAGACTAGAAGAAGAAAAATACAAAGGGAATTTTCAAGGGACGCCCATCCTCCTTAGCAGTAGCGCACATGACATGCATGTGCCTGCCCAACGAATTCATGATTCTGCCCAGCTTCTTCAGAAAATGGGTGCGGAAGTTAGCCTTTCTCTTTATGAAGACGAACTCCATACCATCCGACCTGAAGAATTGACTTGGGTCAATCAACGGCTTTTTTTGTAAGGTTTCTTGGTTCGAAAATCCCTGGCACTAGCCGGGGGTTTTTTGTTTAGCACCAGGCCAATCTTTTAATAAGAATAGGTTATCTGGGAACCCAATTCAGGATCGAGCTCGATTTGTGCATACACGCCGACTTCCTGCTGTAATTCTTCAACGTGGCTGATGATTCCGACCACTCTATTTTCATGCCGCAATGCTTTGAGCGTTTCAAATACCACGCGGAGCGAATTTTTGTCTAGTGCTCCGAATCCTTCGTCCAAAAAGAAGAAACTTTGATCCGCCTGATTCAGGGTTTTTACTTTTTCTGCCAAAGCCAATGCAAGGCAAAGAGAAGCTTGGAAAGTTTGTCCTCCTGAAAGTGTTTTCAACAATCGCTTTTTTCTACCATTGAGGTAGTCCATCACCCAAAAGGTATTGCTGTCATCAATTTCCAAGCTCAAACTATTTTTGGTGAGCATCCTAAATCGCTTGTTGGCGGTATTGCAGAGCTCACGCAAGTAAATCGAGCTCACATACCGTACAAATCCCTTCCCTGAGAAAAGCCGTTCCAACTCCCGTAAATTGGTTTCTCGATTTTCAATTCGTTCAAACTCTCCCATTAGGCTTTGCTTTTCTTTCAGTTTTTGAGAAATCTCTAGGAGTTCTTGGTTCAGTAAGGTGACTTTTGACTGGAGGGTTTTTTCGGTATCCTTGGCGAAGGAATTCTTTTCCAATAGGGCTTGGAACCTTTCTTCTGAATATTCTTTGATCCCCTCTTCGGCATTCAGTGCTTTAATTCGTGCATCCGTTGCAGCGACCTGCTGCTCGTAAGCCCGAATTTCTGCATCCATTTTTTCTGTATCCAAGTTCTCCTGCAAAAGCTGAAGGAGTGCCTCTTTTGCTATAAATCCATGCTTCGCCATCATTTGGGTGAATTCCAGCTGGCTGCCTGCAAGTCGATCTTTGGTGGTAGTCAGCAATACCTCAAAATTCTGGAGATCGGCTAGATTTCTAGATTGAGCAATTTGCCGCTCCTGGAGATGTTTTTGAATACCAATTAGGGATTCCGCTGCTTTTTCAATGCTTTTTTCAACTAGGGCAATCTCATTGCCGATACCTTCTGCTTCCTTCCTCTCATAAGGTTCACAAAATTCTGGATCCTTGATCTCCTGCTGTTTACCAGCTATTCTGGAAAGCAAGTCTTGGTTTTGGAGCTGAGCCTGCTGCAAGGTTTGTACTGCTTTTTCCTTCGCGTTTCGTAGGTCAGCAGTCTGCTTTCGCAACTCATTGAGCTGATTTTGCAGTTGTTGCGTAGTTTGAAAAACTTCAGTCAACTCAGCAATTTTCATGGTCAGCTCCTCCGTATTGGTTATGCCGATGGCTTTTAGTTTTTCCCAAAGAGCTAATTCTTGATTTTCAAGCCCCAGTTTTCCCTGCTCCGTAAGGTTCTGGCTTTTTTGAAAGTTGCTGTACTGAATTTCTTCAATGCTTTTCTTTTGAATCAGCGCTCGAATATTTTCCAATTCAAGATTGCCTTGCTTCAAATCCAACTCTGTTTGTTCGAGTGCCGCTGCGGAGGCAGTTGCCTGTAAGGGATTTGGGTGTTCACTAGCTCCACAGAGCGGACAAGGCATCCCATTTTCCAAAAGATGGGTATGCGAGGCCAAGCCTTGAGTTCTGAGTAGTTTTTCACGGGCCATCTCTAGCTGACTTACTGCCGTTTTTTGCAGTGCCAACCATTCTTCCAAGCTTTGATTTGCTTTTTCAGGCACTAGACTTGTGAATTCAGCTAGCCGATTTTTGCTCGAAGTAATTAGTGCCGCTCCTTCTTGTAGGGCTTGCTCCAACTCCAATTTTCGTTTCTTAATTTCCAGAAGCTGATTGCTCCCAGTTTTTAAATCGGCTAGTACCGAAGGGTCTAAATTTGGGAGTCCAATTCGTGTCCCTTCAAGCGTATCAATCTCTTTTTCTAGGGATTGTATTTCCTTGTTTTGAAGTTCAATTGCCGGGAGCAAAGCATTCAGCTTGCCCTGAATTTGGACTTGCTTTCGAGTCAATTCTTGGATTTCAAGCACTTTTTTGAGGTCTCGAATCTTTCCCTCACGCTGGGGTCTCAGCGCATTGATTTCTTTAAATTTAACTTCGTCAGCCAAAAGGGATTTGATTTCCTCGGCAAAGGAATCTTTGAAGCGATGGCATTCGATAAGGCTAACCTGGTATTTTTCCAAGTCCTTTTCTAGATCCAGGATCCGATCCCAAATGGGCCTGAGGTAGGTTTTGGCACTTTGAAAATCCCGATAGAGCTGCCGCTTCGCGTCCATTTCGGGTAGCTTGGCGGCTAGACTCCCTTGAACTAGCACTAAGGATTGGTACTCGAGAAAGGATTTACGTGTCCCCTCCATTTTACGAACTTCCTCAGTCATTGCTTGTAAGGCCTGAGCTGCCTGCAGCATTTCTTGGCTTAACTCAGTATACTCTTCTTGCTTTGCAAGCAAAATTTCAGAAGAAATCCCATCCATGCTGTTGATGAGGGCCTCTATCTGTATTTTTTCCTCACGAGCTTGTTTCAACAAGCTGCCTGTTTGGGGGGAAAGGTCGAAGCGATCTAAGCCGAACAAATCTTGCATCATCTGCGCGCGCTCCGTAGGCTTTTGGTCTATAAAATCCCGAAACTTTCCTTGGGGGATGATGATGGTTTGTTTGAAGTTTTCTCGGCTCATGCCGATAAGCTCTTCTGCTTTACTTGAGGTGGCCTGCCATTCTTGCCCTACTTGTTCATAAAAACCATGGCTTGCGGTTTCTATTTTTTCAGGGTCTTTTTTGTTTCGTTTGACGCTGTAGCGAGCAAGGTAGGTGCTCCCATTATTCTGTCCAGACTTAAAAATAAACTTAAGGTCTACCTGATGGTGCTGCAAATTAATCATGCTGGACCGCTCACCAGAGTTGGATACCCGCTCCGGATTTCCGTAAAGGGCAATCAGAATTCCCTCCAAAATGGCAGACTTACCGCTTCCAACCGCTCCAAAAATTCCAAAGAGGCCTGCGGCAGTCAAGGTTTCAAATTCGATTACCTGCCGTTCTCTGTAGGAATACAATCCTTCTATTTCCAGTCGAATAGGAATCATGAGGCGGCGGTTTTACTCAATACTTCTTTAAATAAATCCATCAGTTGCCTATTGGGTTCTTGCCCTTTTTCGCTGGTGTAAAAAAGCCGAAATAAGCTTTCCATATCCCTGCTGAGGTCTTCAGCCCGTAGTTCATCCTGGGCCTGTCCAGGTGTAAGTCGTAGTTGAGGAATCAAGTTGACGATTCCATCGTGTGCTTTCAAAATGGCTTTTCGCGTGTTGGCATCGATGGACTCATCCGTGAGAAAGGTGATTTCCACGTAGCAGGAGGGATGCGATTCGAGCCAATTCAAGGTGTCTGGAAGGTTGTCAAAGCTTACTTTGTACAAGGGTCTTCCTTGTTTTAGCGGAAGGGGCCTGTACTGCACGGGCTCGTTTGGTTTGGCCTGTATCAGCACTACATTTTTTTCTTGATCTGCTTCAGAGAAGGAGTAGGCCAGAGGGGAACTGGAATAGACTACGGGGCCGGGAGACTTGCTTACCGTCTGGTAGCGATGCAGGTGCCCCAAGGCAGCATACTGAATGGAATTGGGTAGCTGCTGCGTAAATAAAGATTGCGTACCTCCAACATGCAGAATGGGTCGCTCTGATTCAGGCTCTGCATCTGGGGGGCTCGTACTTCCTTCATCCACAAAAAAGAAGTGCCCCATAAATAGGTTGACCCCTTTTTCATCACAATAACGATCCGCAAGTTTCTGCCAATTCTGAGCAAGTAATTCCCGGAAAGCCTCTTCCCGATTCTCTTCACCCAAGTAGGTGCGGAGGCTTACCTCATTTGCGTAGGGTGCGAGGAGAAGGCGGATTGGAAAATCAAATTTGGGGAGCCGGAGCTCCACGAACCCTGAATCCGATTGGCTGATTTCCATTCCTCCATCTAAGGTACCACAGGGGATGATGCTGTCGTATCGGCTGTAAAAAAGAATGCCTAATTCTCGTGCCAATGGATCTGGTGCTTCCACAAACTGGCTGCTATCGTGATTGCCTGAAATAGCAACTACTGGCCGCGTTCCATTTTTGGAAAGCCTGCGAAGCGTTTTGTACAGGAGTTCTACCGCCTCATGGCTGGGATTGAAGGTGTCAAAAATATCACCCGCTAAAAGCACTAGGTCTACCTCCTCCTGATCTGCAATTTGGCAGATTTCCTCCAAAACCAATTTCTGTTCGGCAATGCGGGAGTACTCTTGGAGTCGTTTGCCTAGGTGCCAGTCCGCAGTATGTAGAATTTTTAGCATGAATTACAGGGTGCGCCTTGATGAGGACTTCGGGTGATCAATTGGAAGAATTAAAAAAAGTCTGATTCAATGTTTACCTTAATCGCAATTTATATCGAAGATAGGAGAACGAGTTGAATTGCACCAACTGTCAAAAACTGCTTTGACAGAAATTGGCATCTTTCTTGATTAAAACTGTTGAATCGAAAATTTTCATCATGATTTTCAGGCACTTACTTGTATTTTTTTTTGTTGGGTTTTGTTTTCAAGCAAAAGCGCAATCAGATTCCCTGTTTATCCAAAAAGGAATAGCCAGTTACTATGGAGGAAAATTTCACGGCCGCAAAACCGCAAGTGGGGAGATTTACCACAAGGACAGCCTAACTGCTGCACATAAAATTTTACCATTTGGGACAGTAGTGAAGGTGATAAATCTGAAAAGAAATACCTCCGTTATCGTCCGTGTAACAGATCGATTGCCCATGAGTTCAAAACGGCAAATCGATCTTTCACTAGCTGCAGCAAGCGAATTGGGAATGCTCAGAGATGGAGTTGGCAATGTAAGAATTGAAGCCATAGACCTAGACCAGCTCGACCAGCTTTTGGACTATTTCGCAGACAGGGGGCATCCTGGATTGCGAATAAGGCGGTATTATCGAGGGATTCCTAAGCCGAGGTGGGAAATGGATTTGAAACTGAAACCACTCGAAACACCCCCATTGCCATCGATTACTTTTCTGTAAATCGGCCTTCCACCTATTTCTGTTTGCTACATTTCCTGATCGAGAGGTAAAATGAAATCTTTTGGCTTTTCTTGGCCATTTGAACCATCAATGGTTTGGTTTTTAGTAGGGTAGGTGGTATTCTAGATTTTACCGGTAATGATGTGGAGCGAAGGATAGTATGTCCTATCTGCTTATTTGGATTGATCCAAAAACTCCAAAAACCCTCTCAGTCCTAACACCCGGATATTTTTTGCCATGGGATAGTTTTCATCCTTAGGTACGATTACATGGAGCTGAGGAATGCCCAAGTCTTCCATAGCGATATAGGTGCCTTTGGTAAGGATTGGGGCAGAACTGAACTTGATTTCTGCTGCGGCTAGCCATTGGTTGTTTCGGCGGATGAGCAGGTCGATTTCTGCGCCGTCCTGGGTCCGATAGAAGTACATTTCATCATCCGAATTCAAAACAGCAGCCACCTGATTAATGATGAATGTCTCCCAAGAAGCCCCAAGCACTATGTTTCCAAATAGGTTTTCCATGGAGGAGATACCCAGAAGATTGTGAAGCATACCTGTGTCTCTAAAAAAAAGTTTGGAAGACTTTACCAATCTTTTTTTGATGTTCATGTGCCATGACGGCAGTTTTCTCACCAAAAAAGCCTCGATGAGGAAACTCAAATAGGTTTTGATAGTAGGGATGGTCAAACCCAAAGACTTCCCATAAGTGGAATAATTAATAATTCCACCGTTGGAAGAAGCGATCATCATCAACAATTTTCGGGTGATACTTGGATCAGCGGGTAGTCCATAGTTGGGCAAATCCCGCTGTACATAGCTGGCAATAAATGAATTATACCATTCTGAGGTAAATCGCTCGGTGTCTTTTAGAAACGGCTCCGGAAATCCCCCTGTAAGCCAAAGTTTATTTTGATCGCTTTGATTGATTTCTAGGAGGTTAAGCGGAGTCATCTCCAGGTAATTGATTCTCCCTGCCAAGCTTTCTGAACTTTGCCTTAATAATTTTGGCGAAGCCGATCCCAAAATTACATACTTTCCTGGCCTCCTGTTTTCATCTACCATCGAGCGGATTAATGGGAAAAGGTTAGGGACATGCTGGATTTCATCCAGAATGATTGTTTTGTCTTGGTACTCGGTAAAGAACAATTCAGGATCTTCGATTTTATTGAGATCTGAATTTTTCTCGAGATCCAGGTAAATGGAGCCTGACGGATAGAAGGCTGTTTTAGCTAAGGTAGTTTTTCCTGCCTGTCTGGGTCCAATCAATCCAGTCACTGGAAAGTGCTGGATTGAAAAGTAAAAATCAGCTTCAAGTCTCCTGTGTATCATTCCTGCAAATCTAAAAATAAATTTTAGAAATGCAGGATTAAAAACAATATAATGATTTGAATTACAAGCTTTTTCAACTTTAGGATTAAGAAAAGTGAAATCTTAGTAGTGAATGCAAATCTGTAGCTTTATCTCTTCAAATCTAAAATTCAAGTTTTTAATTTGCAGGGATAAGTTTTTTAAAAATAAACGGGCACAAAAAGAAAGGCCTGATAGGTTTTCAAAACCTATCAGGCCTGGATTGCGAACAAATACTTCGACAACTTAAACCGTACTCGGCTCTGGGTGTTTCCATGGTCCTCGATACGGCCGTCTTAGTTTAGCAGTAGCCTCTGCATCGTTTAGGACCGTCCTGGTTTTTGAATCATACTTCAGCGGTCGCCCACCAAGTTCCATGGAGATATTGGCCAAGATGCAGGCGGCAGTGGAAATATGCCCTTCTTCTACATCGGCGACCGGTAAACTGTCTTTGTCAATGGCCTCCAGCCAGTCTTTCATGTGGAGGCGAGTGGCAGGTGCTGCATTCAATTCAATGCGATCTTCGCTGAGGTCTTCTGGATACTGCTCCCTTTCAAAAACACAGTCGAAGTGTATTTTCTCAGCTTTTGCATCGTAAGGAAAATAATCTGCTTGCATGGTGCTCCCTGCAAGCATCCCTTTTTCTCCATAGATTTTGAAAGCCCATGGATAAGCTGGGTCGGGCGCATTTCCCCAGGTACGGTGCTGCCAAACCACATTCAGCTCAGGAAATTCAAAGATGGCGGTTTGGGTATCGGCGATGTTAGATTTTCCCTCTTTTTGAACATAGATTCCTCCGTTAGCAGTGATCTGCGTAGGCCAGCCTAGCTTGAGCATCCAGCGCACCGTATCCAGCATGTGTACGCACATGTCGCCAGGAATGCCATTGCCATATTCCATGAAGGTTCTCCACCAGCGGGTATGGGGCAGTCCATCATAAGGGCGCAATGGGGCAGGTCCAGTCCACAGCTCGTAATTCAAAAAGTCAGGAACGGGCTCCACAGCCGGGTTGCCATTGGCACGCATGTGGAAGTAGCAGCACACTTCAGCATGACTGATTTTACCCAGTAGTCCACTGTCAATAATTTGTTTTTTTGCTGAAATCAAATGCGGGGTGCTTTTTCGTTGGGTACCAATCTGGCAAACGCGCTTGTACTTTCGAGCTGCGGCTACGATGGCTTCTCCTTCGATGACGTCTACGGAAATCGGCTTTTGCAGGTACACGTGCGCACCTGACTTCATCGCATCAATGGCCTGCAAGGCATGCCAATGGTCTGGTGAACCAATCAATACGAGGTCACAGGCATGGGCTTTAAGTAGTTCTCGGTAATCTTCAAAAAGCTGGGGTACTTTTTTGGATTTTTGACGCTTGGAAACGAGTTCCCCCGCTTCGTTCAACATTTTTTTATCTACATCACACAGGGCAACCACCTCCACATCGGCTACCTGAATCAATCGAAATAGGTCTGATTTCCCATACCAACCTGCGCCAATCAGTGCGATTTTTAGTGGACCTGATTTGGATCTGAAATCCATGCCCAATAGGCCAAAGCTTGCTAGGGTCATGAGTGCGCTAGAGCCCTTCAAAAAGTCTCTTCGATTCAATTCGTTCATTTGTGTGCCAGTTTGATTGTAGAATTTGAATATACAAAAACTAGTTTTTTATGCAAATCGGTTTTGGAAGAATGGTCAAGCAAGTTCCAAGTAACGAACAGTCTAGTTGCCAGGATGATAAACACGCTTGGCATTCTGAAGCACGATTTTCTTATCCAAAGTCATGGGCTTCAGTTTCCGTCCTACAAAACGCTCCATCTGGTCGGAATAGTGAGGAGAATCGGGACGGTTGCTCGCTCCATAGACATTGATGCTTTCTAGGACAGGTAAGCCCTTCCCAAATCGGGCCATCAAGATGTAGGATTCCCCTTGGGCTGCTTTCCGCATGCCTTTTTCCCAAGCTGTAGAGCGGATCGTGGTGAGTACGTCGTCGATGCCCCAAAGTGGAACTACTTTATCGCCACGAACCAGCTTTTGGTACTCACCCAGCTGTACCAGCTCCTTTCCAAAATGAGTTTGAAAGTGTGTCTTTGCAGCTTGAAGACTCTTTATAGCTTCCTCCTCGGTAATCACGGTATCAATAGACCTGCCTGTTTTGGTGAAATCATCCCACCAGTAATAGTAGACAAATGCA
>Ga0172372_10001003_pt1 | contig 43699 bp, 1 predicted proteins | sample LakKiv5m_2_FD_114544 | JGI IMG/M metagenome (GOLD analysis project Ga0172372, IMG submission 114544) | Freshwater microbial communities from Kabuno Bay, South-Kivu, Congo - kab_092012_9.5m | ecosystem: Environmental > Aquatic > Freshwater > Lake | place: Democratic Republic of the Congo...
ACGCGGCTTTCTTGGCTGGGGACGGCACGAATCCAAAGTACTTACTGGGTGCGTGATGCTGGTGGACGCCTCGATGTGTTGCTACGCGAGCCGACCCGTCGCGAACGTGACGGCGTGGGTGTCGGCGGGAATCGCGTTGTCGCCTGCGCCTGACGCAGACCCGCCACGAGACCGAGCAACAACAGCGTGAGCAGCGACTCATCATCGATCAGCACCTTGGAAAGCACCACGAATGCCAGCACTGCAAGGGCGGCCGGGACGAGCCCAAGCGTCATAGGCAGTCTGCGTAGTGCCAACTCGCGACGCTGCTCTCGTTCAAATCGCTGATCCAGCAAGCAGCGCACTGTCAACACGATTGCAGCCGGACTGAGCAGCAGCAGAATCCACCTATCGATCGCCAACTCGGCACGCAAGAGTGCCCCAGTCACCCTGGTCAATGTGACCGCCGCGATGAGATACACCACGATGCCAGCGACCACCGATACGACGGCGGATGTAGTGCGCCTCGCGCGACGAGCCACCGCAGAAGCGAGCATCGGTGCCCCTGCGTAAGTAACCGCCATGACGATGGCAGCTCGTAGGTCGTCGACTGACGCCACACCGCCGCCACCAACCACGGCGGCAAAACCAGCCAGACCGGCTACGAGCCCGGCAAACGGATCTGCGGCCGCGATTGCCATCACAACAGCGAACCAGAATGCAGTCGGATACACCGGCAAGAAGTCGGTGCGACTCAGCCCAGCCACAACCAATCCAGCAGCAGCAACAGCGAGCGCATACCGCCGAGTGCCAAGTCTGCGCATCGACAACGCCTCGTCAAGGGCAGCGCTGTACAACTTCGGAACTCGTCGTCGCGATGAAATCAGTGGCGAGTCACCGGCGTAGGCAACAATCAGCATGAGCAGCATCAACAGTCCAATCCAGCCAGACGCCTGACCAACATCGAACGGCTTTTCAACCAGGGTGAACTTCGGCTGCGGTTCTTCATCGCTGACGTCAGGTTGGTCGATTGGCGCTTCAACCACCGTTGCAGCGCCGGGACCGACGACTTCGAGCGCGAGGTTCAGCGAACGGATGTCCCCCTTCGCCGTCATTCCGTTGAACTGTGCCGTGTGTTTACCCACGGGCACGCCTTCAGGCAATTGGAAGCTCGACTCGAATGTGCCGTTGGAGGCGACCTTCACTACCCCCAGTCGTTGCGGATCGGAGAATAACCATGCGACTGCATCAGAACCTGGAGCAAAGCCGGCGCCGGTTACCCGAATGAAGTTCTCTTGTTCGGCAATGATGGCTCCGGTTGAACTCTCCTGGAGCGGACGGCCTTCACCGTCTACGGCACCAACGGCGAGTCGGAAGCCAGTTCGGTCTCGGAGTTCGATTCTGTTGTCCTCGACAGTGATGACGGCTCGCGTCTCTCCGGCGGTTTGGATGATCACTGGACTGTTCAAGCCTGGGTTGGGTAGCGAACCTTTCACGAACACGGGCAACGAGAGGTCCTGGATATTTTGCGGCATCGTCGCAATGGAACGAGTCACCAATTCGGGCGTAACCGGGCGGTCGAGCGGGAGCGTTGTTGGCACAACTGGGCTTCCGTCACGACTCACTGGAATCGTGATCTGGACAATCTCAACTTGCGGAACCAGCACCACCGTGCTGGACGTCGGGACTGTGACTGTTGTGCGCGAACTGCTGTCATCCGTGATTGGCGATCGTGTCGTTGTCGTTACCGGTCTAAGCGTCGTCGGCGAACGAGCGTCGAGCGTCGTCGAAGTGCTCTCGCCATCAGATGGAGACGTCGATGTCGTGGAGCGGACAGTTGACGATGTAGATGATGCACGCGGCGAGGTAGGCGACGTTGAGCTGCTCGCAGTGGTTGAGGTTCCACGGACCGTTGTCGTAGTCGTCGAAACACCCGTCGTTGTCGATGATCCGCGCACGGTCGTCGTTGTCGTAGTCGTCGTTGAAGAGCCACGCACCGTTGTCGTAGTCGTCGAGGAACCGCGCACGGTCGTGGTGGTCCTACGTGGCGCCGACGTTGTTGTGCTGAGTGCGGTTGTTGTAACTGGAATTGTGGTGGTGGTGGTTGTGGTTGTCGTTGTCGTGGTGGTTGTCGTTGTCGTGGTGGTTGTCGTCGTTGTTGTCGTTGCGGGAGCAGGTGTGGTATCCGTCGTCGCGTTGCGCACCGTCGAGGCGGCGCCCGAACCTGCCCTCGTTACCGCACGCAGCCTGACCGGGTAGGTCGTCGACTCATTCAACCCAGTAATTGTCAGTGGTGAGGTCACCAGGCCGCTGCCGAACGTTGTCCATGTGATGCCGTTGTTCACCGACCATTCGTATGACGTGATTGCTGAGCCACCATTGTTGCCGGCAGTGAACGTGAGAGTCAGCGATGAAGTAGTGGCGGTTTGTGCGGTGATCGTCGGCGCACTGGCAGCAATCGGCTCAATCTCGAATGACCTCGTCACGTCAGTAGCCACGATGTGATTGGTGGCTTCAAGAGCCGACGCTGTAATTGTGCAGGTTCCGGTGAACTTCATCGTGATCTGCAGGCCGCTCGTGGTGCACGTGCTTGTGGTGTCGCTCACGATGGTGACGGTTGCGTCAGATGTTGTAGTCGGTGCGATGCTGAACGGTGTAGTCGAGAAGTCTCGATCGGTAATCACTGCAAACGTGATCGTCTGGGCAATCTTGTTGATGGTGATTGTCACCACGTTCGACTCCACCGCGCTGTAACCCAGCGAGGCTGCCTTGGTGGCTTGCACCGTGCACAAGCCGGCTCGTGTGGCGGTCAGCGTGCTGCCCGACACCGTGCACGCACCCGTGCCGTTCGTTGGCGTATAGGTGACGGTGCCAGTGCCGGCACCTCCGGACGTCGACAACGCAGTCGTCGCGTTGTAGTTAACTGATGTCGAAACCGCGCTCAGCACGAGCGCATTCTGCGCCTTCTGGGTGATGTTGAACGTGCCGTTTGTCCATGCGAAGTCGTAGTTGGCGCTCGTCAAGGTTCCCTGCGTGATGGCGTAAGTTCCCCAGTCTTCACCGGCGTTTCTGGTGAGCGCACCACTGAATGAGCCCGCGAGTGTGTCGCCCGTGACGAGCGAGCCGCTCGCGATGCTGAATGTGAGTGCCGGGTCAGGGTTGGAAGGGTCATCCCACTCCTTCGTCTTGTTGTCAGCCCTGAGACCAATTGAACGCTTGTCGATTGTGAAGTTGTTGGTGCCGCTGAATGTCACGGTGTAGTTCGTATTGTTCGCACTCGTTACGGTGCCCTGCGAGATGAGGTAAGTGCCGACAGCTTCGCCCGTCGCCCTGGTCAACGTGCCGCTCAGTGTTTCGCCAGTCGCCAACGAACCTGAGGTCACGTTGTAAGTGAGCGTGGGATCAGTTGCCCCATAAATCTTCGACAACGAGTCCGCCACGATGGTTACGGCACGTGGCGTGATGCTGATCGTGGTTGCCACCGACGACGCCTCGTTGAAGTTCGTGCTCTGCGCCTTGGTGGCCGTCACTTTGCATATTGTGCCGACGTTGCCAGTTACCGAGAGCACGCCGCTACTGATTGAACATCCTGCCCCGTTCTCACTCAGCGAGTACGAGATGGCACCTTCGCCGTCACCACCCGAGGTGGCGAGCGTGAGCGAAACTTTGTATGTCGTCGACGTTGTGGTCACCATGATCGTCGATTGTGTTGCGCGACCGATGGTGAACTTGGCTGACACAAAGGTGATTTCGTAGTTCGCATTATTTGCATCGGTCAGCGTGTTCTGCAACACGTCGTATTGGCCGGCAGTCTCCCCCGCCGTACGGGAGAGCACGCCCGACAAGGCGGCCATCCCGGTGATCGACGGCGATACCACGTAGGTGAAGGTTGGGTCGGACGCAGCAGGCGTCGAATACGTCTTGTTCAGTGCGTCGGCCGTAATGGTGATCAACTTGCGGGTGATCTGGGCGCTGGCAGTACCCGTGGCTGCCGAATAGTTGTCTGATTCACCGCCGACGCCGTCATTCAGCGTGTAAGTAATGACAACTTCCGGATATGTGCCAACGATTGAGTTGGAATAACTGGCGGCAGTTGCCGTAATGGTGAGGGCCTCTCCGGTGACCAATCGAGTGACCGTTCCCACGGTGACTGCCGCCGCGGTGGTGGTGCCGTCGTATTGGCGAGACGCAATCGTCGAGCCGGTGATGGTGAGCGCTCGTTTGGTGATGTTGGCCGAGCCGTTGGCATGTGCGGTGAGGGTGTAGTTGCCCGATTGATCTCCGGCCAGTGCCAGACCAGCGAATGAAACTGATATTCCATCTGCCACGTTCTGATCGGCAAAGGTGCCGACTGCGGTGCCGCTAATGGTCACGGCATCGCCGGTGTACGGTTTGCCGTCAACAGAGGTTCCTGAACCACCCAAGATCGCAGTCTGGAAGACGGCGGTTCCGCTCACGGCGGCGGTGCGATTGCCGTCGTACTCCTTATTATCAGCCGTCAGACCCGTGATGGTGAGTGCCTTGGCGGTGATGTTGGCTGAGGCAGTTGGAGCACCGACGATTGTCAACGAGTAGTTGGTGGCTTCGGCGCCAGTGAGCGAGGCAACGGTGATGCTCACGGTCTTGCCCGTGGCAACATTTTCGTCACTAAAGGCGCCGGAGATTCCCGTCAGCGAAACGCCTGCGCCGTCGCCCGAGACAACTCCGGAAAGGGTGAGCGAGGTCGTCGTCAATGTTGCTGCAGTTGTGTCGTCGTAGACCTTGCTCGCGGCAGTGAGGCTTCCGCCAACGCTGAGGAGCTTCTCAGTGATGTTGCCGGTTGACGTTGGCGCTCCGGTGAGCGACAGCGAGTAGTTGGTTGCACTCGCACCGGTGAGCGAGCTCGTCGCTTTCAGGGTGACCGCCTTGCCTGTGCCGACGTTTCGAGTGTCGAACTCAATCACGGGCACAAGCGTGACCGTATCGCCCATCTCCACGCCGACGAGACTCAACAGATTGGAGTTGATCGATGCCGTGACATCTCGGTCATACACCTTGCTTGTCACCGTGAACGAGCCGGTAAGTGTCAGCTCTTTGGCGGTGACGGTGCCGGTCGCCGAGCCAGCGGCGAGGCTGTAGTTGGTTGCAAGCCCTCCGTCGGCGCCATTCGCCAAGGTGTACGTCACCACTACTCCCGGATACGAGCCGATGGCGGCACTCGTGTAGTTGGCAGCTGCACCAGTTGCAGCGACTGTTTCTGAACCGACGAAGCCGCTCAACGTACCGACCGTCACCGCGCCTGCCGTGGTGCTGCCGTTGTAGGCGCGGGACACGATCGTCGGAGCTGTTATCGACAACGGCTTGGCCGTGATTTCTCCCGTTGCGGTGCCGTTTGCCAGCGAATAGTTCGAGGCCAGACCACCGAGCAAACCATCGACCAACGTGTACGTCACAACGACACCTGCATACGACCCGACATTCGCACTCGAGTAGTTGGCTGCAACGGCGGTGGCCGTCACCGTCTCCGAGCCGACGAAGCCACTCAATGTGCCCACTGTGACGGCACCGGCCGCCGCCGACGCGTTGTACTCCTTGCTCGCGATTGTCGGCGCCGTTATGGAGAGTGCGAGTTTGTTCACCGCTGCCGTGTCGGTCGGGCGCGATGCATCAAGCGTGAGCGAATAGTTGTCTTTTGCCGTGCCTGTGAGCGATGCCGCCGAAATCGAGACGGTCTTTGTGGCTCCCACATCTTTGGTGTCGAAGGTCAGCGTGATATTGAGACCGACGTCCTCCCCTGTCACCAAACCGTTCAAGGTCAACGAACGTGAAGCGACGGTGGCATCCCTGCTCCCGTCATAGAACTTGTCGGCCGCCTCGAAGGATCCGCGAATCAGCAGCTCTTGTGCGGTGATCGTGCCGTTCGCCGTGTCCGCCGCGAGGCTGTAGTTGGAAGCCCGCCCACTATTCAGGCCGTCCGACAATGTGTAGGTAACGGTTGTGGAATACGTACCAATGTCTTTGCTCGCGTACACGGCCGCTGCACCGGTTGCCGTGACCGTTTGTGTACCGACGAAGCCGCTCAACGTTCCCACCGTCACACTTCCGGCGGTGGTCAGGCCGTTGTAGGCGCGAGACGCGATCGTCGGCGCTGTAACCGACAACGGCTTGGCGGTGATTTCTCCCGTTGCAGTGCCGGTGGCGAGGCTGTAGTTCGAAGCGAGGCCACCATTCGTGCCGTCAACCAATGTGTACGTCACAACAACACCGGCATACGACCCGACATTCGCACTCGAATAGTTCGCAGCTACGGCGGTCGCGGTTACCGTCTCAGGGCTGACAAAGCCGCTCAAGGTTCCCACTGTCACGGCACCCGCCGCATCTGATGCGTTGTACACCTTGCTGGCGATTGTTGGAGCTGTTATCGACAACGGCTTGGCGGTGATCGTGCCGTTCACCGACTGCGAAGCGAGGCTGTAGTTCGACGCGAGACCATCGTTAGCGCCATCGCTGAGTGTGTACGTGACGATTGATGCCCGTGTGCCAACGTTCGCGCTCGCATAATCCCCTGCCAAGCCGGCTGCGGTGACAGTCTCTGTACCGACGAAGCCTGTGAGTGTGCCGACCGTGAGCGTGCCAGCCGCGGCTGAAGCGTCGTACTGCTTGTTGGCAATCGTCGTACCCGTCATCGTCAAAGCTTTCGCCGTGATTACCCTCGACACGGTCGGGTGCGCGGCGAGTGTGTAGTTACCGAATCCACTCCCCGTGAGGCTGAGCCCGGTGAACGACACCGTCGTTGCCGCAGTCACGTTCTTGCTGTTGAACGCACCGACCGGCGTTCCCGTCACCGAAACCGAGTCGACGTTGTACGGCTTACCGTCGGTGCTGTCGGCACCGAAACTTGCTGCTACCGCCGTTTGAAGCGCTGCAGTGCCCGTAACCGTCGCCGTCAAGGAATTGTTGTACTCCTTGTCGATGCTCGACAAACCACTCACCGTCAACGCTTTCGCCGTGACACTTGCGGTCGTCGTCGGGGATCCCGTTACCGACAGCGTGTAGTTACCGGCTTCGGAACCACCGAGCGAACTTGACGAAGTGATAGTGACCGCTTTCCCGTCACCAACGTTGCGGTCGTTGAACGTCAGCACCGGGGTGAGCGTGACGTTTTCAGATCCTTCAATACCCACCAATGAGAGAGAGTTCGCGAGAATTCCTGCTGTTGCGGTGCCGTCGTACACCTTGTTGTTGGCCGTGAATGATCCACCAATCGTCAACGTCTTGGTTGCCACGGTGAGAGTTCCAGTCGCGTACGACACTGAGTAGCCGAGCACTTCGGTTCCGCCAGATGGCGTCAATGTGTGCGTTCCGCGCGGGTACGGCAACGACGGCTCCACCCCGACGGTCGGGCTTGAGGAGAACGCCTGGGCTGCCGTATCGCTGTTCTTACCACTCACGGTGAAGGCCGATGTCGTTATCGCAGTGCCGTATGCAAGGTTCTGGGCGCTGGCTGTAACGGTGAGCGTCGGGCGCTCTCGATAGATGGCGTTGGTGGAGCCGGCCGACAATGCGAGCGAGTAGTTGGTCGCGGACTCGTCACTGTTGTAGCGGAATCGTCCGCTACCGGCCCCAATGAAAGTGGTCAGACCAGTGCTGCCATCCACGCTTCCCGAGAACAGTTGTGCGATACCGCCCGTGCCCATCGTGATGGTCGGTGTGCCGCTCACGATGATGTTTCCGCCAGTGCTCGTGCCCGCCACGGTGTCGACACCTGCATTGAGGGTGACGGCAGTTGACGACGTGCTCGTGGTGTTGATGCTCTCGCTGAAGGTGAGGTCACCCGATGCCGTGCTGATCGACACGTCGCCACTCGACCAGATACCTGTGGGGTTCACGGTGCCAATGGCGAGTGCGTTCGAATCGCGATAGGTCACTGAGGTGGCTCGAGACGAAGAGCTACCGGCAGCAATCGTCGCCACGTTGTTCGACGTGTTCGCAAGCGTGAATGTGCCCGTGCCGTTGAGTGCCAAACCGCTTCCAGTTACTGCGGCCGACTGTGTTACCGCTCCGGTGGCATTAAGTGAAATGTTGCTACTGGTCGCGGTAAGTGCAGCACTGAGGGCGATGTCATCGGCGTACATGACCACTGGGCCGGTGATGGTGGCGCTCGTCGCGAACGTGAGATCTGCGGTATTGCCCGACTTTCCGAGTGTCAAACCAGTGAGCGTGCTTCCGAAACTGAAGCCGGTCGTGGAGAACGCACTCGTGAAGCTTCCTGAAGCAGGCTCGATCGTCAACGTTCCTGCCCCGCCGAAGGTGCTTGATGATGTCGACGGTGCGTTGTTCTGCAGCACAAGTGCTCCACCGCTGATTGTCGTAGCACCGCTATAAGTGCTGTTCGACGTGAGCGTCAGCGTGTTGCTGCCCGACTTGGTGACCGCGCCGGTACCAGAAATCGCTCCTGCAAAGCTGACTGCATCGCTGCGGTTGAAGACGAGTGTGGCGTTGTTGGTGACGTCGCCCGCGATGGCGCCGATTGTGCCGCCCGCGCCGACGCTCAATGTGCCGGCGGAGATTGTGGTTCCACCCGAGTAGGTGTTAGCACCAGTCAATGTCGTTGTAAAGGTACCCAGCTTCTGCAAGGCGCCGGATCCAGAAATCACTCCGGAGTACGAGAATGCCGCAGCACGGTTGAATACGAGGGTTCCGGAGTTCACGACGCTCGATGTTCCGATGACGCCGCCGCTCCCGCCGCTACCAACGCTCACCGTGCCGGCCGAAATTGTGAGCGCTCCGCTAAACGTGTTGGTGCCAGTCAAGGTCAGGGTGCCGGTGCCCTGCTTGGTGACTTTGCCGTTCGTTCCCGAGATTACGCCAGCGAACGTCGTCGACGAGTCGCTTGCAAGAGTGAGTGTGTTTGCTGGGCTACCAGTTGTACTCAGGGTTATTGTTGAGCTCGTACCGTCGCCAGAAGTCGCGATTGATGCGACGGTCTCGTCATAACCGGCCAGATTGAGACTCGCACTATTTGCAATGACGACTGGCGACGTATCTGCGATTCTGTTTGCCGCCCCAAGCGCAATCGTGCCCGCCGAGATCGTCGTCGTACCGGTGTAAGTATTCGCACCAGACAACGTCAACGTGCCAGTACCGGCCTTCGTGAGATTGCCGCCGGTGCCGGAGATGATGCCGGCAAAGGTGGTGGTGTCGTTGCCCGAGGTGGTCAACGTATTAGTCAACGACCCGGCACCCAAGGAGATTGATGCCGCGGTATCACTCGTTGTGGATGTTGCAATCGATGCAACGGTCTCGTTGAACGTTGCCAGATCAAAGGTTCCGCTGTTGCCCACTACCACGGCCGACGAGTTCGAGATGCGGTCAGCAGCACCCAGTGCGACTGTGCCCGCCGACACGGTCGTCGTACCGGTGTAAGTATTCGCACCTGACAATGTCAGTGTGCCTGCGCCAGTCTTGTTGAGGCCTCCGGTCGTCGTGCCGATTGCGCCACTGATCGTCGATGTGCCAGCCGACTCGACGGTGAGCGTGTAGGTATTGCCACTTACCGCGCCCTGCAGATCGATTGTCGAACCAGACTCCACTTGAATTTCTGACGCGGCCAGCATCGTCACGGTGCCCGTCCAAATGTTGCTGCCAGAAACGTTTCGTAGCACGCCCGCTGATGAAACTCCCGAACCTCGGATTTCGATGTTCTCGGCGACAGTGAGGCCACCAGAAACTTCAATAGCCGAGTTGTTACTCGTGGAAATTGTGGTATTGCCAGCCGACGTACCAAGCGACGTGTTATTCGAAACTTGCACAACTCCCGCCGAAACCGTGGTGACACCGACATAGGTATTGGGCTGACTGAGCACCAATGTGCCTGACCCCGACTTCGTGAGGGCTGCACCACTCGAGCCAGCGATGATGCTTGCTGCGGTAAGTGTCTTCGTTGCGTCGACCTCGAGAGTGCCACCTGACGTTCCGAGCGTGATGCCACGTTTTGCATCGATTGAAACATCGTTGCTCGCGAGCAAGGTTCCGCCATTGAGCGTCAACTGGGTTGCGACTGTGCTTGCCGGCACTGCGCCGAGGTTGCGATCGTTGGAAATTGAGATCTTGCCGGCAGTGACCTCCGTGACGCCCTCGTATGTATTGGTATTCGAGAGCGTCAAGGTCGAGGAAGCGGTGCTCTTCGTGACACCACCGGCACCAGAGATCTCTCCGGACAGCGTCTGTGTCGCCGATGACGCGTACGTCAATGTGCTTCCGGAGGCAACAGAGATCGTTCCGGCATAGGTTGCGGGTGAGGTGCCGCCAAGAGTGCCGGCGGTCGCAATCGTGAGTCCTCCGGCCGAGACAACAGTGTTACCTGAGTACGTGTTAACGCCAGAGACCGACAGCGTGCCCGCGCCCGTCTTGGTGAGGTTTATCGAAGCTCCTGAGATGATTCCCGAGATCGTGCCGGTGGTTGCGACTTGCACCGTGGAGTCGGCTGCCATCGCCACGGTGCCCGACAACGTTCCGGCCGCCGAGAAGTTGACCGCACCAGCAGACGACAGACCCGCACCAGAGATCGTCAGCGGCTCCGCCGATGTCACCGCCGCAGCGACCTCCAACGTCGCACCGGAGGACACCGTGGTCGCCCCCGCTGCCGTACCCAGACCTGTGGCACTCGACAACACGACTGTGCCGTAAGCGATCGACGTGCTGCCCGTGTAGGTGTTTGCTGCCGACAGCGTGAGCGTGCCCGTGTCACCCGCGGCAACACCTTTGATGAGCGTGCCCGCACTGGTAGCTATCGGGTCGGCAACCGTTACGTTGCCTGCACCCACCACCGTCAGCGCATACGTACCACTGAAGGCGCTCCCTGAGGACACGTCGAACGTCAACGTCCCCGAGGTGCTTCCGACCGTGGTGGCACCGCTCAATGTCACGAGCCTCGTTACCGAATTGCTGTTCGCCACGTTCAGCAACGCTCCCGAACCCGAGCCGTTTCCGCTTAGTGAGAATGGCTCCGCAACGGTCAATCCGGACACACCGTCGAAGTGCACTGCACCTGTCCCACTCACCTGCGTATTGCCAGCATCCGTACCAAGCGCCACCGAGCGCTTCACCTTCAACACACCAGCCGACACCGTGGTTGCACCTGTGTAGGTGTTGTCACTGGCGCCGTCCAGAGTGAGCGTGCTCGCACCAGACTTCGCGAACGTTCCAGCCCCAGAGAGCACGCCGGTGAGCGTCTGATCTGTCGACGATGTATAGCTGAACGTGCCAGCGTTGGAGATTGCACCCGCGTAGGTGCCGGAGTTCAACGAGCCGGTCGACGACACACTCACCGTGCCCGCCGAAATCGTGAGGCCACCGCTATGGGTGTTGGTGGCCTGCAAGTCGAGCGTGCCGACACCCGACTTCGTGAGTGTTGTTGAACCCGACACCACACCAGTAACCGTGCCCGTCACCGCGCTCGCCACCCGAATGGTCGCTCCACCAGTGCTCAGCGCCACGGTGCCCGACAACGTGCCAGCCGCCGAGAAGTCCACCGCACCAGCCGACGACGCACCCGTGCCCGCAATCGTCAACGGCTCCGCCGACGTCACCGCACCAACCTGCAGCGTCGCACCCGACGCCACCGTCGTTGACCCATCGGTTGTTCCCAGACCGGTGGCGTTCGACAACACCACCGTGCCGACCGAGATTGCCGTAGCACCCGTATAGGTGTTGGCATTCGACAACGTGAGCGTGCCGGCACCAGTCTTCGTGAGACCACCCGACGTTGTTGCGATCACGCCACTGATTGTCGAAGTACCGACCGACTCAACCGTCAGCGTGTGCGTGTCTCCGGTGAAACCACCCGACATCGTCAACGTGGTGGACGTATCGATCTGCACCTCCGCAGCGCCACCCAACGTGATCGCCCCAGAGATCGTGTTCGTGCCACCCGTATTACGGATCGCACCATCACCCGACACACCACTTCCAGTGATCGTGAACTGCTCGGCAACGTTCGTCAACCCACCAGACACGGACAACGCGGCGCCGTCGGCCACCGTGGTTGCCGCTTCAGTCGCGCCAAGTGCCGCATTGTCCGCAATCGCCACCACACCCGTCGAGATCGTCGTAGCACCCGTATAGGTATTGGCATTCGACAACGTCAGGGTGCCCGTACCTGTACCGCCCTTGGTCAACCCGTACGAACCAGAAATGACACCCGACATCGTGCCGGTGATCGAGTTCGCCACCTGCACCGTGGAATCTGCGGCCATCGCCACCGTGCCCGACAACGTGCCGGCCGCCGAGAAGTTCACCGCACCAGCCGACGACAGACCCGTACCCGAGATCGTCAGCGGCTCCGCCGACGTCACCGCACCAACCTGCAGCGTCGCCCCCGACGCCACTGTCGTTGCCCCATCGGTCGTTCCCAGACCAGTGGCGTTCGACAACACCACCGTGCCAAAAGCAATCGACGTGCTACCCGTGTAGGTGTTTGCTGCCGACAGCGCGAGCGTGCCCACACCGTTCTTCGTGAGTGTGCCCGCACCGGTCGCAATCGGCTTCGACACCGTGACCTCGCTGGCCGTAGCGGTATCAAAGGTGAGCGCGAACTCACCCGTGAAGGCATTCCCGCTTCCCGGATTGAACGTGAGTGAACCCGCATCCGACTGCACTTCCGCCGCCCCAGCAAGAGTCACCAACCCCGTCAGAGTGTTGCTTCCAGAGGTGCTACGAATTGCACCGTTTCCACCAGCGCCCGTACCACGAATCGTGAGTGGCTCAGCAGTCGAGATGTTGTTACTCAGCGACAGCGTTCCCGCATTACTGTCTGTTCCGACAGTCGTCGAGCCGACAGTCGTGCCAAGCGCAGCGCTACTCGACACCGCCAACGTTCCACGGTCTACGTTGATCGCACCTGAGTATGCGCTACTCCCCCCACTCAACGTCAACGTGCTCGAATCTGACGTGGTCTTCTTCAGCGTGCCCGAACCCGTGATTACGCCGCCCAACGTCTGTGCAGCACTCGAGGCATACTCCAGAACAGTGCCCGAACCAAGCGAAATCGCACCCGCGTAGGTGCCAGAGTTCAACGAGCCGGTCGACGACACACTCACCGTGCCCGCCGAAATCGCGAGGCCACCGCTATGGGTGTTGGTGGCCTGCAAGTCGAGCGTGCCGTCACCCGACTTCGTGAGTGTTTCTGAACCCGACACCACACCACTGACCGTGCCCGTCACCGAACTCGCCACTTGCACCGTGGCTGCCGCGCTCAGCGCGACGGTGCCCGACAACGTGCCACCACTCGAGAAATACACCGCACCAGCAGACGACACACCCGTACCCGCGATCGTCAACGGCTCGCTCACCGTCGACGAGGTCGCGATCTCCAAGGTTCCGGCGGTCACACTCGTCGCGGCGGTGCTGTCACTCAACGCGTCTGCGGTGGTGATCTTGAGCGTTCCGTACGCCACCGACGTCGCACCCGTGTAGGTGTTCGTCGCCGACAACGTCAAGGTGCCGGTGTCACTCGAACTGCTGCCCTTGGTGAGCGTCGTAATCGGCGTGGCAATCGCATCAGACACCGTCACCCCACCCGCACCCACCACCGTCAACCCGAAACTCGTACCCTCACCAGCACCAAACGACGTGCCCGTGCCCGACACATCAAACGTCAACGTGTCGGCATCGCTACCCACCGAGGCAGCCGCACCGAGCGTTACCAACTCGGTGATCGTGTTGGTTCCCGACGTGCTGCGAATCGCGCCACCACTGGAGATACCCGTACCACTGATCGTGATCGCCTCCGCCACCGACACGTTGTTCGACACCGACAACGCCGCCCCCGACGCCACCGTCGTCGACCCCGCCGTCGTCCCCAACGCCGTGTTGTTACTGATCGCCACCACACCCGTCGAGATCGTCGTAGCACCCGTATAGGTGTTCGCGTTCGACAACGTGAGCGTGCCAGCACCAGTCTTCGTGAGACCACCCGATGTCGTTGCGATCACGCCACTGATTGTCGAAGTACCGACCGACTCAACCGTCAGCGTGTGCGTGTCCCCGGTGAAACCACCCGACATCGTCAACGTGGTGGACGTATCGATCTGCACCTCCGCAGCACCACCCAACGTGATCGCCCCAGAGATCGTGTTCGTGCCACCCGTATTACGGATCGCGCCATCACCCGACACACCACTTCCAGTGATCGTGATCTGCTCGGCAACGTTCGTCAACCCACCAGACACGGACAACGCGGCGCCGTCGGCCACCGTGGTTGCCGCTTCAGTCGCGCCAAGTGCCGCATTGTTCGCAATCGCCACAACGCCTTGGTTGATCGACGTTGCACCCGTGTAGGTGTTGGCGGCGTCGAGCGTCAACGTTCCGCCACCAGATTTCGTGAGGGTCGAGATCGGCGTGGCGATTGGGTCGTATACGCGCGCGTTGCCAGCGCCGACGAACGCCAGTGTCGGTGTGCCCGTGGTTGCGGCGAACGCGCTGCCTGACGACACGTTGAACTCGAACGAACCGCCCGAGCTACCGACCGTGGCATTGCCCGAGAGCAGCACCGCACCCGTCACGGTGTTGGTGTTGGCGAGGTTCAACAGCGCACCGGTCTCCGAGCTTCCGGTGCCGATGATTGTGATCGGTTCTGCGATAGAGAGCCCCGAGCCGCTCACGTGCAGCGCGGCACCTGATGACACCGACGTGTCCTGGCCGGAGGCTGATGCGCCAAGTGATGCGTTTGCGGTCGCCACCACGACACCTTCGGAGATGGTGGTAACCCCGGTGTAGTCGCTGGCCGTCGACGGCGACAGCGTCAGCGTCGATGAGCCCGACTTGTTCACGGCACCCGCCCCGGTGATCTTGCCCGTCAAAGTCTGGTTCGATGTTGACGCGTAAGCGAATGTGCCCGACGAGCCAATCGAGATTTGTCCTGCATACGACGCCGGGCTGCTGTTCGCGCCCAGTGTTCCGGTTATTGAAATCATCCCGCCCGAAGCGTCAATCGTGGTGTTTCCCGCATAGTCATTGCTCCCGGCGAGTGTCAGCGTGCCGGCGCCCGACTTTGTCACGGCACCGTCGCCGGTGACCTTGCCGGTGATTGACGTTTGGCCCGCACCAGCAATTGTGAGGTCCTTCCCCGACGCCGTAGTCACCGATGTGGTGGCTGCGGTCGCCGCCGAGAGGATGAGCAAACCTGTATCCGAAGCGACTGTGGCACTCGCGCCAAGCGTGATGGCGCCCGACAAGGTGTTTCCGGTCGATGTGCTACGCACGGCACCGGCACTCGACACGCCAGTGCCAGAGATCGTCAACGCCTCCGCGGTGGTGATGCTGTTCGAGACCGAGAGCGTCGCGCCGCTCGACACCGTGGTGGCACCTCCGGTGGTACCTAGCGACGTATTATTGCTGATTGCCACGACGCCAGCAGTGATCGATGTTGCTCCGGTGTATTCATTGGCCGTGGGCAGCGCCAAAGTGCCGGCGCCACCCTTGGTGAGGCCGTACGAGCCAGAGACGACGCCCGAGATCGTGCCAGTGATAGCAGTGTCAACCTGCACCTTGGAGTTAGCAGCCAGGGTGACAGTGCCCGACAATGTGCCCGCCGCGGTGTAGTAAATCGCCCCTGCAGCAACAACCGATGTGGTCGGAATGCGAATGACGACTGCCTGGTTTGATGGTGAGTCAAATGCGCGGCCGATTCGTGTCCCATCCTCGAATGTCGCACTGCTACCAACACCACTCGTTTTCGACGATGGCATCGTGCCCCACGACGCGCCAGTCAACGCAGTTTGCAGGTCTGCAAGAGCGACATTCTGTGTCCCGGCCGCGACAGCTCCGGTGTTGTAGCCCGAGATACAGCTGGTGATGAGGAACCAGCCGTTCGAGATAGATCCGCCGCATGCGGTACCTGTCACCGCACGCTGAATACCACTGATGGTGGTGATATCGACGTTGTTGAGTGATCCGCCAATGTCTTCGATACCGCCGCCACCCATCTGCACGATGTATACGTACGACCCTGCGTCGCTAATGTCGAGTGAACTTGCACCAGAGATTTGGCTCGGCCATTCGAGATTGTTCTGATGCTTCAGCGAAGTGGCGTTGCTCGAGTCGCCATAGAACAATGCAAAGTCGTTGTCAGAGATGATTCGAATCGAGCCTGTACCAGAACCCGAGTCATTGCCAGCGCCATTACCAGAGACGATCAGTGGTTCCGCAGAAGTGACACTCGCCGCAACTTGCAGTGTCGCCCCCGACGACACTGTCGTCGTGCTGCGTGTAGTGCCGTCGGATGTTTCACCAAGGGCCTTGGCGTCGGTGATCTTTACCGTGCCGACAGAAATTGATGTCGTCCCCGTGTACGTGTTGGCGGCCGTGAGCGTGAGCGTGCCGGTACCCGTGCCGCCCTTTGTGAGCCCCGCAGCGGTCGGGGTCGTAGCCCCCGAGATGACACCCGAAACTGTTGCTTCGATGGAGTCAGATACTTGAATCGTCGAGTCGGCGGTCATCTCGACCGTTCCGCTCAACGTGCCGGCTGCCGTGAAGTTCACCGCACCGGCCGACGACACCCCTGTACCGGCGATGCTCAGCAACTCCGCTGACGTCACTGCTCCGGCAACTTCGAGTGTCGCACCAGAAGACACGCTCGTGCGCTGTGACGAGTTGGCGTAACCACCAAGCGACGACGCCGCGGTGATCTTCAACGTGCCCGCCGTAACCGATGTGAGACCCGTGTAGTCGCTGGCCGACGATGGTGAGAGCGTCAACGTTGACGAACCCGACTTCGTCACCGCGCCGGTGCCGGTGATCTTTCCGGTCAATGTCTGGTTCGACGACGAGCCATAGGAGAAGGTGCCCGACGAACCGATGGAGATCTGGCCCGCGTACGTACCCGACGTTGCGCCGCTCGTCAGAGTGCCCGTCACCGAGATGGTGCCACCCGAATCGTTGATGGTGGTGTTGCCGCCATAAGTGTTGGCGCCAGAAAGCGTGAGTGTGCCCGTACCCGACTTGCCGATTGCACCTGTCGCACCAGAAATCACACCGGCGAACGTCGTACTGGTCGAGTCGCCAGAGGTCAGCGTGCCCGAACCCAGGGTGATTGCTGCCGCTGTATCGCTCGTGGTTGACGTGGCGATTGACCCGACGGTGTCGCTGTAGTTCGCCAGGTTGAACGTTGCATTGTTGCTCACGACGAGCGCCGAGGTATCCGCCAGCTTGTTCGCAGCACCCAGTGCCAACGTGCCCGCCGATACTGTCGTCGTTCCGGTGTAGGTGTTTGTGGATGCCCCCGACATGGTCAGCGTGCCCGTGCCCGCCTTCGTCACGCCTTTTGCTGCCGAAGCGTCAGAGATAACACCCGACAACACCGCAGCTTTGCTTGCCGACACATTGACTGTTGCATTGTCGTTGAGCGTCACGTCGCCCGACAACGTGGCGCTCGAAGTGAATGCCAGTGCACCTGCGCTCGACAAACCAGTACCGCGAATTCGTAGTGGCTCGGCTGTCGACAAGCTTCCTGCGCCGGCGATCTCAAGTGTGGCGCCGTCAGACACGATCGTGTAAGCGCCACCAGCCGCAGTATCGCCGAGTGACGTGTTCTCGGTGATCTTCAGCGTGCCGCTGCTCACGGTGACGCCGCCGGTGAACGTGCTCGACGACGATGGCGACAGCGTGAGAGTGCTGGCAGTCGAGGTGTCCTTCGTGATGCTGCCCGAGCCGGACATCGCACCCGAGAGTGTCTGGTTTGCCGAAGATGAGTACGTCAGCGACCCGTCGTTGGTGATTTGCCCGGCGTACGTGCCAGACCCGAGGCTGCCGGTGCTTGCGATTACGAGCGTGCCGGCCGAAATCGTGGTTGCGCCGCTGTAGGTGCTGGTGCCTTGCACGGTGAGAGTACCGGCACTCAATTTGGTGAGGGTTCCAACGCCGTTCTTGATGCCGCCCTGCACGACGATTGCAGCGTCGGCTGCAGAGTCGAACGTGAGGTTGTACGGCTGCGAGATGTCCGAACTAAACGTCAGGGTGCCGGCATTGCTCTGAATCTCCACGTTGTTGGTGAGCGTGACGGCACCAGTAATCGTGTTGCTGCCAGACGTGTTGACAATTGCGCCACCCGCGCTGATACCCGCGCCCGACACCTGCATCGTCTCAGCGAGCGACACGCCCCCAGAGATGGCAATTGCTGCACCGCTGCCTACCACCGTGGCACCGGCATTGACGTCGTCACCGAGCGCGTTGTTCTTTTGCACCTGCAGCGTGCCGGCGGTAATGGTTGTGATTCCGGTGTACGTGTTGGCTGATGCACCCGACAACGTCAGGGTGCTTACCGAACTGGTCTCCTTGCGCAGTGCCCCAGCGCCCGAGATCACGCCTGAAAGCACCTGGTCGGTCGATGAGCGATATTGCATTCGCGAACTGGTGCCGAGTGCGATGTTGCCGGCATAGGTGGCGGTACCGTCTGCCACAGTGCCGAGTGAGCCCTCGGAACTTACTTCGAGTACTCCGCCATTGGCGCCAACGGTGATGTCGCCGCTGAATGTGTTGGTGCCCGATAGGCGCAGGAGACCGAGCCCCGACTTGGTCACGGTGCCTGTTCCCGTAGTGATCGCGTCGATCGTGGCAGTTTGTGACGCGGTACCAAGCATGTCAACGGTGAGCGCCGTGTCGGTACCGGTGATGCCGGCCGACACGGTCAGGTTGGTGCCCGAGTCGAGCTGAATTTCCGATGCCGCCGTCATGGTCATTTGCGATGTGAGCGTTGGCGAACCACTGGTCACACGTAATGCACCAACCGTCGCGCTGCTCACCGTGACGCCAGCCCCACGAATCGTGAGCGGCTCATCCAGCGTGATCGTGCCTGCGACCGCCAGCGTGGCATTCGTCGATGAAGTTCCGACGGTGGTCCCCTGCCCGGCGGCACTCGCACCGAGCGCATTGGCGTTGGAGATCGATACGACACCTTCGTCAATCGCGGTCGTACCGGTGTAGTCGCTTGCACTTCCCGAAAGGGTCAGCGTGCCGGTGCCCTTCTTGGTGATTCCGCCGGTGCCAGTGATTGTGCCACTGAAGGTTGTGTCGGTGTTGTTGCCACCGCCGGTGAGTCGGCCCGAGCCGAGCGAGATCGTTCCAGCGCCGGCGAACGAGCCGACGATGTCGTCGAACGTTGCAAGACTGAGCGTCGCGCCAGAACCGACGCTCACCGCCGATGTATCGGCGATCTTGTTTGCAGCGCCCAGAGCAAGTGTGCCCGTCGAAACGGTCGTTGTGCCGGTGTAGGTATTGGTTGAAGCACCCGAGAACGTCAGCGTGCCCGTGCCCGCTTTTGTGAAGTTGAATGCTCCCGAGACGACTCCCGACAACGTGCCCGTAGTCGCGTCGGCGACTTGCATCGTGGTGTTCGCGGAGAGCGCAACATTGCCAGACATGGTGCCGTCGGCCGAGAAGTAAACGGCGCCCGCGGAGGATGCTCCGATACCGGCGACGGTCAACGGCTCGGCGGAACTGACCGATCCCGAACCCGCGATTTGCAGTGTCGCACCCGAGGTGACGGTCGTTGCGCCAGCACTCGACCCGAGGGCGTTGGATGTCGTTATCGAGACGGTGCCCGCATCGATCGTGGTCGCACCGGAATAGTCACTGGCCGCACCGGTCAACGTGAGGGTGTTCGTGGTGGAGACCGTCTTTTTCAGCTGACCCGTGCCGGTGATGTTGCCGGACAGCGTTTGGGTGGCGCTGGACGCGAATTCAAAAATCGTGCTGGAGCCGAGTGAAATCGCGCCACCGTAGGTGCCCGAGTTCAGCTCGCCAGCCGTACCTATATATAAGGTGCCGCCGGAGTCATTCAGGGTGGTCGCCCCGCTATACGTATTAACGCCGGTGAGCGTGAGGGTGCCCGAGCCAGCCTTGGTCAACCCGCCCGTGCCATCGATGACTCCTGCGAACGTGGTGTCGGAGTCAGACCCGCTCGCCTGGTCGTCACCCGTTGTCAGGGTGGCCGAGCCCAAGGTGATTCTGGCAGTGGTGGCACTGGCGGCGATCGAACCGACCGTCTCGTTGTAGTTGGCCAGGTTAAAGGTTGTGCTGCTTGCCATCGACACCGCTGAACGATCCGGGATCGCACCCGCCACGCCGAGTGTCACCGTGCCATACGAGATGGTGGTTGCACCGGTGTAGGTGTTGGCACCCGAGAGCGTGAGAGTACCGGTGTCCCCCGACGCTGCGCCCTTGGTGAGCGTGCTGATTGGTGTGTCGATCGGGTCGGCAACCGCCACATTGCCGGCACCAACAATCGTGAGAGTTGGGGTACCCGTTGAGGCATCAAAGGCGTTGCCCGAGTCGACGTTGAACGTCAACGTGTCGGCGTCGCTGCCCACCGAAGCCGTCGCCCCGAGCGTGATCGCCCCGGTGATCGTGTTGTTGTTCACGCCAGTCGCGTCGAGGTTGCGAATTACACCAGTGCTTGAACTGCCAGTTCCTGAGACTGTGAATGGTTCTGCGATTGAAAGACCGGATCCGCTGACGTGTACTGCCCCGCTTGTCACTTCGGTGCCGGCACTTGAGTTTCCAAACGAAGAATTGTCGGTAACAACGACGACGCCGGCCGACACCGTGGTGAGGCCCGTGTAATCGCTGGCTGTTGCCGGCGACAAGGTCAGGGTTGACGTGCCCGACTTCGACACTGCCCCCGCACCGGTGATCTTGCTCGTCAACGTCTGGTCCGACGTCGACGCGTACGAGAACGTGCCCGACGAACCAATCCTGATCAACCCTGCGTACGAGGCCGGACTACTACTTGCACCCAACGTGCCAGTCACCGAGATCGTGCCACCCGAGTCGTTGATCGTGGTGTCACCCGTAAAGGTGTTCGCCCCGGCGAGCGTCAACGTGCCGGTACCCGACTTGGTCACGTTGCCCGTCGAGGTGGCAATCGGGTCGGCGACCGAAACGTTGCCCGTATTCGCATCAAAGGTCAGGTTGAAGGTGCCGGTGATTGCGCTACCCGACGACGGATCAAACGTCAACGTTCCCGAATCGGACTGAATCTCGGTATCAGCAGCCAACGTCACCAGGCCCGTGATCTTGTTCGAGTCAGCCGTGTTGCGAATCGCACCACCACTGGAGATACCCGTACCGCTCACCGTGATCGGCTCCGCCACTGCCGTCAATGACCCCGACAACGACAACGCCGCACCGGATGCCACCGTCGTCGCCCCGGCAGTCGTGCCCAACGCCGTGTTGTTACTAATCGCCACTACGCCGGTGGAGATAGTGGTGTTACCGGTGTAGGTGTTGGCATTTGACAGCGTCAGGGTGCCCGTGCCGGTGTTCTTGGTCAACGTCCCTGTGCCTGAGATAACACCCGACAACGTCTGATCGGCAGACGATGAGTAGATGAACGTTGCATTATTCGTGATTCCAGCCGTGTAATTGTTCGACGAACCCGAACCGAGCACACCCGAACCAGACACCGTGAACGTTCCCGCACTCACCGTGGTGATACCGCTGTAGGTGTTCGCCCCCGACAACGTCAACGTGCCAGAACCCGACTTGGTGACCGTGCCTGTCGACGTTGCAATTGGGTCGGCCACCGTGACGTCTCCCGTATTGGCATCAAACGTGAGGTTGAACGTGCCCGTGATCGCATTACCCGTCGCCGGGTCAAAGGTCAGTGTTCCCGCATCGGACTGAATCTCTGTGGTAGCCGCCAGTGTCACTAATCCAGTCACTTTGTTCACGCCACTCGTATTGCGAATCGCACCGTTCGGGCTGCTCGTCAACCCGAGACCGCTCACCGAGATTGGCTCCGTTACACCGGTGAGGCCACCCGAGATCGCCAGCTCGGCACCCGACGCCACCGACGTCGACCCGCGCGTTGTGCCGTCGTCACCTAGCGAGGTGTTGTTACTAATCGCCACTATGCCGGTAGAGATAGTGGTATTACCGGTGTAGGTGTTGGCATTCGACAACGTCAGGGTGCCCGTACCGGTGTTCTTGGTCAGCGTGCCCGAGCCTGAGATAACACCCGACAACGTCTGGTTTGCAGAAGACGCATACACCAACGCACCACTGTTCGCAATGGTCGCGGAGTACGTCCCGGAGTTCAATTGACCTGCGCTCGACACCGTCAAGGTGCCAGCCGAGATGGTCGTAGCACCACTAAATGTGTTGACCGCCGCGAGCGTCAGCGTGCCAGAGCCCGATTTGGTGAGTGTGCCTGTCGACGTAGCCACCGGATCATTCACCGTGGTGTTGCCGCTACCGGCAACCGTGAGCGCATACGTGCCATCGATACCGTCACCCGACGACACGTCGATCGTGAGGGTGTTGGCATCGGATTGAATCGTCGCTGCGCTCCCCAGCGTCACCTTGCCAGCCAACGTGTTGTTCCCGGATGTACTACGAATTGCACCGTTCGCGCTGGAGATACCAGCGCCATTGATAGTGATCGGGTCAGTTACACCGGTAAGGCCACCAGACACCAACAGTGCCGCACCAGACGCCACCGAGGTCGACGACTTCGTGGTGTTGTCATCACCGAGGGCTGTGTTGTTGCTGATTGCAATTGCGCCAGCGTTAATCGCTGTTGTGCTGGTGTAGGTGTTGGCGTTGGAAAGTGTCAGCGTGCCGGTGCCGGTCTTCACCATCGAACCGCCGCTACCCGAGATAACACCAGCGAACGTCGTCGTGCCGTTGTTGCCGCCTGATGTCAGTTGCGCAGTGCCGAGCGTGATCTGCGGACCAGCCGTACCGACATTCACCACGTCGTATGTAATGTCACGAACCTGCTGAAGATTGCGCTGGCCGCCCGTCGCGGCAGTAAAACCCCAATACGCAGTGCCACTCGCGAAAACACTCTGCAGATCGACTGTCGCAGAGTCGAAGATCAACTCGCCAGCATCGTCAAGATCGCCGTCCGCATTGCGATCAAAGAGAACGCTCATCTTCTTTGAAGCAGAATCCCAGTTCAACTTGAAGTAGCGCCAGTTACCATCCTCGATGTTTCCCAGATCGACCGGATCCGCGCCCCATTGCGTGTGATTATCGACATTGCCGTTCTTCATTAGACCTGCATGATCGTTCGCCATGTCAAAGTTTTGGTAGGTATCAAACTCAAGTGCGAACGACGGATTGATTCCGGCATATCCCAGCCCGCCACCGCTCGACCCCTGCGCAGTGTTGTTGGGTTGCAGCACGAAGGCCAAACCGTCTGCGCCAACATCGTTGACTCCGAGATACACCTGGGCCCGGATACAAAGATCAAAGTTGGTGTTCCATTGGGTCTTGTTCCAGATGGCTCCAAACTGAGAACCCGCGTCTGGCGTAAGCGTCCATGTTCCGGCTGGAGATTCATTTGCCACTGAACCCGACGGTTCGGCAAAGTCCGAACCAGTCGTTGTACGTCCACACGCATCACCTGTCATGGCGCTCGTACTGGAGCCACTCGAAGAAATCGAACCGACGGTGTCGCTCACGCTGTTGAGGTCATAGATGCCAGAACCAGTCACCGATACGGCTGACAAATCGGGTATCGAGCCCGAACCGGAGAGTCGCAGAGTTCCCGCGGAGATCGTGGTCGAACCCGTGTATGCGTTGACTGCTTCCGTAACGAACACGCCAGTGCCCGACTTGGTGAATGTGGAAATCGGCGTGTCAATCGGGTCGGACACCGTGATGTTGCCAGCACCGGTGAACGTAATCGCTGGCGTGCCACTCGTTGCATCGAAGGCGTTGCCGTCGGCAACGTTGAACGTCAGCGTGCCCGCAGTACTACCGATTGTTGCGGCAGCGCTGAGTGTGACAGCGCCAGTCACCGTGTTGCTGTTGTCCAGGTTGAGCAAGGCCCCGGTGCCAGAACCGCTGGCAGCAATCGTGAACGGCTCAGAAATCGAGAGGCCCGAGCCATCGAAGTGCACTGCACCGGTTCCGCTCACGGCGGTGATGCCCGCCGTGGTGCCCAAGGCGACGTTCTTGGCAACACTCAGCACACCGGCAGTCACATTTGTGGCCCCCGTGTAGGTGTTGTCGCTTGAGCCCGACAGCTTGAGCGTGCTTGCACCCGATTTGGCGACGATGCCATCACCAGAAATGACACCTGACAATGTTTGTGTCGTGCCGGAGGCAGCGTTCGAGAAAGTGAACGTGCTCGTCGACGAAGTAATGACAACATTGCCCGCGTACGACGAACTGGTACCAAGCGTGCCCGACACCGTGAGGTTGCCACCATCCGCTGCGATTGTGGTGGTGCCCGAAAAGGTATTTGTTCCCGACAACGTCAGCGTCGTCGCCGAACCGGTCTTGATGATGTTGCCCGTTCCAGTGATCGCACCGCCAAAGCTCGTGGTGCCAGCCGAGCCAGACGTGAGCGTCGCAGAACCGAGCGAAATCGTGCCAGCCCCGGTTATTGAACCGACGGTGTCTGACACGCTGTCCATGTCGAACGTGCCCGTTACAGAGACTGCTGACGTGTCTGGGATACTCCCCGACCCTGACAACTTCAGTTCGCCGAGCGTGATCGTGGTCGCACCGGTGTAGGCATTCGATGCCGACGACAGGGTCGTGACTCCCGCACCCTGCTTGGTCACCCCGCCGGTGCCAAGACTGATTGCACCCGACGCAAGGATGTTTCCGGCACCGTCGAAGGTGACGTCGACATTGGTTCCCGAAACGCCGCCGGCAAGCGTCAGTGTGGCGCCGGAGTCGGCTCCGATCTCACTACTTGTACTCAACGTGACAAGCCCGCTCAGCGTGTTGGTGCCTTGCACACGCAACGAACCGTTGCTGCCAACACCCGGACCGTTCAGGAATATCGGGTCAGTGAGCCCACTCAGCTCACCCGACACCAACAGTGTCGCTCCGTTCGCCACCGTGGTATCCGAACGAGTCGTGTCGTTGTCGCCGAGTGCTTTGTTGTTGGTGGCATTCAGGGTTCCGGCCGAAATCGTGGTCGCACCGGTGTAGGTGTTCGCTGACGACAACTTCAACGTGCCGGAGTCGGCCTTTGTCAGTGCGTTGGCGCCAGAGACTACGCCGCTCATTTCGCCCGTCTTGCCCGACGCCACGTTGATCTTCGTGGCCGAGCCGAGCGCAACGGTGCCGGTGAGCGTCGCAGTCTCCGAGAAGTAGACGGCACCGTTCGTCGCCGTCGTCCCGTTGATGGTGAGCGGCTCGGCTGAGCTCAACGTACCCGTGCCGGCGACATCAAGCGTCGCCCCCGCATCCACCGTCGTACCGGCACTGGAGTTGCCAAGGGCCGCGGAGTTGGAGATCTTTACCGTGCCGTTACTGATGAGTGTGGCGCCGGTGTAATCATTGGCTGCTGAAAGCGTCAGTGTGCTCGAGTTCGAGTTGTTCTTGGTGAGGGCCCCGGTACCGGTGATCACTCCCGAAAGCGTCTGATCTGCGGACGACGCGTAGACGAACGTGGCGTTGTTCGTGATGCCCGCTGTGTAATTGTTCGGTGTGCCCGCCCCGAGGGCGCCAGCGCCAGCCACGGTGAACGTACCGGCCGACACCGTGGTGATGCCCGAGTACGTATTGGCACCTGAAAGCGACAACGTTGCCGAGCCAATCTTGGTCACGGTGGCCGTTGAGGTGGCGATTGGGTCGAGCACGCTGATCGCACCCGTGTTGGTGTCGAAGGTCAGCGCGAAGGTGCCGGTGAATGCCGAACCGGTCGACACGTCGAACGTGAGCGTGTCCGCATCGGCCTGAATCTCGGCTGCTGCCGTCAGCGTGACGAGACCGGTGATGGTGTTGGATCCTGATGTGCTGCGAATCGCGCCAACTTCAGCACTGGAAACTGTGACACCGTCACCAGCAACCGATAGCGGCTCGGCGACCGAGATTCCACCCGACAAAGCGAGCGTTGCATTGCTGGCCACGGTCGTACCGGTTGACGAGTTGCCCAACGCCGAAGCGTTCGAGATGGCGAGCACTCCTGTCGACACCGTGGTGGCACCTGTGTAGGTGTTTGTGGCTGACAATGTCAGCGTGCTGCCGTCGGTGTCTTTGGTGAGTGTGCCGGCACCAGAAATGATTCCTGAAAGTGTTTGTGTCGCCGACGATGAGTACTTCAGTGATCCAGCGTTCGCGATTGCGCCGGCATACGACCCAGAGCCGAGGCTGCCGGCCCCAGAAATCTGCAGCGTTCCGGCCGACACGGTGATTGCCCCGGTGAAGGTGTTCGTGCCGTTCAGTGCAAGCGTTCCGGCGCTCTTGTCGGCGGGGTCCATGAGTAATTGACCGCTGCCGGTGGTGATTGCCCCGCTGGTCATCGTTGCCGAAGCACCAATCACCTGCACCGTGAGGTCTCGATTCGTTCCAGTGACGCCATAGGTGATTGTCAGCGAGTCGGCGTCGACCTGAATTTCGGAGTTTGCATCAAGTGTCACTTGCGACGAAATCGTGTTGTTGCCCGAAAGACTGCGAATCGCACCAACGTTGTCATTGAAGTCGCGCCACCCGATACCCGTAACTGACAGCGGCTCAGCCACGGTGATGCCGTTCGACAATTGCAGCGTCGCCAACGATGCCACGGTTGTGCCTTGCGATGCACCCGAGGCCCCCAACGCCGAGCCGTTTGAGATTGCCAATCGACCAGCACTAATCGACGTTGTTCCCGTGTAGTCATTTGCTGCTGACAACGTCGCGATGCCGAGGCCCGTCTTGGTGAGTGGGCCCGACGTACTGACACCGTTAGAAATGGTCGCCGAAATCGTTGCAGTCTCAAGGTCGGCCACGTTCAGCGTGGTGTTGCCGGCGAGACGAATCGTTCCTGACAGGGTTCCGCTGTCAGAGAAGTAGAGATTGCCGTTGCTTCCCGAAGTGCCTTCGACAATGATCGGCTCGGCAATGCTCGGCGACCCCGTGCCACCGATCTCCAGCGTCGCGCCGGCTGCCACGGTTGTCGTTGAACGGCTACCACCGCTTTCGCCGAGCGAGCCATTCGCATCTACTCGTAACGTGCCTGCCGACACCGATGTCGCACCGGTGTAGGTGTGGCTGTTGGTGAATCGCAACGAGCCAGTGCCGGTCTTAGTAAATCCGCCGGTGCCGGAGATCACCCCGTAGAACGCTTTGTCGGTCGCATTGTTGCCACCAGCAGTAAGCGTGTACGAATCGAGTGTGATTGTTGATGACGTGTAGCCCGAACTCAACGAACCAACCGTCTCACTCGCTGCGGTGAGTTCAAGTTGCGAGTAGTAATTGAGCGTGAGGTCAGAAGTATCGGGAATCTGGTTTGCTTGGGTCAGTCGATAGATCGATCGCCAGTCAATGGATGTCGACCCTGAATAGCTCAACGAGCCATTCAGCACGATCGTCGATCGAGACGAGTCTGAACAACCCGAGTAACACGCGATGTTGAGGTTCTGGTTGGCACCGACGCTTGCACCTGTACTGAGGCTGTTGCCGATTGTCCAGGTAACGCCACCGTCGGCACCGAAAGTGAGCGTCGAGTTGGCATTCATGTTGTTGGTAATGCCACGGTTGGTATTCCACGTGAGGTCACTCATCGCATAGAACCCAGCCGATGAGCCTTCCAGCACGATCTTGCCGGCGGTCAACGTGCCCGGTGCCGCGCCGAACGCAGCATCGCTATTGAATCGAATCGATCCGCTACTTACCGTCGTGTTACCCGTGTACGTGTTGGCCCCGGTCAGTGTCAGCACGCTGCAACACGTGACCTTCAAGTTTCCGGCACCGGAGATCACACCGCTTGCCGAGCCACCGGTGGTGGTCAATGTTTTCGTCGCGTTGCTACCGAGTGTGACGGAACCAGTTGCACTGAGTTGACCAATGCTCTGGCTCGTGCTGTTGAGATCCCACGTTGTACCTGAGTTGACAGTTACTGCCCCCATGGAGCCGTCTGTGGTGTTGCGCAATGTTCCCGCTGCCACCACCCAGTCGGTGCCGTGCGAGCCGCTGGTCAGTTCCATCGTGGCGGCGCCGTACTTGTACACGGTGCCGCCGCCGCTCGTTGCGCCAGAGAGCACGCATGTTGCCGTGGCATCAGTGCCAACCGTCAAGTTGAGTCGTGCGCCCGATGCCACGCTGACAGTGCCAATCGGAAGTGTTGCCCTACCACTCGGGGTCGTTCCACAGTCGGAGTGATCAAGCGATACGGTGCCCGACGAGACGGTGACGGTTCGTGCGGCGTGACTCGTGGCCTTCGACGACAACGTTCCACCAGTGGCTTCGTCGTATCGATATTCGTCGGTGGTGAGCGAACCACCTGATGGTGTGTAAGCAATGAAGATTCGCTCCGCGAACGCACCGCTATTGCCCTCCGTCGTGGTCGTCGTGGTTGTCAACCCGTCGGCAACGTAATTGGTTGCGGCACCTGCGCCGATGCCTTTGCAGTCACCGAATGTGCCGGTGGTCGTACCGGCCGAAGTGCCAGAGGGCACGGCGCCGGGAAACGCGTACGCGAAGGTGAGCGTGTCGTTTCCGGCGCCCGATGTTCGTGATACCGCGGTGACGGTGTAGGTGTTGCCATTCAGCACCGCCCACGAGTTACCGGTGCCGGTCATGCCGGCGATGGTCACCGAATCACCGACCGCGAATCGGTGATCTTCCACGGTGAGGGTGACCGAACTTGACGTCGCTGAAGCTTGTGTAATCGTCCACGCCAGCGATCTCGAGGCATAGGTCGGAATCCCGCCGGTGCCGCCACGCGCACCGCCGCCACCGCCACCAGCGCCACCCGAGTCGGTAACGGTTGCAGCGTCACGCGGGCAGCTCGAGGCTGCGCCGGCCGAGCCCGCATTGCTTGCACTGATCTTTGCATCGCCTGAGCCCGAGCCACTTGCGATGTTCGAGCCCGACGACGCAAACGACACCGTGTCGTTGTTGGAGCCAGCCGGATTAGTGACTGCGGTAACCGTGAACGTGCCATTGAGTACCGACAAACCACCAGTCAGGCCCGACACGATGACACGATCGTTGATTGCGAACGAGTGACCCTCGGCAACCACAGTTGCCACGTTGCTCGTACGACTCGCGGAGGTGATCGTCCACGACGGGGTCAAGGAGCCGCTGCTGGCCGCGGCACCCGCGGTACCCGCTGCATTATCGGTGGCGCCACCACCGCCACCGCCACCTGCGGCGACGATCTGCACGACATCGTTCTTCGTAACCACTGAGGCCGCACCGCCACCGCCGCCTCCCGCAGCACAACCTGAGGCGCCGTTCGTTGCACCAGCCGCGCCGGTGAAGTCGCCACCTGGGTAGGTGTCTGATCCGCCTGTACCACCGGTGCCCGTGCCGCACGAACCGTTCAGATAAAAGTCGCGACCGTAGACGCTCGTTCCACTGTTTCCGCTATCGCCAGGGTAAATGCCGATCACATCCCCCGGTGTCACCGCGAGCGTGCCGACCACTTTTCCGAACGCCCCAGCCGATCCTCCGGCGAACGTTTCCTCAACTGCTTGCGTGGAATGCGGTGGCGCCCACGTCGTGCCACCCGTTCCAGCTGCGCCGCCATATGCGGTGATCGTGATCGACGTGACATCTGCAGGCACCACCCACGAACGTCGTCGATACGACTCCACTGTCCACGGGCCGGACGTATCGAGGAATTGCCCGAGATACGTCAATGTTGTGCCGTCAGCAGGAATGATCTTTCCGCTCACGATCGTGATACCGCGATTTGAGTTGATTGTGAACGTGGCAATGCTGCGCAACGAACCACCGTTGATGTACAGATGATCGGCCGTGACACTGCCCGGCGCAGCGCCGAGGCTTGAGTCTTGTGAGATGATCAATGACCCAGCGTTTATGCGAGTGCTACCTGCGTAGGTGTTTGCCGCCAGCAGCGAGAAGCTGCCCTCACCGTTCTTCACCAGAGTGCCCGTTGACGTCGCAATCGGGTCGAGCACCGTCGTGTTGCCGGCACCGTCGAAGATCAGGTTGAACGAGCCCTCAATCGAGTTACCGCTCGATCGATCGAAGACCAAGATGCCAGCATCCGACTGCAGCTCGGTGTCGGAAGTAAGCGTTATCAGTCCGGAGAGCATGTTCACACCGGACGTGTTGACGATTGCCCCACCAGAACCAATACCCGAGCCGCCAACTGAGATCGGTTCGGGCACGGTAATGCCGCCGGTCAATGAGAGCACGGCACCACTCACCACGGTGGTGGCGCCACCCGTGCCACCGAGCCCTGCGCCGTTCGTCAAGGTGACCGTGCCCGAGTTGATGGTGGTTGCGCCGGTGTAGGTGTTGGTGCCAGAGATCGTCAGCGTTCCGCTGCCGTTCTTGATGAGGCCACCGGTACCAATTGCAATCACATGGGCCACTCGTGTGTTACCCGAGCCGTCGATCGTCAGTGTGTAGGCACCGCTGATCGTGGCACCAGAGGTGACGTCGATCGTGAGAGTGTCGGCGTCGGTCTGGATTTCGGTCGCGGCAGTGAGCGTGATGGCACCCGACAACGTGTTGTTGCCCGAAGCGCTGCGCACTGCCCCGATATCAACGGAACTTTCTTTGACGCCATCACCAGCAAGAGATAGCGGCTCCGCAATCACGAGCCCACCACTCAGCGAGAGTGTCGCATCAGCCGAAACCGCAGTGTTGCCCGCGGTAGTTCCGAGTGCGGAATCGTTGGTGATGGCCAACATGCCCTTCACCACCTGCGTGGCACCGGTGTAGGTGTTTGCGTTGCTGAGCGTCAATGTGCTGGATGACGCGGTGTCTTTGCGCAGTGTGCCGGCACCCGAGATGATGCCCGACAGCGTTTGTGCCGATGCCGAGTCGTACGAGAAGATTGCACTCGTGCCAATGGAGATGTTCGGTGAATACGTTCCACTACCCAGGGTGCCCGTAACCGACACTGTGCCACCCGAGTCACTTAGCGTCGTGGTGCCCGAATACGTGTTGGTGCCAGCAAGCACCAGCGTGCCCGCCGCAGTCTTCGTCAGGTTGAAGGCGCCAGAGACAGCGCCCGACATCGTGCCCGTCTTGGTGTCGGCCACATTTACGGTGGAGTTACCGGTCATCGCAGCCGCGCCGCTCAACGTGCCGGTTGACGAGAAGTACACCGCCGACGAGTTCGGCGAATAACCAGTACCCACAATCGATAGCGGCTCGGACGAACTCAGTGTTCCGTCACCGGCAACCTCGAGCGTGGCGCCCGACTGCACGATGGTGCGCTCATCGTTGCTCGCTGATCCACCAAGCGCAGCGTTCGTCGTGATCTTCAGTGTTCCGTGCGACACGGTGGTGAGCCCCGTGTACGTGCTGGCAGTGCCCGACAACGTGAGAGTGCTCGTGCTCGCCACCGCGACTTTGTTCAACACACCGGCGCCCACGATGTTGCCGGTGAGAACCTGGTCTGATGTCGACGCGTGCGAGAGCACTGCACCACTACCGATGGTGATGGTTCCGGCGTACGACGCTGGCGTTGGGCCAGCACCGAGCGTGCCGGTCAGCGAGATGGTGCTTGTCGTCCCCGAAATTGTCGTGTCACCCGCGTAGGTGTTGGCGCCGGAGAGTGTCAATGTGCCCGCGCCCGATTTGGTGAGGTCTGCGCCGCTGGCACCCGCGATCACACCCGGATAGGTGAACGTGGTCGATGTCGGCACGCTGATGGTGCCGTCGCCGGATTGCAGGGTGACGCCGCGTTTGGCGTCGATCGAGACCGTCGCGGTCACGGCGAGTGTTCCACCGTCCAAGATGAGATGGTCGGCGGTGGTCGAACTCGGCACCGCACCGAGGTTTCGGTCGGTGGCAACCGACAACGTGCCCGCGGTGATCGTGGTGCCCGCGGTGTAGGTGTTGGTGCCAGAGAACGTCGCGGTACCCGCCCCGGATTTCGTCAACCGGCCGGTGCTGGCCACCACACCGCCGTAGGTCAACGTGGCACCACTGTCGACGTCGATCGTGCTTGCTGCCGACAACGTCACGCCACGGTTCGTGTTCATCGTGAACGAGGCGGTGGCGCGCAGCGTGCCACCGTTCAACGTCAACCGGTCAGCCACCAGGGTCGATGCCGACCCGAGGTTGGCGTCGGCCGACACCGACACCGTGCCCTGCGTGATGGTGGTCTTCCCGGTGTAGGAACTGCTCGTGCCCGACAACGTGAGCGTCGAGTTGTCCCCCGACTTCACCAACGAACCAGCACCCGACAACGCCCCCGAGAACGTCTGCGTCGCCGACGACCCGTACGTCAGCGTGCTACCCGAATCGGTGATCGCAATCGCACCGCCATACGCACCACTACCCAGCGACCCGCCACCCGACAGCGTGACATCGCCACCACCCGCCGCGATCGTTGTTGCACCGCTATAGGTGTTCACCCCGGTGAGCACCAAACTGCCGCTCCCGGCCTTCGTCAGATCAGCACCAGCACCACCCGCAACCACACCGCCGTAGTTGAACGTCTTGCCACTCGCCACACTGATCGTGCCATCACTCGAACCCAGCGTGACACCACGCGTCGAAGCAAAGGCATTCGATACGTCGAACGTCTCGTTGATCTGCAACGTACCGCCATTCAGCGTCACCTGATCCGCCACCGCCGAACCCGGCGCCGTACCAAGGTTGTTATCTGCGGTTATTGCAACCGCACCTTGCGTAATCGTCGTCTTGCCGCTGAAAGTGTTGGCACCAGACAGCGTCAAGGTGCCAGAGCCAGACTTGGTGAGACCTCCGGTACCAGAAATTGTTCCGGAGAACGTGAGGTCGGTCGACCCACTCGCGGTGAGGGTTCCAGCACCAATCGAGATCGTGCCGGCACCCTGGATTGAACCGATACTCGTCGACTGAGAAGCAGTGAGATTCACGTCGAACGTTGCACCCGATGACACGGTCATTGGTGAACTCGCCGACAGACTTCCGGCCGGATCATTCGAAAGCCTCAGCGTGCCTTCAGTAACGAGCGTTGCTCCGGTGTACGTGCTGGCCCCGGACAGCAAGAGCACACCTGCACCCGACTTGGTGAAGTCGGCAGACGACGACGCCCCGGCGATGACACCGCCGTAGGTGAGCGTGACGCCGGTTGCCACGTTGATGGTGCCGTCAGAGTTTCCGACCGTTGTTCCGCGAGTCGCTGCCAAGGTGAAATCAGCGGTGACTGCCAATGTTCCGCCATTGAGCGTCAACTGATCTGCCACCGCAGTCGGTGTCGGGGCGGTACCAAGCCGAGCATCTGTGTTGATCGACAGAGTTCCCGCAGAGACAGTGGTCTTGCCGCTGTATGTGTTGGCACCAGCGAGAACGAGCGTTCCACCGCCAGTCTTCGACAGCGCACCACTTCCAGAAATAACGGCGTCGAGTGTCGCAGTACCACTACTTGCCACATTGATTGCTGCGCCGGTGCCCGAAAGAGCAAGTGGTTCGCTGACAGTGAGCCCATCTGCCACCAAGAGAGTGCCTGCGGTTTCGACCGTGGTACTGGCTGCCGCACTTCCGAGTGCGCTGGCGTTGGCAACACTGAGCGTGCCGGCCGACACGGTGGTGGCACCGGCGTAGGTGTTCGTTGCGCCAAGCGTGAGCGTGCCAGTTGATGACTTTGTTATGGCACCGGCACCACTGATCACCCCGTTCAGGGTCTGGTTGGCACTTGATGCATACGCGAATGTCGTCGACGATTCGAGGCTGATTGTGGCCAAGTAGGTACCGTCCGAGCCGAGTGTCGCCGCGCTACCCACTTCGACAGTGCCACCGTTGGAGTAGGTGATGATGCCACCGCTCAACGCCGTGTCGGCCGCAAACACGATCTTGCCAGCCCCGTACTTGTCGAGCCGCACACCGCTACCCGAAACCCCAGTTGTGGAGATGGTGAGTGTTGTTCCCGACGCAGTATCGATGACGAAGAAGCTGTTGGTCGGTGCAGAGATGCCACCGGTAAACGTCAGCGTCCCTGCATTGACCTGAATCTCATTACTGCTGGAGTTCGCGAGCGTGACTGCGCCCGACAGTGTGTTGCTGCCACTGGCATTGTGAATCACACCCTGGGTGAGGGCAAGACCATTCGCAGATATCGCTTCTGGCGAAGTGATGCTGCCGGACAATTGCAACTGCGCACCGTTCGACACCGTGGTGGTGCCGCCGGTTGAGCCCAATGCATTGTTGTTGGCTACAACCAAAGTGCCGTCACTTACGAGAGTGGCGCCGGTGTAGGTGTTGTCGCCCGAAAGCGTGAGCGTGCTGTCGCCAGCCTTGGTAAGTGCGCCGCCTGAACCTGAGATCACTCCGGCGAACGTGGTTGAAGTTCCCGATGCTCCGCTCACGGTCAGGGTGTTGCTTGGCGACCCACTGGTGCTGAGCGTGATGGTCGAACCAGAGCCCGACCCCGAAGTTGCAATCGACGCAACCGTCTCGGAGTAGCCCGCCAAGTTGAACGATGCATCGTTGGCGATCGACACGGCCGAAGAGTCCGCGATTCGGTCTGCGGCACCCAAGGCGAGCGTGCCAGCACTAATCGTGGTGGTGCCGGTGTAGGTGTTTGCACCAGAGATCGTCAATGTGCCCGAGCCGGCTTTGGTGAGACCGCCGGTGCCAGACATAGCGCCGCTGTAGGTGGTGCCCGTGTTGTCGCCACCCGCGGTGAGGGTTGCCGAGCCAAGCGAGACCGTGCCGGCTCCCGACAGCGAACCGACGGTGTCGCTGTTGTTGTTGAGATCGAGCGTGGCCCCCGAATTCACCACCACTGCCGACGCGTCGGCGATGCGGTCGGCGCTATCGAGCTTCACGGTTCCGGAGTTGACCGTCGTTGCACCCGTGTAGGTGTTGGCACCCGACAGCGTGAGTGTGCCACTGCCCGATTGCGTAAGCCCACCGCTGCCCGACACTGCGGTGCTCAGGGTGATGTCGTCGGATCGGTTGTAGGCAAGAGTCGCATTCGAAACGAGCGTCGTGGTTGCGAGCGAACCATTCGTCGCGCCATCGCCGACGGTGAGCGTGCCCAGGGACACCGTGAGGCTGCCGGTGAACGTATTGGTTGCGGTGAGCTTTGCCTCGCCGCTCCCCGACTTCGACAGGTTTCCGCTACCGGAGATCACGCCGGCGAGACCCAGCACCTTGCCTGACGCCACCGAAATCGCGCTTGATGTTGACGTCGCCAAGACGATGGGTCGACTTGAATCCAGATCGAGAGTCTCGGTGGCAGACAGAGTCCCACCGCTCAGGGTGATGCTTGCTGGCGCAAGGTCTGCCGATTGTGCAATCGCAATCGCGCCAGCAGAAATTGTCGTGGCTCCGGTATAGGAGTTGTCACCGCTCATCGTGAGCGTGCCGGAACCTTGTTTGGTGAAGTTTCCGTTCGTACCCGACATCACCCCGGAATACGTAGTGTCACCGGCCGATCCCGCGATCAACGTGCCGGATCCGAGGGTGACTGCACCCGAACCCGATATCGATGCGACCGTCTCGGTAAGGCTGTTTACATCAAACGTTCCCGAGGCTCCGACGATGACATCTGACGAGTTGGAAATTCGCTCAGTCGTCGTACTGACTCGTATCGTGCCGCCATTGACGGTGACGTCACCAGTGAAGGTGTTTGCACCGGTAAGCACGAGAGTGCCCGTACCGGTCTTCACGATCTCGCCCGTACCGCTCATAATCGACGGATAGGTGCATGTCAGCGTGCCGCTGGCCGGTGTGATGTCGAAGGTGATCGTCGCATTATTGACGATGTTGCCAAATCGAATCGTGCGATCTGCATCGGAGTCGCAGCTCGACCGGTCAATGGTGAGATTGCTTCCGCTGTCGACGGTGACGGCTCCGGTGAAGGTGTTGTTACCCGTCAGCGAGAGGCCACCCGAGCCACTGATGGTGACACCACCGCTGCCGCTGATTACACCGCTGTACAAATACAGAACGCTGCGGTTGATGTTCAACGTGCCGTTGTTGACAATGCTCGTTGATGCGACACTGCCAGTGCTGCCGCCCGTGCCGAGGCGCAAGGTGCCACCTTCGTTGATCGTCAATACGCCCGTGAATGCGACGTCGGCTTCGATGGTGAGGGTGCCAGAACCCGCTTTGGTGAGGCCGCCTGAGCCGTTGATTGCCCCAGTGAAGGTTGTACTTGTGTTGTTGCCGCCCGCGGTGAGGGTGCCCGATCCGAGTGAGATTGTTCCTGCGCCAGCGATTGACCCGACGCTCGTTGTCCGATCATTGGTGTCGAAAGTGGCCCCAGACGACACGGTGACCGCAGTAGACGACGACAACTCTCCTGCCGAACTCGAGCTGAATTTCAGTGTGCCGGCACTAATCGTGGTGGAACCGGTGTAGGTACTTGTTCCAGCGAGGGTGAGCGTGCCACTTCCGGCCTTGGTGAATGTCGAGTTGGCGGTGTCACCGGCGATGACTCCCCCATAGGTGAGGGTTGTATCCGACGCGACGTTGATCGTGCCATCGGAGTCGCCGAGGGAGATGCCGCGATTCGTCGCCAACGTAAGCGTTGCCGTAGTCGCAAGTGTTCCGCCGTTGAGGCGCAACTGATTGGTGACTAGCGAGGCGGCATTTCCGAGCCCCGAATCCGCGCCAATTGAGATCGTTCCGGCAGAGATCGTTGTTGCACCCGTGTAGGAATTGACACCCGAGAGCGTGAGGACTCCGGCTCCCGTCTTGGTCAACGTGCCACTACCCGCGACGATGCCGCCATAGGTAAGCGTCTGATCAGATGCAACTTGGATCGTGCTGCTCGTTGATGTGCTGAGCGAGATACCGCGGTTTGCTGACAGCGTGAATCCTGTGGTGGCCGACAGCGTTCCACCGCTTAATGTGAGCCAGCCGGCTGTGGGGCTGCCAGGGGTCCCACCGAGTTTGCTGTCTGCAGAAACCTCAAGCACGCCGCCCGAGATGGTCACGCCCCCTGTGTGCAGGTTGCTGCCGGTGAGCGTGAACGTGCCGGATCCCGCCTTTGTGAACCGCCCCGCATTAGCGCTCGTCGCACCCGAGAAGGTCGTCGATGTGTTGTTACCACCAGCGGTGAGACCTGCCGTCAACGTCACCGCACCATCGCCGGTCAACGAACCGATGGTCTCGGCAAACGCCACGTTGAGCGTTGCACCTGACGACACCGTCACGGCGGTTGCGTTTGGCAGAACTTCGCTCGCACCGACGGTCAGTGTGCCACTGCTCACCGAGGTGCTACCCGAGTAGTCGTTCGTGGTGCTGGAGAGCGTCAACGTGCCCGAGCCTGATTTGATTACGTTGCCGGCGCCCGTCACCTTGCCCGAAATCGTGGTATTGCCGGAGCCCGCAATCGTGAGATCTCTGCTTGCTGCGGTGGTAATCGCAGTTGCATTCGACAACGTGAGTGTGTTTGCGTCTGACTGAATCGTCGCAGACGCGCCGAGTGTGATCGCGCCCGTGATCGTCTTGTTGCCTGACGTGTTTCGAATTGCACCATTGCCGCCACCCGTGCCGTTGATCGTGAGTGTCTCTGCAAACGCGGAGAAGGTGCCCGAGAGCGAAAGCACGGCGCCACTAGCAACTGTGGTGGTTCCGGAAGTGCTGCCGAGTGAGGCGTTGTTACTCGCCGCCAAGGTTCCCGCCGAGACGGTGGTTGCACCGGTGTAGGTATTTGCTGCCGACAGGGTCAGAGTGCCTGCGCCCTGCTTGTCGAGCGTCGAAATCGGAGTATCAATTGGGTCCGCGACTGTGACGTTCCCAGAGCCAACGAAAGTGATCCCAGGCGTTCCACTCGAAGCATCGAATGCGTTACCCGAGGAGACGTCAAACGTCAATGTGTCGGCGTCGCTGCCCACCGAAGCCGTCGCCCCGAGTGTGATCGCCCCGGTGATCGTGTTGTTGTTGGTGCCAGTCGCGTCGAGGTTACGGATCGCACCGGTCAAAGAGATACCCGTACCGGAGATCGTGAACGGCTCGGCAATCGACAAACTCGCACCACTCACATGCACCGCCGCACCCGACGCCACCGTCGTAGCAGCAGACGACCCACCAAACGCAGACGCCGCAGTCACCACCACCACACCGGCATCAACCGACGTCACACCCGTGTAATCGCTGGCTGTTGCCGGTGACAGTGTCAGGGTTGATGTGCCTGACTTCGACACTGCTCCCGCACCGGTGATCTTGCTCGTCAACGTCTGGTCCGACGTCGACGCATACGAGAACGTGCCCGACGAACCAATCGTGATCAACCCTGCGTACGAAGCCGGACTACTGCTTGCACCCAACGTGCCAGTCACCGAGATCGTGCCGCCCGTGGCGTTGATCGTTGTCGTACCGCTGTAGGTGTTCGCCCCGGCGAGCGTCAACGTGCCGGTACCCGACTTGGTCACGTTGCCCGTCGAAGTGGCAATCGGGTCGGCGACCGCGACGTCTCCCGTATTCGCATCAAACGTGAGGTTGAAGGTTCCGGTGATCGCGCTACCCGACGACGGATCAAACGTCAACGTTCCCGAGTCCGACTGAATCTCAGTATCCGCAGCCAACGTCACCAACCCGGTGATCTTGTTCGAGTTTGCCGTGTTACGAATCGCACCACCACTGGAGACACCCGTACCGCTCACCGTGATCGGCTCCGCCACCGCCGTCAATGACCCCGACAACGACAACGCCGCCCCGGATTCCACCGTCGTAGACCCGGCAGTCGTACCCAGTGCCGTGTTGTTACTGATCGCCACCACACCCGCCGAGATCGTCGTTGCACCCGTGTACGTGTTGGTGGCCGACAACGTCAACGTGCCAGAACCCGACTTCGTCAACGCGCCAGAGCCCGAGATCACACCGGTCTGCAGCGTCTGGTTCGAATTCGACGCCATCGACAGCGTGCTCGACGCACCAATAGCAATCGCCCCGGCGTAGGTTCCCGAACCGAGTGTGCCGGTCACCGACAACGTGCCACCCGACGCGTTGATCGTCGTGGCACCAGTGAACGTGTTGGCCCCCGACAACGTGAGCGTGCCCGCCCCCGACTTGGTGACCGTGCCCGAACCGGTGGTGATCGCCGCGATCGACGACGTACCCGGACTATCCACCGTCAACGCAAGGTTGGTACCCGTCACCCCACCCGACAACGTCAACGACGAACCCGAATCGATCTGCACCTCCGACGCCGCCGCCAATGTCACCGCACCTGAAATTGTGTTCGTACCAGAGGTGCTTCGAATTGCGCCTACCTCTGCCGACGACTCCGTCACACCGTCACCCGTAATGGTGATCGCCTCTGCAACCGTCACATTGTTCGCCATTGACAACGTTGCGTCGTTTGCCACCGTTGTCGTACCGGCGGTCGTGCCCAATGAGGTTGAGTTTCTTAGCGCCACAATTCCCGACGTGATTGTGGTTGCACCGCTGTAGGTGTTGGCGCCCCACAATGTCAATTGGCTGCTCGACGAGGTGTTTTTCGTCAGCGTGCCAGTGCCAGAAATTACTCCGCGGAGTGTTTGATCTGCCGAAGACGCATAAACAAATGCCGAGTTGTTCGTGATTGCACCGGAGTAGTCGTTGGACGACCCTGCCCCGAGTGCACCGGAGCCCGACACTGTCAGTGTTCCTGCCGAAATCGTGGTATCACCGGAATAGGTATTTGCACCCGAGAGCGTCAACGTGCCCCCGCCCGACTTGGTAACGCTTCCGGTGCCAGTGGTGATGGCGGCAATCGACGACGTGCCCGGACTGTCCACCGTCAAAGCGATATTGGTACCCGTGACTCCGCCCGACAACGTCAACGACGAGCCCGAGTCGATCTGCACCTCCGACGCCGACGTCAACAACGTCACCGCACCCGAGATTGTGCTCGTGCCGCTAGTGCTGCGAATTGCACCTACTTCAGCTGAAGACACCGTGACACCATCACCCGTGATCTCGATCGGCTCGGCCACCGTCAAGTTGCCCGACAATGACAACGTCGCATTGTTCGCGACCGTCGTCTTGCCGCGCGTGCCGCCGCTCTCACCGAGGGCGCCACCGCTAGTGATGGCGACAACTCCCGCCGAGACCGTGGTGTTCCCCGTGTAGGTATTGGCGGCTTGCAACGTGAGTGTTCCGGTACCTGACTTCGTCAGAGTGCCAGTCGATGTGGCGATGGGATCGGCGACGGTGATATCGCCCGAGTTGGCATCAAGCGTGAGGTTGTATGCACCGATGAAAGCGCTGATTGCGGATGTATCGAATGTGAGCGATCCGGCGTCTACCTGAATCTCCGATGCGGCCTGAAGCGAGATCTGGCCGGTAATGGTGTTCGCACCGGAGAGGCTGCGAATTACACCAACCTCGGCCGCCGACACGGTGATGCCGTCACCAGCTACGTCGATGGCTTCGGCAACGGAGATTCCACCCGACAACTCCAGAGTTGCATCAGTAGCAACTGACGTGGTGCCGGCGGTTGTGCCGAGCGCTGTGTTGTTACTGATCGCAAGAACTCCGTTCGACACCGTGGTGTTGCCGGTGTACGAGTTACCTGCCGACAACGTGAGCACGCTGGTGTCGGAGGTGTTCTTCGTGAGAGCGCCACTGCCCGAGATTGCGCCAGACAGAGTTTGAGTGGCCGACGACGAGTACACCAGAGATCCGTCGTTGACGATCAAGCCCGAATACGAGCCGGAATTCAACGAGCCCGAACCCGACACGGTGAGCGTGCCTGTAGAAATTGTTGTTGTGCCGCTGTAGGTGTTGACAGCAGAGAGCGTGAGCGATCCTGAGCCAGTTTTTGTGATTCCGGCGGTTGACGTTGCAATCGGGTCAGCCACCACGATTGCGCCGGTGTTTGAGTCAAAGGTGAGCGTGTACGTGCCGGTGATTGCGCTGCCCGATGCGACGTCGAAGGTCAGCGTGTTTGCATCAGCCTGAATTTCAGATGCTTCAGCAAGTGTGACGAGCCCCGAGATGGTGTTGGTGCCCGACGTACTCCGCAGCGCACCACCCGTAGATACGCCGCTTCCACGAATGGTGAGTGGCTCGGCCAGCGTGATGCCGTTGGAGATCGAGAGGGTCGCACCACTTACGACACTCGTTCCGCCGTCGGTAGTACCAAGTGCTGATGCGTGGGATACCGCAAGCGTTCCCTCCGACACTGTCGTGGTACCGCTGTATGTGCCAGAAGTAGCCAACGTGAGCGTGGTTGACGACCCAGACTTCGCAATTCCGCCCGTGCCAGTGATTATTCCGCTGAAGGTGGTGCTACCAGCGGAACCGCTCGTTAAGGTGCCGGCACCGAGCGAGATCGTTCCTTGCCCGGTGATCGATCCGACTTCGTCGGAGTTCCCTGCCAGGTTGAAGGTGGCACCGGCGGCAACCGACACCGCGGTGCTGTTCGACAACACATTTGACGCACCAAGCGTGATGGTGCCCGGGTTGATGGTTGTTGCCCCGGTGTAGGTGTTGGCGCCAGTAAGTGTCAAGATGCCAGAGCCGCCTTGAATCAGCGAACCGCTGCCAGAGATAACACCGAGAAATTCCGTCGAGGTTGACCCAGAAACTGTGAGCGTGCCGCTGCCGAGCGTGATGTAGCCCGTGCCGAGCGTGTTCGAGATCGAAGCGACATTCTCCGAGAAGTTGGCGAGGTCGAATGTTGCACCATCGATGATGTCAATGGCTGACGAGTTGTGGATTCGATGGTTGTTACCGAGACGCAAGGTTCCTGCGCTGATCGTGGTGGTTCCCGTGTAGGTGTTGTCACCGCTCAGTGTGAGAACGCCGTCTCCTTGCTTGGTGATTCGGCCGTTGGTTCCGGAAATCACGCCAGAGAAATCAGTGCTTGAGTTGTTGCCGCCGGCGGTGACCGTGCCGCTGCCGAGAGTTACCGACCCCGCACCCGCGATCGACCCGACGGCATCGTCGTAGTTGTCGAAATCGAAGGTGGCACCACTTGCGACAGTGACTGCAGATTCGTCCGACCACTTGTCCATCGCGCCGAGCCTGAGCGTTCCAGCCGAGATCGTGGTTGCACCCGAGAAGGTACTGGCGCCACTAACAATGAGCGTGCCGGCCCCGGCTTTGGTGAATGACGTACCAACACCCGTGATTGCACCCGAATACGGGCTACCGCTCGCATTGTTGCCACCTTGGGTGAGCGAGACGGTGCCGCCCGAGAGCGCCAGGCTGCCCGAACCGCGCAGTACTCCCGTGGTCGCCACGAGCGTGACACCGCCGGTTGACGTGCGTCGAATTCGGGCACTCAGCACGATGTCGCGGGCAGCGTTGAGCGTGAGCGTGTTCGTACCACCTGCTGAAATCTCAGCCGAAACGGTGATATCGCCGTTCATAGAACCGTCGCCATCGGTGCTTACGGTGACGTTGCCGCTCGCCAACGCCGTCGAAATGGTGGAGGCATTGATGTTTGCCACCGTGCTGCCAGACGTGACCGTTGATGTGTAGGGGCTCGAGCCGGTTGCGTCAGACGTTGCACTTGATGAAATCGTGATGTCGCGCGGGTCGATCAGCCACATGCCCGGCTGACTATTCCCCGCGACGGCACCGGTGTTCACACGAATGTCGTCGATTGCCAGCCGCGGTGCCGAGGTTTCGATGCGTCCGCCATTACCGAAGCGACGACCACCGCGTGTGACGATTTCGCCGCGCACTTGAACCAATGCACTCGTGTCGGCCGGGTCGGCCCACAGCACCACCGTGCCGCCGGTGCCCTCTTCTCGAGCGCTCGACTCGATGCGCGAACCTGTCGCCATCACAATTCGCTTCGCAGCGCGCAAGTTGCCCGAGCCCTGCCATTCTCCGCCGATGTAGACGTTGCCGCCTCCGACATCGCCGTTTGCACGAATGCGACCGGTTGAGGTGATCTCAACGTCGTCGGCTTCAACCGTGATATTTCCAGCGCGAGTACCCGACACATCGAGCGCACCAGCAATCACCACTCGGGTGGCATCGATTGCAAGTTGCATGCCCGGTTGGCGAATAGTTACACCAGGCGAAATCAGCAATTCGTCAACGTTGATTCGAACGGTCTCTTGACCGCCAAGAAGTGCTGCAAGGTGAGACGCCGTAACGACGGTGTCGGTACTTGCAGTGAGAGTGCCATCACGAAGCTTTGCCGCATTCGGCACATAGTTCGCTACGTCGTTCCCCGCCCATGAAACGCCCGCAACGGGATCGGATTCGTCAACAACCAACAGTGAATTGCGCGCAATTTCGGCATTGAACGGTGGTCCAAGAACCGGTGGGCTCTTCTCGCGCGTGTCGGGTTCGCGTGCCCACGCGTGCGAACTACCTGCGAACAACAACGCGAGAAACAGGGCAAGCGCAAGCCACGGACCAGCACGTGTCGCATGACGCCGCAACTGCGTCAATCCCGTGAATTTCCGCCCCAAACTCAGCCCCACACTTGAAGTTGAACGCTCTATGTATCCCTCAGAAAACTTCGAGTTGACCCTCAGAAAATTCGAGAAACACCTCTCGTTCGCCCAATAAAACAAGCGAAAAGGTTTTCCGAACTTTTGGACGCTACGAAGTGAAGCGGTATTCCACTACTGACCGAGGTTGTGCAGAGATGCGCAATCACACGGCGAAGACACCGACAAATTCGCCAAGTTTTTCGGGGTGCTTTGTGATGCCGAATCTCGAAGGTCGCCGAATTTTGAGCGACTAAATCACACGCTTGTCATTCGTTTGCGAGCTGTGACGATTTTTCTAAAGGTCGTCTAGAACGGCCGCAGTCGACCAGCAACAACAAGCCCGGCAATTAACTCAGCTGAGGTAGATCTCGCCGGTGTCGTCGGAGGCGCGATGACGTGGCTGGGCAATCCGCGGCCGTGGTGACATCGTGGCGCCAGCGCGACGCGACGCCGTTGCTCCCCCGCGCAGTGACGGGTGCGTCGGTGAG